>Ga0272444_10000597_pt1 | contig 37995 bp, 33 predicted proteins | sample SSMForm13_FD_201033 | JGI IMG/M metagenome (GOLD analysis project Ga0272444, IMG submission 201033) | Marine sediment archaeal communities from Little Sippewissett salt marsh, Falmouth, MA, United States - SSM-Form-13 | ecosystem: Environmental > Aquatic > Marine > Wetlands > Sediment ...
AGCCCTCGGTGTTGCCGAAACGAAAAAGGCCCCGACATTCGTCGAGGCCTTCATCGTGTATGGCTCCCCGGGACGGGCTCGAACCGCCGACCTAGTGATTAACAGTCACCCGCTCTACCGACTGAGCTACCGGGGAAGAAAGGCCGCTATCCTAATGATTTTAGGGGGGGCGGTCAACTCCGATTCGTGCTCAGCTGGCCACTGCGCCGGCGATACGCTCCAGCGCTTGTTTCAGGTTATCCATGCTGGTCGCGAACGACAGGCGCATGTGGCCTTCCAGCCCGAACGCCGAACCCGGCACCAGGGCTACACCGACTTTTTCCAGCAGCAGCTGCGCCAGCTCCGTGTCGGAGGACACGCCGTCCATGCGCTCGATCACGCGGCTCACGTTCGGGAAGGAGTAGAAGGTCCCGTCCGAGGGCAGGCAGTCGATGCCATCGATCGCGTTGAGGGCCTTGAGCACGAAGTCGTGCCGCTCCTGGAAGGCCTGCAGCATGGTGGCCACGCAGGACTGGTCGCCGTCCAGCGCCGCTACCGAGGCCGCCTGCGAAATCGAGGTCGGGTTGGAGGTGCTCTGGGACTGGATCTTCTTCATCGCCCCGATGAGTTTCTGCGGGCCGCCCGCATAGCCGATGCGCCAGCCCGTCATGGAGTAGGCCTTGGACACGCCGTTGAGCACGATGGTGCGTTCATAGAGGTCGGGGCAGGCCATGACGATGTTCACGAACTCGGTCCCGTTGAACAGGATGTGCTCGTACATGTCGTCGGTGGCGACGAGGATGTCCGGATGCTTGCGCAGCACCTCGCCGATGGCCTCGAATTCCGCCCGGCTGTAGGCCACGCCGGTCGGATTCGATGGGCTGTTGAGTACCAGCAGCCGGGTCTTCGGCGTGATCACGGCCTCGAGCTGCTCGGGGGTGATCTTGAAGCCCTGGTCCTGCCCGGCCTCGAGAATGACCGGCTGGCCATCGGCCAGCAGCACCATATCCGGGTAGGAGACCCAGTAGGGCGCCGGAATGATGACCTCGTCACCCGGGTCCAGCAGGGCCTGGGCCAGGTTGAAGAAGCTCTGCTTGCCCCCGCAGGACACCAGGATCTGATCCGGTGCGTAGTCCAGCCCGTTGTCGCGCTGGAACTTCCGTATAATGGCCTCTTTGAGCGCAGGCGTTCCGTCCACCGGCGTGTACTTGGTCTGGCCGGCGTTGATGGCATCGATCGCGGCCTGCTTGATGTGGTCCGGCGTGTCGAAATCCGGTTCACCGGCGCCCAGGCCGATGATGTCGCGGCCCTCGGCGCGCAGCTGCGCGGCCAGTGCCGTGACGGCGAGGGTGGGGGAGGGCTTGACGCGTTGAACGCGAGACGAAAGTTTGATGTCCAAGGGAACGTTTCCGTCAGTAGAAGTGTGTGCAGTCATAAGACTGCAATGATACTTTAAGTTGGATTCATAAATAAGACCGCCCCGCCGTTTTAGGCCGCCCCGATTCCCCTATGTCCGACCAGTTGTTCCAGCTCGAAACCCAGTACACACCTGCCGGCGACCAGCCCGAGGCCATCCGCAAGCTCAGCGAGGGCCTGGAAGACGGGCTCATGTACCAGACGTTGCTCGGCGTGACCGGTTCGGGCAAGACCTTCACCATCGCCAACGTCATCAACCAGGTGCAGCGGCCGACCATCATCATGGCGCCGAACAAGACGCTGGCGGCCCAGCTCTACGGCGAGATGAAGGAGTTCTTCCCGCACAACGCGGTGGAGTACTTCGTCTCCTACTACGACTACTACCAGCCCGAGGCCTACGTCCCGGCCTCCGACACCTTCATCGAGAAGGACGCCTCCATCAACGAGCACATCGAGCAGATGCGCCTGTCGGCGACCAAGGCCCTGCTCGAGCGGCGCGACACAGTGATCGTGGCCACCGTGTCGGCCATCTACGGCCTGGGCGATCCGCGCGCCTACCTGCAGATGATGCTGCACCTCGACCGGGGCGACCGCATCGACCAGCGCACGTTGCTGCGCCGACTGGCGGAGCTGCAGTACACCCGCAACGACATGGAGCTCACCCGCGGCACCTACCGCGCCCGCGGCGAGGTCATCGACGTCTACCCGGCGGAATCCGATGCCGAGGCCGTGCGCATCGAGCTGTTCGACGACGAGATCGAGCAGCTGTCCTACTTCGATCCGCTCACCGGCGAGATCCTGCGCCGGGTCCCGCGCCTGACGGTCTACCCCAAGACCCACTATGTCACCCCACGCGAGACCATCCTGGGCGCGATCGACCATATCAAGGACGAGCTGCGCGAGCGCCTGCAGGAGCTCCGGGACAACAACAAGCTGGTCGAGGCCCAGCGCCTTGAAGAGCGCACGCGCTTCGACATCGAGATGCTGCTCGAGGTCGGCTACTGCTCCGGCATCGAGAACTACTCGCGCTACCTCTCCGGCCGCAACCCGGGCGAGCCACCGCCGTGTTTCCTCGACTACCTGCCCAGGGATGCGCTCATGGTCATCGACGAGAGCCACGTCACCGTGCCGCAGGTCGGTGGCATGTACAAGGGCGACCGGTCGCGCAAGGAAAACCTGGTGGAGTACGGCTTCCGGCTGCCCTCGGCGCTCGACAACCGACCGCTCATGTTCGAGGAGTTCGAGCGCTTGCAGCCCCAGACGATTTTCGTCTCGGCAACTCCCGGACCCTACGAACAGGCGCATGCCGACCAGGTGGTCGAGCAGGTGGTGCGGCCGACCGGTCTCATCGATCCGGAGGTGGAGATCCGGCCCGTCGCCAGCCAGGTCGACGACTTGCTCTCGGAGATCAACGACCGTGCCGGCCGCGACGAGCGCGTACTGGTGACGACGCTGACCAAGCGCATGGCCGAGGACCTCACGGACTATTTTCTCGAGCACGGCGTGCGCGTGCGCTACCTGCATTCCGACATCGACACGGTCGAGCGCGTGGAGATCATCCGCGACCTGCGGCTGGGCGAGTTCGACGTGCTGGTCGGGATCAACCTGCTGCGCGAGGGGCTCGATATTCCCGAGGTCTCCCTGGTGGCAATCCTGGACGCGGACAAGGAGGGCTTCCTGCGCTCGGACCGCTCGCTGATCCAGACCATCGGCCGCGCCGCGCGCAACCTGCACGGCAAGGCGATTCTCTATGCCGATCGCATCACGGGCTCCATGGAACGGGCGATCGGCGAGACCGAGCGCCGCCGAGAAAAGCAGGTCGCCTTCAACGAGCAGCACGGCATCACGCCCAAGGGCGTCGAGAAACGGGTGCGCGACATCATGGAGGGGGCCTACGCCGGCGGACAGATGGCCAGCGCGAAGCGATTCGCCAAGGTGGCCGAGGAGGAACTCAAGTACGGCAAGCTCAAGCCGGCCGATGCCCTCAAGCAGGTCGCCCAGCTCGAGAAGCAGATGTACGAGCACGCCCGCAACCTCGAGTTCGAGGCCGCGGCGAAGCTGCGCGACGAGATCCAGCACATCCGGCATCACGCCCTCGGGATGCCCGAGGAGGCGGCCGGCTAGGCCGCTTTCGGGACGCCCGAATTTGCTGCCAAAGAGGGATTGTCGACCCCCTGACCCTGTGGTAAAGTTCGCAGCCTCTTTAGGCGCGTAGCTCAGTTGGTTAGAGCACCACCTTGACATGGTGGGGGTCGTTGGTTCGAGTCCAATCGCGCCTACCAACACGAGAACCCGGCCCTTGCGGCCGGGTTTTTTTATGCCGTCGGCTGTGAGACGCATGCTGCAAGCTTTGACGCTCATGCCGCGGGCCGGTATGATCTAGCGCCCCTGCAACAGCAGGGACATCAACGACTTAGCGCAGGCGACGAACCGCCGTTACGTCCCTCGCCGAACCCCATTCATGATCATGCGGCCCCTCGTATAGGTCGCCACTGGAGAGGTCTCAAATGCCCGTCATTACGCTCCCCGACAATTCCAAGCGCGAGTTCGATCACCCCGTCTCGGTCGCCGACGTGGCCGCCGACATTGGCCCGGGCCTGGCCAAGGCCGCGCTGGCCGGCAAAGTCGACGGCAAGATGGTCGACACGTCCTACGTGATCGATCAGGACGCCGAGCTCGCCATCATCACCGCCCGCGACGAGGATGCGCTCGAACTCATGCGCCACGATGCGGCCCACGTGATGGCGCAGGCGGTGCAGGAACTGTATCCCGGCACCCAGGTGACCATCGGCCCCGCCATCGAGAACGGTTTTTACTACGACTTCGCCCGCGACGAGCCCTTCACGCCGGAGGATCTGGAAAAGATCGAAGAGCGCATGAAGGACATCGTCAAGCGTGACCTGCCCATCGAGCGCGAGGTCTGGGAGCGTGACGAGGCCATGAAGACCTTCGGTGAGCTGGGCGAGACCTACAAGGTCGAGATCATCGATGAGATCATCCCGCACGGTGAGGAATTGACGGTCTATCGCCAGGGCGACTGGTTCGACGTCTGCCGCGGCCCGCACCTGCCGTCCACCGGCAAGCTGGGCGACGGCTTCAAGCTGATGAAGGTCGCCGGTGCCTACTGGCGTGGCGACTCGCGCAACGAGATGCTGCAGCGCATCTACGGCACGGCCTGGCGCAACAAGAAGGAGCTCAAGGCCTACCTGCATCGCCTGGAAGAGGCCGAGAAGCGCGATCACCGCCGCATCGGCAAGCAGATGAGCCTGTTCCACACCCAGGAAGAGGCCCCGGGCATGGTGTTCTGGCACGACCGCGGCTGGAGCATCTACCTGGCCCTGCAGCAGTACATCCGTGACAAGCTGCGGGCCCATGGTTACCAGGAAGTGCACACCCCGCAGGTCATCGACCGCACGCTGTGGGAGAAGTCCGGCCACTGGGAGAAGTTCGGTGACATGATCTTCACCACCCACTCCGAGAACCGCGACTACGCCATCAAGCCCATGAACTGCCCGGCACACGTGCAGATCTTCAACCAGGGCCTGAAGAGCTACCGCGACCTGCCGCTGCGCCTGGCCGAATTCGGCTCCTGCCACCGCAACGAGCCCTCCGGCACGCTGCACGGCCTGATGCGCGTGCGCAACTTCGTGCAGGACGATGCCCACATCTTCTGCACCGAGGACCAGATCCAGGAGGAGGTGTCGGCCTTCATCGATCTCGTGTTCGAGGTCTACAGGGACTTCGGGTTCGAAGAGGTCCTGGTGGCGCTGTCCACCCGTCCGGAGCAACGCGTCGGCGACGACGCCCTCTGGGACAAGGCCGAGCACGCCCTGGAAAAGGCGCTCAACGACAAGGGGCTGGAGTGGAAGCTGCAGCCGGGCGAGGGGGCATTCTACGGGCCCAAGATCGAGTTCGTGCTCAAGGACTGCCTGGGCCGCGAGTGGCAGTGCGGCACCATGCAGGTGGATTTCTCCATGCCGGGCCGCCTGGACGCCGAGTACGTGGGCGAGGACGGCGACCGCCACGTGCCGGTCATGCTGCACCGCGCCATCCTCGGTTCCATCGAGCGTTTCATCGGCGTCCTGATCGAGCATTACGCCGGCCAGCTGCCCCTGTGGCTGGCTCCGGTGCAGGGCGTGGTCCTCAATATTACGGACCGCCAGGCCGATTATGTCCGGGAGGTCCAAGAAACCCTGCAAAAACAGGGGCTCAGGATCATTTCCGACTTGAGAAATGAGAAGATAGGCTTTAAGATTCGCGAGCATACGCTACAACGCGTCCCGTACCTGCTGGTGGTGGGGGACCGCGAGGTTGAAACGCGAACAGTGGCCGTGCGCACGCGAGCCGGTGAGGATCTGGGTAGTTTGTCGATCGACGAACTGGCCAATCGCCTTACCGTGGAGGTCGCGAGCCGCGGCCGCTCTGTTTTGGAGGATTGACGCATCAGTACTGGAAAAGACACTCGCCTGAACGAGGACATTCGCGTCCCCGAGGTTCGGCTGATCGACGCCGAAGGTGAAAATGTCGGCGTTGTATCGAACGCGGAAGCTCAGCAGGCGGCCCTGGATGCCGGCCTCGATCTCGTCGAGATCGTGCCGAACGCGAACCCGCCGGTCTGCCGCATCATGGACTATGGCAAGTTCAAGTTCGAAGAGGCCAAGAAGGCCCAGGCCGCGAAGAAGAAGCAGAAACAGGTTCAGGTCAAAGAGGTCAAGTTCCGCCCCGGTACCGAAGAGGGCGACTATCAGGTCAAGATGCGCAATCTTCGCCGCTTCCTGGAAGACGGCGACAAAGCCAAGATCACGATCCGCTTTCGCGGGCGTGAGATGGCCCACCGCGAGCGCGGTGGGATGCTGCTCGAGCGCATCGAGCAGGACCTTGAGGACATTGCCACGGTCGAACAGCGTCCGAAGATGGAAGGGCGCCAGATGATCATGGTGATGGGCCCCAAGAAGAAGTAGCGAACGGGTAGGTAAAGGTCCCCATGTCGGGGGCACCCTAAGCACTATAGAGAGAGCTGAGTAATGCCGAAAATGAAGACCAATCGCGGTGCCGCGAAGCGCTTCAAGAAGACCGCCTCCGGCGGCTTCAAGCGCAAGCAGTCGCACCTGCGCCATATCCTCACCAAGAAGAGCACCAAGCGTAAGCGTCATCTGCGCGCGGGCGAACAAGTGGCCGAATGCGATGTGCCGATGGTGCGCCGCATGCTGCCGTACAGCTGATTGGGAGGATTGAGAGATGCCACGAGTTAAACGCGGTGTTACCGCTCACGCCCGTCACAAGAAGGTCCTGAAGAAGGCGAAGGGTTATTACGGCGCGCGCAAGAATGTCTATCGCGTCGCCAAGCAGGCCGTCACCAAGGCCGGCCAGTATGCCTATCGCGACCGCCGCCAGAAAAAGCGCCAGTTCCGTGCCCTCTGGATCGTGCGTATCAACGCGGCCGCGCGCCAGTTCGACCTGTCCTACAGCCGCATGATCGATGGGCTGAACAAGGCCGGCATCGAGATCGACCGCAAGGTCCTCGCCGACCTGGCCGTGCACGACATCGCTGCCTTTGGTCAGATTGCCGAAAAGGCCAAGGCCGCCCTGGCGAACTGATCGAATCCCGGGCTGACGGGCGCCGCGTGCGCCCGCCATGCAAGCCCGGAAGACGCGAAGCGGGGGAAGGGCCATGGCCTTTCCCCCGTTTCGTTTTCTGACCCAGCGCTTTCTGACCCAGTGATTACGGGGAATTCCAGGTGCAAGACCTCACCCAGTTGATCGACGAAGCCCAGCGCGCGGTGGCCGACGCGGCCGACCTGGCCGCGCTGGACCAGCTCCGCGTTCAGTACCTCGGCAAGAAGGGGGTGCTTACCGAACAGTTGAAGGGGCTGGGCAAGCTCTCGGCAGAGGAAAGGCCGAAAGCCGGCCAGGCCATCAACGAGGCCAAGCAGGCCATCGCGGGCGCCATCGAGGCGCGCAAGGGCTCGCTGGAAGGCGAGGCCCTCAACGCACGCCTGGCCGGCGAGGCGGTGGACGTGACCCTGCCGGGCCGCGGCCAGCGTAGCGGCGGGCTGCACCCCGTCACGCGGACCGTGCGCCGGATCCAGTCACTGTTCGCCCAGCTCGGCTTCGAGGTCGCCGAGGGCCCGGAAGTCGAGGACGACTACCACAACTTCGAGGCCCTCAACATCCCGTCGCACCACCCGGCGCGCGCCATGCACGACACCTTCTATTTCGGTGAAGGCACGGTGCTGCGTACCCATACCTCGCCGGTGCAGATCCGGGTGATGGAGAACCAGCAGCCGCCGCTGCGCGTGATCGCGCCGGGGCGCGTCTACCGCTGCGATTCGGACCTGACCCACAGCCCCATGTTCCACCAGGTCGAAGGCCTGCTGGTGGACGAGAACGTGACCTTCGCCGACCTCAAGGGCGTGTTGGGCCAGTTCCTGGCCGCCTTCTTCGAGCAGGATGACCTGGCCACGCGCTTCCGCCCGTCCTACTTCCCCTTCACCGAACCCTCGGCCGAGGTCGACATCCAGTGCGTGATGTGCGGCGGCGAGGGCTGCCGCGTCTGCAGCCACACCGGCTGGCTCGAGGTGATGGGCTGCGGCATGGTGCACCCCGAAGTCTTCCGCCACGTCGGTATCGACAACGAGGCCTACACGGGCTATGCCTTCGGCCTCGGCGTCGAGCGCCTGGCGATGCTGCGCTACGGGGTCAATGACCTGCGCCTGTTCTTCGAGAACGATCTGCGCTTCCTCAAACAGTTCAACTGAGCCTGCGCCCGCGCGGGTGGAAAAGCCTGGAGCTTAATCCATGAAATTCAGCGATCAGTGGCTTCGTGAGTGGGTCAACCCGGAGCTGACCCCGGAGGAACTGGGTCATCGCCTGACCATGGCCGGCCTGGAACTCGACTCCATCGAGCCGGCGGCGCCCGCGTTCACCGGCATCGTCGTGGCCCACGTGGTCAAGGTCGAGCCGCACCCGGACGCGGACAAGCTGCGTGTCTGCCAGGTGGACGACGGGGGCGACGAGCCCGTGCAGGTCGTGTGCGGCGCCCCCAACGTGCACGAGGGCATGCGGGCCCCGTTCGCCCGCGTCGGGGCGGTGCTGCCGGGCGACTTCAAGATCAAGAAGGCCAAGCTGCGCGGCGTGCCGTCCTTCGGCATGCTGTGCTCGGCCAAGGAGCTCGGCCTGGCCGAAGCCAGCGAGGGCCTGATGCCGCTGCCGAGCGACGCACCCGCCGGAACGGACGTGCGTGAGCTACTCAGCCTCGACGACACCGTGCTGGAAGTGGACCTCACCCCCAACCGGGCCGACTGCCTGAGCATCGCCGGGATCGCGCGTGAGACCGCGCTGCTCACGAACCGTGAACTGTGCGAGCCGGTTATCGAACCGGTGGCCGCCGGTCACCAGGACGCTTTGCCGGTCGAGATCCGTGCGGGCGGGGCCTGCCCGCGCTATGCCGGTCGCGTGATCAAGGGCGTGGACCCGCAGGCCGAGACCCCGCTGTGGATGAAGGAGCGCCTGCGCCGCAGCGGCATTCGGCCGATCAGCCCGCTGGTGGACGTGACCAACTACGTGCTGATCGAGCTCGGTCAGCCCATGCACGCCTTCGACCTCGGCAAGCTCGCCGGTGGGATCGTCGTGCGCATGGCCGATGCGGGCGAGACGCTCACGCTCCTCGATGGCCAGGAGGTGGAACTCGCTGACGACGTGCTCGTCATCGCCGACCACGAGAAGGTCCAGGCCATGGCGGGTGTCATGGGCGGGGAGGCCAGTGCGGTGTCCGATGCCACCACCGACATCTTCCTGGAAAGCGCCTTCTTCGCACCCGAGGCGATTGCCGGGCGCGCGCGTCGTTTCGGCCTGCACACCGACTCCTCGCACCGCTTCGAGCGCGGCGTGGACCCGGCACTCCAGGTGCGCGCCATCGAGCGCGCCAGTGCCCTCATTCTGGAGATCTGTGGCGGCCAGGCCGGCCCGCTCACGGACATCGAGGCCGAGGGCTGTGACTGGGGCAAGGGCGCGATCGACCTGCGTGCGGCCCGTATCGAGCGCCTGCTGGGCGTACGTATCGCCGAGGCCGAGGTCGAGGGCATGCTGCAGCGCCTGGGCTGCCACGTCTCGCGCACGGAGGAGGGGTGGGCGGTGGTCCCGCCGAGCTATCGCTTCGATCTGGCCATCGAGGCCGATCTGATCGAAGAGGTCGCCCGCGTACACGGGTATGACAACCTCCCAAGCCGCGCACATCCGTTCGCGCCGGCCATCCAGAAGGAGCCGGAGGCCGAAGTGGCAGTGGACCGCATGCGCGACCTGCTGGTCGACCGCGGTTACCAGGAGGCCATCACTTTCAGTTTCGTGGATCCGGCCGTCGAGGCGTTGTTCTCGCCCGGCAGCGAGCCGCTCAAGCTGGCCAATCCGATCTCCTCGGAGCTGGCCGTCATGCGCTCGACCCTGTGGTCCGGACTCGTCAAGGCCGTGCAGCACAACCTCAATCGCCAGCAGGACCGGGTGCGCCTGTTCGAGACCGGGCTGAGTTTCGTCGGGCAGGGGGAGGCGCTGGTGCAGACCCGCCAGATCGCGGGAATCGCGTGTGGTGACGTGATCCCGGAACAGTGGGGCGAGCGTGCCCGCAAGCTGGATTTCTTCGACATCAAGGGTGACGTGGAAGCCCTGCTCGAGCTCGCGCATCTCAATGAACGGGTCGAGTACCGGGCCGAATCGCATCCGGCGCTGCACCCCGGTCAGTCCGCGCGCATTCTCCTGGACGGCCAGCCGATTGGCTGGATCGGGGCCCTGCATCCCGGCCTGGAGAAGACCCTGGATCTCGATCGTCGCGTGTTCGTTTTCGAAATAGAATTGCAAGCTATATCAGAAGGTTGCGTTGCAAAGTTCGAGCAGCTTTCTAAGTTCCCGGCGATCCGTCGCGACATCGCCGTGCTGGTCGACGAGAACGTCCAGGCCAGCGCGCTGGAAAAGGCCGTGAAAGCCTGTGATATCGCCGAATTACGAGAATTCCATGTATTTGATGTATATACGGGCCAAGGCGTAGCTTCTGGTCGAAAAAGTCTCGCTTTAGGCTTGATTTTACAGGACTTATCGCGCACCCTTACTGATGACGAGGTCGAGAGCATCGTCAACGCGGTCGTCACCCGACTGGGTGAAGACGTGGGGGCAGAACTAAGGGTATAGTTGAATGGCGTTGACCAAAGCCGACATGGCTGAAAAGCTGTTCGAAGAGTTGGGGCTCAACAAGCGCGAGGCAAAAGAGCTTGTCGAGATGTTCTTCGAAGAGGTCAGGATGGCGCTGGCCGACGGCCAACAGGTGAAGCTCTCGGGTTTCGGCAACTTCACGCTCCGAGATAAAAATCAAAGACCGGGTAGAAACCCCAAGACAGGCGAGGAAATTCCGATCAGCGCCCGTCGCGTGGTGACGTTCCGCCCGGGACAAAAACTCAAAGCTCGAGTCGAGGCTTATGCTGGAAGCGGGGAACAATAACGAACTACCTGCCATACCCGGTAAACGTTATTTCACTATCGGCGAAGTCAGCGAACTGTGTGGGGTCAAGCCCCACGTTCTTCGTTACTGGGAGCAGGAATTTCCGTCACTGAAGCCGGTCAAGCGTCGGGGCAACCGCCGCTATTACCAGCGTCACGACGTCCTGCTGATCCGCCAGATCCGCAGCCTGCTGTACGAGCAGGGCTACACCATCGGCGGCGCCCGCCAGAAACTCGAGGGCGAAGAGGCCAAGGACGACGCCAACCAGAGCCAGCAGCTCATCAAGCAGATGCGCATCGAACTCGAAGAACTGCTGCAGATCCTCAAGCGCTCGTGAGCGGCGCAATCCTTTTCTTCAAGGGGTGAATCGGGTATTCTTCCCAGCCTTCGGGGCGTAGCGCAGTCTGGTAGCGCACTTGCATGGGGTGCAAGGGGTCGCAGGTTCAAATCCTGCCGTCCCGACCATATTGAACATCAAAAAAGCCCACCGCGATGCGGTGGGCTTTTTTATTGGCTTGTCGGATTCGGAGTCAGGCCATAAGCTGAGGGTCATCGGTCAACCCGCGACAGGTGAGCCCATGATCCGATTCCTGCAGCCCTATCTCTTTTTTATCATCCTGCTGTTTTCTGCGTCGCAGGCGCATGCGGATGTGACGGTTCAGCAGTTGCTGGACCGCGACGAGGCCCCGGCGGGCGTCGTGTTCGAGATCATCGCCGATGACGATGGACTGGACTGGGCGGTGCCGGCGATCAACAGTGACGTGCAGCGTCTGCGGGACCGCTGGCCCGACCTGGACATCGCCGTGGTCAGTCACGGGCGCGAGCAGTTCGCGCTGATGGCGAGCGAGTCCGTGGCCTACCCGGAGGTCCACGAGGGGGTGAAGCAGCTCGTCGAGGACGCCAACGTGCCCGTGCACGTCTGCGGCACACACGCCGGCTGGTACGGTGTGAATCCGGAGGATTTTCCCGAGTACGTGGACGTGTCCCCCGCGGGGCCCGCGCAGATCAACGATTACAGGTCCCTGGGCTACGAACTGGTCGTGCTCGACGAGCGATAGGGCGGCGCCCGTGCCGTCAACGGCCCAGGGGCTCGACGATGTTTCCGCACACCAGGCTGAGACATTCGCGGTTGGATGCTTCCCGGGGCGGTGTTATGGGCTATAGTCCTGACAAGAGTCCACCAAGAGACGCGCCCTTGCCACCTTTGTCATGACCCCACCGTTCGCCGGCCACAAGGCAATTCCACCGGTGTTTTCTGCCGCGCGCTTTCGGCGCCGCTTTCTGGGACTGGTGCTGCTGACCTGGACTTTGCCGCCGCTTCTCGGCCTGGCATTCCTGGTCTACCTGGGCATGTTCACGCTGCCGCAGGTGGGGGTGATTCTCTCCACCCCGCTGCAACCGATCTTCATCGTCACCTCGCTCAGTATCGCGTTGCTGGTGCTGTTGCGGTTCCAGCGCCCGATCCACGCCTTTCTGCGGGATCCCTCCACCGGGAATGCATCGATCGCGGCCACACGCCTGCGCTTCTTCCCCCTGGTGTTCTGGGGGGTGTTTCTCGCTTACCTGCTCGCCGCGCCAAGCTCGGTCATCCTGAGTGCCGAGGTCCATGCCGGATTCGAGGCCACGCCGGCCGATTGGCTGCGGATCCACCTGGTGGCCGTGGCCGTCTCCATCATCGTGGGGTTGCCGATCTTCTTCCTGTTTCTCGATCTGTTCGGTCGCGTTGCGGCGTGCCTGCCGCTGGATCGTCCGCAGGTCTCGATCCGGGCCAAGGTGTTGCTCATCGGGGCCCTGACACCCCTGCTGATCGACACCTTGCTGGTGTTGTATTTCTGGACGCGCACGGGCTACCTGACCCGTGAAACCTTCGTCGTGTGGCTTGTGCTGGAGTTGCTGGCCATCGCGGGCGCATTGATGTTCGCGCGAAGTTTCGGTCAGTCGTTGCGCCCCCTGCAGGCCACGACGGGTGCCTCGGCGGTCGGTGAGCCCCTGGATGCCGCGGCACTAGCGCCCCAGTCGACCGACGAGCTCGGGGTGATCGCGGCCGGCTATCGCCGGTTGCTGGGAGAACTGCAGGCACGCGAGCAGATCAGCAAGATCGGGACGCAGTTGCTGAGCGGCAGCTGGAACGCCCAGGCCATGGAGCAAACCGTCGCGTCGGTCCTCGAACAGGTGCGGCTCTCCATCGGCGAGGACATGGCGTTCCTGATCGTCCATGACGCGGCGACCGACCGCTTGCTCGGCGTGGCCCAGACCGGCTCGGGTTACGATGCCGGTGGCCATTTCCAGCTCTCGCTCGCCGAGCCTTCGATCGCCGTGCATGTCTTCCACAACGGCCAGACGCTCGCGATCACCGATGCCTCGGGCGACCCGCGGGTGAGTGCGCGCATGGTCGAGCGTTTTGGTGTCAAGGCCACCTTGGCCACACCCATATTCATCGAGGGTCGGCCCGCGGGTGTCTTGATGACGGTGAATCAACAGCAGCCGCGCGCGTATGCGCCGCGCGAAATCGCGCTGCTGGAGAGCTTTGCCGCCGAGGCCGCGCTCGCCCTCCACACCCAGGCGCTCTACGAGCAATCGGCACGGGCACGCGAGGCACTGGAGGAACGCGAGCAGCGCCTGAGTCTGCTGCTCAGATCGACGGGCGAGGCGATTTTCGCCGTGGATCTCGACGGTCGCTGTACCTTCGTGAACCCGGCCTGCGTGCGCATGCTGGGTTACGACCACGAGGGTGAACTGCTGGGTGAAGTCATGCACCACCTCATGCATCACACCCATCCGGATGGCCGTCCCTATCCCAAGGAGCACTGCCTGGTGGGGCGGGCGATGCGCGCCGGGGCGGGGACGCACTCCGACGAAGAGGTGCACTGGCGCAAGGACGGCACCGCCTTTCCGGTGGAGTACTGGTCACAGCCGATCGTCGAGAGCGGGGAGGTGATCGGTGCCGCGGTCACGTTCGTGGATATCACCGAACGCAAGCGCCAGGAAGAGCATGTTCGCCGGCTCAGTGAATACAATCGTCTGCTGCTCGAATCGACCGGTGAAGGCATTTTTGGCGTCGACGGCGACCTCGTCTGTACCTTCGCAAACTCGGCTGCCGCGACCATGCTCGGTTATCGGGCCGAGGATCTCGTCGGCCAGCCCATCATCCGGCTGCTGCACAATCAATTCGAGAGTGGGGCCCCGCGTGCGGAGCACGAGTCGTTCATTTACCAGACGGTCATCACCGGACAGGCGTTCCGTTCGGATACCGAGGTGCTCTGGGATCGCGAGGGGCGTGCCGTTCCGGTCAACGTCTCGGCCAGTCCGCTGATCGAAGACGAGCAGGTGGCCGGGGCCGTGGTGGTGTTTCGTGACGTCACTGAGGCGCGGGCCCTTGCCCGGAAGATGGATTTCCTCGCCTCCCACGACCCGCTCACCGGCCTGGTCAACCGACGCGATTTCGAGTTGCGCCTGCAGAACGCACTCGAGTCGGCCCGCAGCGACCAGGCCGAGCACGTGCTCTGCTACCTGGACCTGGACCAGTTCAAGATCGTCAACGACACCTGCGGCCACGTGGCGGGCGATGAACTGCTGCGCCAGTTGACCACCGTACTGAAACAGCACATCCGCAAGGCGGATACGCTGGCGCGGCTCGGTGGCGACGAGTTCGGGGTGCTCTACGAGCGGTGCCCACTGGCGCGCGCCCAGGAACTGGCCGGGGAATTGCTGAGCCTGGTGCAGGAATTTCGCTTCGTCTGGGAGGACAAGACCTTTGCGGTGGGCGTGAGCATCGGCATGGTCCAGATCGACGCCTACACCGAGAGCGCCGCCGCTGCCCTGAGTGCGGCGGATGCCGCCTGCTACGTCGCCAAGGACAGTGGCCGCAACCGGCTGCACGTGTTCCAGCACGATGATGCTAAGCTCGCGCGGCGCAAGGGTGAAATGCAATGGGTCTCGCGGATCCACGAGGCCCTCGACCAGGATCATTTCACGCTGCATTTCCAGCCCATTGTCCCCGTTTCCGGCCCGCAGGATTATTTCGGGGTCGAGGTGCTGCTGCGCATGCAGGATAGCGAGGCGGGGCTCGTGCCACCCGGGGCCTTTATTCCGGCAGCCGAGCGTTATGACCTGATGGCGGCGATCGATCGCTGGGTCTTCGATCACACGCTGACCCTGCTCGAGAACGAGTGCCACTGGTTGCCGCGGCTTTCCTCGGTGAGCATCAATCTCTCGGGGTACTCGGTGGGCCAGTCCGAGTTCCTGGACTATGTCACCGAGCGCGTTCGCGGCAGTACCGTGTCACCCGAGAAGATCTGTTTCGAGATCACCGAAACGGCCGCGGTGGCCGAGCTCGCGCGCGCGGTGGAATTCATCCGCAACATGAAGGACCTCGGCTGCCATTTCGCCCTGGACGATTTTGGCAGCGGCATGTCGTCCTTCGCCTATCTCAAGAACCTGCCCGTGGACTACCTCAAGATCGACGGGCACTTCATCCGGGACATGGCTTCGGACGTGGTCGATCGCGCGATGGTGCAGTCGATCGCGCAGCTGGCCCAGGTCATGGGGATTGGCACCATCGCGGAGTTCGTCGAGACATCGGCGTTGTTGCGCGACCTGGAGGGGATGGGCGTGGACTTTGCCCAGGGCTACGGCATTGCGCGGCCGATGCCCTGGGAAGAACTGCTCGGGTTCTGGCAGGAAGCCTCCGGCGAATATCGTCGGCCCGATTTCGTCAACGACGCCTGATCCGCCGGGGCGTTCACCCGGCTAGCACTGCTCCCAGGGCAATCCTCGAAACCGCCAGCCGCCCAGCGTACTGCGGTGGTGCTCGGCATCCAGTTCGCCCTCGAATCCCTCGTCCACATAGCAGACTTCGCTGAAACCGGCTGCCAGCAGGGCTTCGCCGGCCTCGATCGAACGCTTGCCGCTACGGCAGATCAGGATGATGGGCGCGCAGCCCTCGCCATGGCAGGCGATGCCCCCGAGCATGATCTTGCGCACCTCGGTGACGAAGTGCGGGTTGACGGTCCACTCCGGCTCGTCGATCCAGGAGATGTGCACGGCGCCGACGGGGTGGCCGATGAACAGGTGCTCCATCGCCGAACGGATGTCGATCAGGACCGCGCGCGGGTTGTCCTGGAGGGTTTGCCACGCGTCCCGCGGGCTCAGGGGTTTGGGATGCAGGGTGCTCATGGCATTGAAGTATAGCGGCGTTGCCGGGCACGTTGACCCCCGCCGGATCCGGTGGCACGCTCGAAGCATCCCCTCCGCCCGTCGAGACGACCATGGATTCGCTCACCCAGCTCACCCTCGGTGCCGCCGTCGGCGAAGCCGTGCTCGGGCGCCGCGTGGGTTACCGTGCGGCCGCGTGGGGCGCGGCCCTGGGGACACTGCCCGACCTCGACGTGTTCCTGCCCATGGGCGATGCGGTGCGGGATTTCACCTATCACCGCAGCTTCAGTCACTCGTTGTTCGTGCTCGCACTGCTCACGCCATTTGTGATCTGGCTGATCCTGAAGCTCCACCCGCACACCCGCGCCTACCGGCGGCAGTGGGCCGTGCTGGTGTATGCGGTCTTCGCCACCCACGTACTGCTCGACGCCCTGACCGTCTACGGCACCCAGGTCTTCTGGCCCTTCGTCACCACGCCCCAGAGCGGCTCGGTCATCTTCATCATCGACCCGGTGTACACGGTCCCGCTGCTGCTCGGTGTATTGTCGGCGCTAATCCTCAGTCGCGATCGGGCCTGGGGGCATCGGCTGAACATGGCGGGTCTTGCGCTCAGTACGCTTTATCTCGGCTGGGCGTTGGGGGCGAAGCTCTACGTGACCGAGCACGTCACGGCTTCGCTGGCGCGCCAGGGGGTCGGCTACGATCGCCTGATGACCACGCCCGCGCCGTTCAATACCGTGCTGTGGCGCGTGGTGCTGCGGCGGGACGGTGAGTATCTCGAGGGTTACTACTCGCTGTTCGACGGGGACGATGATGTCGCATTTCGCCGTTATGCGACTCGCGACGACTTGCTTGCCGGTATCGACGATCACTGGCCGGTGCGGCGATTGCAATGGTTCACGCACGGGTTCTATGCCGTCGCGGAGCTCGACGGACGGGTGATCATCACGGATCTTCGCATGGGCCTCGAGCCCGATTACGTGTTTCGCTTCGCCGTGGCTGAAACGGGTAACCCGCATGTCGAGCCCATCACCCCGTTCCTGCTGCCGGGCCGCGCGCGCCTGACCGAGGACGGCCTGGAGTGGCTTTGGCACCGAATGCGCGGCGCGACCCGCGAGGGCCCGAACGGGTCGTGAGCCCCGGTTTTCGCGCCCGCCCGCCGATGGTTTAAAGTAGGCGCATGACGACAAGACGAACGGCCTTTTCCGGGAGCCTGGATGATCGGCGACGATAACGCGGAACGCTGGCGCAAGAAGTACCTCGACGTGCTCGATGAACTCGAGCGCAAGGAGAGCCTGTGGAAGGATACCGAGGCCTTCCTGCGCCAGGCCGTATCCAAGGTGTCGCTGGCCGCCGACCAGCAGGATGCGACGCTCGTCAAGGCGATCGACAAGCTGCGCAATTCGGTGCGCTCCGGCGCCAAGCTGGACCGGCTCAAGCATGATCTCGAAGTCGTGTCGCTCGCCATCGTCGAGCTCGACAAGCAGCGTCAGAAGCAGAGCGTTCAGCCATCCCCCTTCGACACCCTCTCGTCGCTGATCGACGGTCTCAGTGTGCCCAAGGGCCTGCAGCGCAAGGCGCGTGGTATCGACAAGGAGCTGGCCCGCTTCGACAGCGACGCGGACCCTGCCGAAGCGGTGGGGCTGGTGCGCGGCCTGATCGAGGAGTGGCTGACCTGGGAGCGCGAACAGGCGCAGCCCGACAGCCCGAGCGCCGCTGCGGTGGAGGCGCCCGGCGAGGAGGCGCCCGGCGAGGAGGCGCCCGAAGCGCAGCGAAGCGGCATGCTCCGCCGCCTGTTCCGTGGGTCCGAGCGCGAGGCAGGCGGGCCGACGGGTACCGAGATCGCGGCGGGTGCGGCGGCCGAGCCGCGGTCCGAGGCCGAGCTGGCCGGCTACATGGGGACCAAGCTGGCCGGCTGGCTCGCGCGGCTGGAGGTCGGCGAGGCGCATGATGCCGGTCGGCGGCGCCTCATGACTCAGGCGCACCGGCTCGGTTCGGAGGCGGACATCGACGGCCTGCTGCAGGAACTCGGGCGCTGGGTCGAGACGCCGATGCCGGTAACCGCTGGCGCCGGGGCCGAGGCGTCGCCGCAGGCCGCACCCGAAGCGGCCATCGACGCGGGGGAGTCATTAGCGCGTGAATCCCTGGTGGGCGGTGAGCGCGTCGGCCTGCCGTACTACGAGGTGCTCATCCAGCTGGTCCAGCGCCTGGATTTCCCGGGCATCATGGCCGGTGACGTGGAGCGGGTCATCGAGCACCTGAGCGGCTGTCCGGGCGAGGATCAGCTCGCGAACTCCCTTCGCGAGGTCAGCGACCTGATTGCGCGTGCGCGCTCGGTGGTGCAGGAGGAAAAGCGCGAGTTCGAGAGCTTCCTTTCCGAACTCACCTCGCGGCTGAAGGAGTTCGAGGACGAACTCGGCATCAGTGAAACCAACCGCGAGGAAACCCGCCAGCAGCGCGAGGAACTCGATGCGGCCCTGGAAGGGGAGGTGCGTGGCCTGCAGGACTCCATCGAGGGTGCCGCCAGTCTCGATGCCCTGAAAAGCGATATCAAGAAGCGCCTCGACACGCTGGAAGTGCACCTGGAAGCCAAGCGGCGCCTCGAGACCAAGCGCACCGAGCAGGTGCGCGACGAGATCCAGACGCTCACGAAACGCATGCAGGCGCTCGAGGAGGAGGCCGAGGTCCTGCGCATCAACCTCGAGCAGCAGCGCGAGCAGGCCTACCGCGATGCCCTGACCGAATTGCCGAACCGGCTGGCCTGGGACGAAACGCTGGCGAGCGAGTTTGCGCGCTGGCAGCGCTATGGACGGCCGCTGGTGTTGTGCGTGCTCGACATCGATCACTTCAAGCGTATCAACGACACCTTCGGGCACAAGGCCGGTGACAAGCTGCTGCGCCTCGTGGCCAAGATTGCCTCCAGGTCCACCCGCGACTCGGATTTCCTGGCCCGCTATGGCGGCGAGGAGTTCGCCATGCTGATGCCGGAGACCGAGCTCGTCGGTGCCGAGGTGGTGGCGGAGAAGCTGCGCGATGCCGTCGCGCACTGTGGTGCCCATTTCAATCAGCAGAAGGTGCCCGTCACCATCTCCTGCGGACTCACGGCCTTTGTCGAGGGCGACACTCCGGAAAGCGCCTTCGAACGGGCCGACAAGGCGCTTTACCGCGCCAAGCAGGGCGGGCGCAACCGGTGCGTCGTCGACGCGCACCGGCCTGCGGAGACCGGGGCATGAATGACCCGTCTTCGCGTCGGGTTGGGTCGTTTCCGGCAATCGCCTAGAATACCCGGCCGGGCCCGACGGGCCGCAGCGCGCATTCATGATGCCTCGACCTCAAAAACCCGCCATTACCCTCCTGGTTCCCGGTCTGTTCGAGCGCCTGGCCGAGTGGCGCCGCGACTATGAGTTCACCCCGCAATCCCCGACGCTCGAGCTGATCGCTGCGCGTGGCGCACACGACCATCTCGGCGCCGCCAGCTTCGAGGAGACGACCTGCCGGCTCTTCGGCCTGGAGCGGGATGCCGATCGCGACCTGCCGATCGCGGCCCTCACCTATGCGCTCGATCACGACGGGGCCAGGCCCGAGGGTTTCTGTCTGCGCGCCGACCCGGTCTATCTCGAAGCGGGGATCCGGGAGCTCATCCTTCAGCCCACGGACGTGCTGGCGCTGTCCATGGAGGAGGCCAACGCCCTGGTGGAAACGCTCAACGCCCATTTCGGCGCGGATGGGCTGCGATTCGAGGCGGCCCGTCCGGAACGCTGGTACCTGCACGTGGACCAGCCGGACAAGCTGGCCACCTATCCGATTTCCCAGGTGGTGGGCAAGGACATCCACCCGCTGTTGCCCACGGGGCGCCGCACCACGTTCTGGCATGCCATGCTCAACGAGTTGCAGATGGTGCTGCACCAGGCCCCGCTCAATCAGAAGCGCGAGGCGCGTGGCGCCGTGCCGGTGAACAGCGTGTGGCTGTGGGGTGCGGGTGAACCGCCGGGCAAGTGGCGCGCGGACTGGACGCATGTCTGGAGCGACGACTTCATCGTGCGCAGCCTCGCTCTGGCCACCGGTGCGGCCGACCGTCCCGCTCCGCAGGACGCGGCCACCTGGCTTGCCGAGTTGAAGGGCGGGCGCCACCTTGTGGTGGTTCAGCCGCTCTTCGAGCCGGCGGCCATGGACGACCTCGCGGCCTGGCAGGGGGCCCTGGAGCAGCTCGAGCGGGACTGGTTCCAGCCCCTGCTGCAGGCGGTCCGAAGGCGCCGGGTGGCGCGTCTCACGGTGATCGGCTCCGAAGGCTGCCGCCTCAGTGCCACACGGACCCAGCTGCGCCGGTTCTGGCGCCGCCGTCGCAGCCTCGCCGATGTCTGCAATCCGGAGGCCGAATGAGCGTGCAGCGCGTGATCCGGCGGCGCGAGGCGCCCGCATCCCTGCCTGATATTCCCGGGTTGCACCCGGTGCTGGCGCGTGTGCTGGCAGCCCGCCAGGTGCGTTCGGCCGACGAGGTCGACTACGCCCTGCAGCGCCTGCATCCCTTCGAGACCCTCGGGCAGGTCGAGCGGGCGGCCGATTTGATCGCCGAGCACATCGAAGACGGGCGGCGCATCGTGATCGTCGGCGATTTCGATGCTGACGGGGCCACCAGTTCCACCGTGGCCATGCGCGCGCTCACGGCCATGGGGGCGCGGGAGGTCAGCTACCTGGTCCCCAATCGTTTCGACTACGGTTACGGGCTCACGCCGGAGATCGTCGCCGAGGCCGCGAAGCGCGACCCGGACCTGATCATCACGGTCGATAACGGCGTCTCCAGCATTGAGGGCGTGCGGGCCGCCAACGCGTCGGGCATCACGGTGGTGGTCACCGACCATCACCTGCCGGGGCGAGAGTTGCCGGAGGCGGCGGCCATCGTGAATCCCAACCTCGAGGGTGATCCGTTTCCCAGCAAGGCCATCGCCGGTGTTGGCGTGATCTTCTACGTCATGCTCGCGCTGCGCGCGCGGCTGCGCATGAGCGGCTGGTTCCAGCGTCGCTCGCTGCCCGAACCGAACATGGCCGGCCTGCTCGACCTGGTGGCACTGGGTACGGTGGCCGACGTGGTGCCGCTGGATCATGTCAACCGCCTGTTCGTGGAGCAGGGGATGCGACGCATCCGCGCCGGCAAGTGCGTGCCCGGCATCAGCGCCCTGCTGCGGGTGGCGGGGCGCTCCCCGGAGCGTACCGTCGCCAGTGACCTCGGCTTCGTCGTGGGCCCGCGGCTGAACGCGGCCGGGCGGCTGGAGGACATGTCCATCGGCATCGAGTGCCTGCTGACCGACGACGTGGGGCGTGCCGAACACCTGGCCACGGAGCTGGACCGCCTCAACCGCGAGCGGCGCAGCATCGAGAGCGAGATGCGCGACCAGGCGCTGGCCGCACTCGACGAAGTGCACGCCGGAATGGATGCGGCCTCGCTGCCCATGGGACTGGCCCTGTTCGAGGAGGCCTGGCATCAGGGTGTGATCGGCATCCTCGCCTCGCGCATCAAGGAGCAGTTCCACCGCCCGGTGATCGCCTTCGCCCCCGAGAGCGAGGGTGCGGATGTTCTCAAGGGCTCGGCGCGCTCCATCCCGGGGCTGCACATCCGCGACGCGCTCGACAGTGTGTCGACGCGCAACCCCGGGCTGATCACGAAGTTCGGTGGCCACGCCATGGCGGCCGGCATGAGCCTGCCGCGCCGGCATCTCGATCGTTTCCGCGAGGCCTTCGACGCCGTGGTGCGCGAGACCCTGAGCGAGGACGACCTCAAGGGCGTGGTGCTCTCGGACGGCGAGTTGGCCCCCGAGGAGCTCTCGCTGGAACTGGCAGAGGCCCTGCGCGAGGGCGGCCCCTGGGGACAGGGGTTCCCGGAGCCCGTCTTCGATGGCGAGTTCGTGCTGCAGGAGCGGCGCGTGGTGGGCGAGCGGCATCTCAAGGTGCGGGTCATGCCGGCCGCCGGGCGGGTGGCGCTGGACGGCATCCATTTCAATGCCGAGTTCGCGGCCTGGCCCCAGCCCGGGGAGCCGGTGCGCCTGGCCTATCGCCTCGACGTCAACGAGTTTCGCGGCAACCGCAGCGCCCAGCTCATGGTCGAGCACGTGGAGCCGCTGGGGCTCGGATGAGCGGTTTCGCACCGTCGCGCTGAGTGAACTACGCCCCTAAAGTGTTGTATCATTGCGCCTTTTTTCGGCGACCTTAATTCCCATGGAACTCAATCCGATCTACAGCCAGATCAAAGACCTCCAAGAGCGCGTCGACGCTCTGAGGGGGTATCTTTGACTTCGATACCAAGCGCGAACGCCTGGAAGAAGTCTCCCGCGAACTAGAAGACCCCGACGTCTGGAACCAGCCCGAAAAGGCCCAGGAACTGGGCCGCGAGCGTGCGCGCCTGGAAGAGGTGGTCACGACCATCGATGAGATCACCGGCGGGTTGACCGACGCCCAGGAGCTGCTCGAGATGGCCGAGGCCGAGGATGACAGCGACACGGTTGATGCCGTGCAGGCCGACCTCGAGGGCTTCGAGCAGCGCGTGGCCGATCTCGAATTCCGCCGCATGTTCGCCGGCGAGATGGACGAGAACAACGCGTTCCTCGACATCCAGGCGGGCTCTGGCGGCACCGAGGCCCAGGACTGGGCCGAGATGCTGTTGCGCATGTACCTGCGCTGGGGCGAGCGCCGTGGCTTCAAGACCGACCTGATCGAGGTCTCCGCCGGCGAAGTGGCGGGCATCAAGAGTGCGACCGTGAAGTTCGAGGGCCCCTATGCCTACGGCTGGCTGCGCACCGAGACCGGCGTGCACCGCCTGGTGCGCAAGTCGCCCTTCGACTCGGGCAACCGCCGCCACACCTCGTTCTCCGCGGTGTTCGTCTCGCCCGAGGTGGACGACGACATCGACATCGAGATCAACCCGGCCGACCTGCGCATCGACGTGTACCGCGCGAGCGGTGCCGGCGGCCAGCACGTCAACCGGACCGAGTCCGCGGTGCGTATCACCCACCTGCCCAGCGGCATCGTCACCCAGTGCCAGAACGACCGTTCCCAGCACAAGAACAAGGACACGGCGATGAAGCAGCTCAAGGCGAAGCTCTACGAGATGGAGCTGCAGAAGCGCAACGCCGAGGCCCAGGCCCTGGAGGACAGCAAGTCCGACATCGGCTGGGGCAACCAGATCCGTTCCTACGTGCTCGACCAGTCGCGCATCAAGGACCTGCGCACCGGCGTCGAGGTCGGCAACACCCAGGCGGTGCTCGACGGCGACCTGGACGGTTTCATCGAGGCGAGCCTCAAGCAGGGCCTTTGACGGGCCCCGGCGCCGCGCCCGTGGCGCATCATCAAGCGAGAATGCAATGAGCAACAAGATGCAGGAACAAGACGAACACAAGCTGATCGCCCAGCGCCGCGACAAGCTCGCGAAGCTGCGCGAAGAGGGCGTGGCCTTCCCCAACGACTTCCGCCGCAACGTGATGGCGGGCGAGCTGCATGCCGAGTACGAGGGCAAGGACAACGAGGCCCTGGAAGCCAACCCGGTGCGCGTGTCCGTGGCCGGCCGCATGATGCTCAAGCGCGTCATGGGCAAGCTGAGCTTCGCGCACCTCATGGACATGTCGGGCAGCATCCAGCTCTGGGTCGAGCGGGACGCACTGCCCGAGGGGATGTACCCGGCGTTCAAGAGCTGGGACCTGGGCGACATCGTCGGCGCCGAGGGCACGCTGATCCGCACGCAGAAGGGTGAGCTGTCGGTGAAGGTCGACAGCCTGCGGCTGCTGACCAAGGCCCTGCGCCCGCTGCCGGACAAGTTCAAGGGACTGTCCGACACCGAGCAGCGCTATCGCCGGCGCTATCTCGACCTCATCATGAACGAGCCCTCGCGCGACACCTTCCGCATGCGCACGCGCATCGTCCGTTACATCCGCAACTACCTCGACGACCGGGGCTTCCTCGAGGTGGAAACGCCGATGATGCAGTCGATCCCGGGCGGGGCGACCGCACGGCCGTTCATCACGCACCACAACGCACTGGACATGCAGCTGTTCCTGCGCATCGCGCCCGAGCTCTACCTCAAGCGCCTGGTGGTGGGCGGCTTCGAGCGGGTCTACGAGATCAACCGCAACTTCCGTAACGAGGGGCTGTCCACCCGGCACAACCCCGAGTTCACCATGCTCGAGTTCTACGAGGCCTACGCCAATTACCACGACCTGATGGATCTCACCGAGGACCTGCTGCGCGGCCTGGCTGCCGACGTGCTCGGCAAGACGGTGATTGATTACCAGGGCGAGCAATACGACTTCGGCAAGCCCTTCGACCGCATGACGGTGAAGGAGTCGATCCTGCACTTCAATCCGGATATCACGGAGGCGCAGATCGACGACCTGGAGGCCGCGCGCAAGATCGCCCAGGGCCTCGAGATCCCGCTCAAGGATGGCTGGGGCCTGGGCAAGGTGCAGATCGAGATCTTCGAAAAGACGGTCGAGCATCGCCTGAAGAATCCGACCTTCATCACCGCGTACCCGACCGAGGTCTCGCCGCTCGCGCGCCGCAACGACGAGGACCCCTTCGTCACCGACCGCTTCGAGTTCTTCGTCGGCGGGCGCGAGATCGCCAACGGCTTCTCGGAGCTCAACGACTACGAGGACCAGGCCGAGCGTTTCCGCAAGCAGGTTGAAGAGAAGGAGGCGGGTGACGAGGAGGCCATGCACTTCGACGCGGACTACGTGCGCGCGCTGGAGCACGGCATGCCGCCCACTGCGGGCGAGGGCATCGGCATCGATCGGCTGGTGATGCTGTTCACCGATTCCCCGTCGATTCGTGACGTGCTGCTATTCCCGCACATGCGTCCGGAGGGGACCGTCGATTAGCCGGCGGTTCTGGCGTTGACACGAAAAAGGCCCCGAGAGCGGGGCCTTTTTCATCGGGGCTGGTGTCAGTCGCGCAAGTGCTTGGGGCGCTCGAACGCGCAAAGGTGACCCAGGCCCGGCCCGACGTAGCGCCAGCCGTCGACCCCGAATTCGATCAGGGCTACCCCGCAGGTGGGTAACGGTTCCACCGGCTCGCGGGCCAGCCTGGCCGCCAGGTCGCTGAAGCCGGGGTTGTGTCCGATCATCAGTAACGTGCCGACCCGGTCGTCCACCCCCTGGATCAGCGTCAGCAGCGTATCCGCGCTGGCCTCGTAGACGCGCGGTTCTTCCTCTACGGCTTCGTAAGCGTATCCGATCTGGCCGGCAACGATCCGCGCGGTCTCGCGGGCACGGCGTGCGGGGCTTGCCAGTACCAGGTCAGGCATCCCGAGCGTTTCAGCGAGGTAGTCGCCGATCAGTGCGGCATCGTGCTCGCCGCGTGGCAACAGTGGACGGTCGAAATCGGCCAGTTCCGGGGCTTCCCAGCTGGACTTGCCGTGTCTGAGCAGGGCCAGTGTCTTCATGGCAGGTGTCCTCGGCAGCGGCACCGGGTGAGCGCGGTGGACAGGGAAATCGGTCGTGCCCTTGAGCTTACACCGTGGGTGCCGAGAGAAAGAAGCGGCACATCGGTGTCGATGTGCCGCGAAGCGCTCAAGCCAGAGTCAAGCATGGTGCTGGTCCACCACACGGATAAACGGGGGGTGGTGTCTTCGTCCGAAGGGGCCATGCGGCCTCCCTGTGGATCGGGCATTCCTGCCGTCTTCGCCTCCCTGCGACCAGCGCCCCTACAGGAAATACCGAACCGGATGGCGCATGAATGGGATTTTTTCCCGATTGCTCGCCGCGGGGCGGCGAGGCCCCTTTTACGAGGCCATTTCGAGGGGGTAGGGGAGCGTCTGGACTTCGGCTCGGGTGCCGTCTGCCGATCCCAGGTGCAGCTTGGCCTGTTCGGCCGCCTCGATCTGCAGCACGGCCAGCAGCGCTACGCCACCGTCAGGATGGCACTGGGCATCGACCACCTTGCCCACCGACTCGTCCTTGCCTGCGGCGAAGACTTCCGTGCCCGGTGCCGGTGCATCGCTGGAATCGGCGTGCAGGCGGTACATACGCCGCTTCACCTTCCCCAGGTACTGCATGCGGGCGACGATCTCCTGACCCGGGTAACAGCCCTTCTTGAAGCTCACGCCGTTGAGGATTTCGAGATTGGCCATCTGCGGGACGAAGGCTTCCACGGTTTCCGGGTAGACGTTGGGCACGCCGGCCAGAATGTCCAGCAGGGCCCAGTCGCCCGACCCAATCGGCGCGCAGTGCACGTTGAGCCGGTTCCACAGGGTCTTCATCGGTTCGAGCTCGCCGTAGACCTCGAAACGAGGCATGGGGCCCGGAACGCGGATCACGGTGTATTCGCCGAGCGTGGCCACCGCATCGATCTCGCTCGGTGCCTGGCCACCGGCCGCCTTCTCCAGTTCCTCGATGGCATCCGGGCCGGACAGCCCGACGCGCACCAGGGCACCGGACGCGTCCTCCAGCGTGACCTTGGCCATCAGCACGTATTTCTGCAGGCGCTCGAGGGCCGGCTCCAGCACCCCGCGCGGCATCCGCAGGTAATAGGTGTCGCCGCGCTGGAAGATGCGAAACAGCGCGAGCATGCGTCCTTTGGGCGTGCAATACGCGTTGAGCTGGCTGTGCGTCGCGTCGACCCGGCCGAGGTCGTTGGTAAACTGGTTTTGCAGGAAACTCTGCGCGTCCGTACCGTAGACGGCCAGCATCCCCAGGTGGGAGAGGTCGCAGAAGACGTTACCGGCCGCTGTCATGCGGCGCTCGCGCTCGGGGTTGCCAAAGGTCACCACGCAGCCGTTGTTCAATTCGGCCCCGGCATCGACGAGGAATTCTTTCCACTCGGGTTTCATTGCAACTCCTGAAGGGATTTCTGTGACGGGTCGTCCAGGCGCTCAGTGTAGTCAAACGCCCGCGCAGTGTCAGCACACTGACACCGGGGCTATTTTGCATATACTCTTGGGAAAACCGGGAGAACACGACCGCTGGAACCACCTCAAAGGTGTCCGGTCGTAATCTTTAAGAACAAAAACCTTGCAGGAGTCCACTCATGAGCCGTTCGGCTCGGCCCGTGTACCTCAATCTATTCAAGATCCGCCTGCCGATTCCGGGTGTGGTCTCGTTTCTCCATCGTGTTTCGGGCGTGCTGCTCGTCCTCTTCATTCCGATGTCGATCCTGTTCCTCGAACGCTCGCTCGCCGGTGAAGCGGGATTCGCCGACGTTGCGTCCTGGCTTGGGCATCCACTGGGGATGCTCATGGCCCTGGTGTTCCTGTGGGCACTGATCCATCACCTGTTTGCGGGGCTGCGTTTCCTGCTGCTCGACCTGGATGTCGGCATGGAGCCTGCTGCAGCACGTACCACGGCCTGGACGGTACTGGTTGCCGCGATCGCGGTGGCGGTGCTGCTGGCACTGGGGTGGCTGGTATGAGCCGCGGTTTACAGGGGCAGCAGGCCTGGGTGGTCCAGCGGGTGACCGCGATCTACCTCGCCGCCTTCGTGATCCTGGCGGTCGGGGCCCTGCTCGCGGTGCCGGCGGATGCCGCGAGCTGGCGTTCTCTGGTGGGGCACCCGGTGTCCCTCGTCCTGATCGCCTTCTTTTACGTTGCGCTGCTGTGGCATGCCTGGATCGGAATACGCGATGTCTTCGTGGATTACCTGCACGTGTTCTGGATCCGGCTGACCGCCTACATCCTGCTGCTGCTGTATCTCGCCGGGTGCGGCCTGTGGATCGCCAAGGTACTGATAACCACGACACTGACATGACACTGACCAGACGAAAGTTCGACGTATTGATCATCGGCGCCGGGGGCGGCGGCCTGCGGGCGGCGCTGCAACTCGCCGATGCCGAGGCCAACGTGGCCGTGGTGTCCAAGGTGTTTCCGACGCGGTCGCATACCGTGGCCGCGCAGGGCGGGGTGAATGCCGCGCTGGCGAACGTGCTGCCCGACAACTGGCACTGGCACATGTTCGATACCGTGAAAGGCAGCGACTACCTCGGCGACCAGGATGCCATCGAGTACATGTGCCGTGCCGCGCCCAAGGTCGTCTATGAACTCGAGCACTCGGGCGTGCCATTTTCGCGGCTGGACAACGGCAAGATCTACCAGCGCCCGTTCGGTGCGCAGAGCCAGAACTTCGGCGGCGACCAGACGGCGCGCACCTGCGCGGCGGCCGACCGCACCGGCCACGCGATCCTGCACACGCTCTACCAGCAGAACGTGCGGGCCCGCACCCATTTCTTCGACGAATACTTCGCGGTCGATCTCATCAGCGACGACGAGGGCGTGGTCCTCGGGGCGCTGGCGTTCTCGATCGAGACCGGCGAGCCCATTCTGATCGAGGCCAAGACGACGCTGCTCGCCACCGGCGGGGTCGGACAGCTGTTTCGCACCTGCACCAATGCGCTCATCAACACCGGCGACGGCATGGCCATGGCCCTGCGGGCGGGGATACCGCTGCAGGACATGGAGTTCTTCCAGTTTCATCCGACCGGCATCGCCGGACGGGGCATGCTGATCACCGAGGGCGCGCGCGGGGAGGGCGGTTACCTCGTCAACAGCGAGGGCGAGCGTTTCATGGAGCGTTACGCGCCCCATGCCAAGGACCTGGCCAGCCGCGACGTGGTGAGCCGCGCCATCGCCACCGAGATCCGCGAGGGCAGGGGCTGTGGTCCGGACAAGGACTATGTCCTGCTCAAGCTCGATCACCTGGGCGAGGACGTCAACATGTCGCGTCTGCCCGGCATCCGCGAGACCTCGATCACCTTCCTCGGTATCGACCCGGTGAAGGAGCCGATCCCGGTCTACCCGACGGCGCACTACACCATGGGGGGGATTCCCACCAACCGGCATGGCCAGGTGGTGGTACCACAGAAGAACACCCCCGAGGACCCGGTGCCGGGGCTCTATGCGGCGGGGGAATGCGCCTGCGTCTCGGTGCACGGCGCCAACCGGCTGGGTGGCAACTCGCTGCTGGATATCCTCGTTTTCGGTCGAGCGGCGGCGAACCACATCATCGATTACCTCGCCGAGAACCGGCACCACCGGCCCTTGGACGAGGCCTCGGTGGACAAGGCCATGGCGCGCCTGGAACGCTGGGACCGCAAGGGCGAGGGCGAGTCGGTGGACGGACTGCGCCGCGAGTTGCGCAAGGCGATGGAAGAGCACTGCGGTGTGTTCCGCACGGAGGACGTCATGCGCGAGGGCCTGGAGAAGGTGAGAGCCATTGCGGCACGGATGGGTGACGCACGCCTGCAGGATCACAGCCGCGTATTCAACACGGCCCGTGTGGAAGCCCTGGAGCTTGAAAACCTGGTCGACTGCGCACTCGCCACGGTGACGTCGGCGCTGCATCGTACGGAGAGTCGTGGTGCGCATTCCCGCATCGACTACCCGGATCGTGACGACCAGAACTGGATGCGCCACAGCCTGTATTTCAAGGACAGCGACAGCCTCGATTACAAGCCCGTGCGCACCAAGCCGCTCACCGTCGACTCCTTCCCGCCAAAGGAACGCGTTTACTGACGCCAGGTGATGTCATGAAATTCTCGATCTACCGCTTCAACCCTGAAACCGACGCCAAGCCCTACATGCAGGACTTCGACCTGCCTGATGCCGAGATCCGTCCGGGCATGATGCTGCTCGAAGCCCTGTTGCTGTTGAAAAAACAGGACGAGACGCTGAGCTTTCGGCGTTCCTGCCAGGAGGGTGTATGCGGCTCGGACGGGATGAACATCAATGGCCGTAACGGGCTGGCCTGCGTGACCCCGCTCGCCAGCCTCAAGGCGCCGATCGAGATCCGGCCGTTCCCGGGGATGCCGGTCATCCGTGACCTGGTCGTCGACATGGAGAACTTCTACCGCCAGTACCGCAATACCCGGCCCTACCTGATCGCCGACGACCCGATGCCGGAGGTCGAGCGCACGCAGACACCGGAGGAGCGTGCCGAACTCGACGGACTCTACGAATGCATCCTGTGTGGCTGCTGCTCTGCATCCTGCCCGTCGTACTGGTGGAACCCGGACAAGTTCCTCGGCCCCGCCGCGCTTTTGCAGGCAGCGCGATTCGTCAAGGACAGCCGTGACCAGGCCACCGAGGAACGGCTCGACCAACTCAACGACGCCTTCAAGCTTTACCGTTGCCACACCATCATGAGTTGTCAGCAGGTCTGTCCCAAGGGGCTCAACCCGACGAAGGCCATCGGCGACCTGAAGAAGCTCATGTTCAAGAAGTCGGTGTGATGCCTTGATGAGCGAGCTCGGACGCGTACGCTGGCAATGCCGGCGTGGGATGCTGGAGCTGGACCTTCTGCTGCGCCGCTTCGTCGATCGCGGCTACCACGACCTGTCGAGCGAGGAGCGCGGGGCGTTTTCGCGCCTGCTCGACTACCCGGACGATACCCTGCTCGAATTGCTCATGGGCCGAATGACCTCCACGGAAGGAGCCATCGCCAGTGTCATCGAAAAGATACGCGCCGCTCAGCATCACGCCTGAGTTTCCATACCTGCAGGCCGCAGGCCTTGCCCTGGGCACGGGATGTGCCGCCGCGGGAATCGTCCTCGCCGCCATGCCCGGGTGGCTGCAGGTGGTTGCGGGGGCGCTGCTGCTCATCTCGGTGCGGGGAGCCTGGCGGCAACATATCCTTGGTCGACATCCGCGACGGGTGACGGCCGCGGGGCGTGACGCACGGGGCCTGTGGTGGGTCGAATTGCCCGGCGGCGTTCGCCACACAGCCCGACTCCTGCCGGATACCACCCTCTTTCCGGGGCTTATCGTCCTGCGATTCGCAGCCATGCCGGCGGGCACGAAGCTGAGCATAGCGCTGACTTCCGAGTGCATCACCGCCGGGACGTGGCGCCGGCTGCTCGTCATCCTGCGACACGAGCAGCCGCTGGGGGAAAAAACCCGGGCTGGCTGGGGTCATGGCGAGCGCCAGGCCTGATATAATCCGGCTTCAACAAACCTGCAGAATCATTGAGTTATGCCGACTGACCAGGAACGACTCGAAGCCCTCCTGAATCCCGACCCGGACCACGTTTACAGTGAAGAGGAGCTCGATGCGATCGAGGAGATCGATGCCGAGCTCGCCCTACGGCTCGATCGGGCGCAGACGCTGGCTCAGCGCGACGCCACGGACCTGCCTGCCGACGGTCCCATCGACGAGGCCAAGGTGCGCGAGGCCGTTGAGGAGGCGCGCAAGATCCTCATGCAGGACGGGGGTGATATCGAGTTCGTGGCCATCGAGGATCGTACGGTTAAGGTGCGTCTGAAGGGCGCCTGTGTCGGTTGCCCCCGTTCCGCCCTGGATCTGAAGAACGTGGTCGAACGGCTGATCCGCAGCAAGGTCCCGGGCGTCGCCGGCGTCGCCAACACCTTTTGAGCGGCGGCCGGATGACGGGCGTCGTCGCAGGGCTTCGGGCCTGCTCGGTCGTGACCGCCGCCGCCCAATGGTGTATTAATAGCGCAGGGGCCGCCGACAACCATTACAACACCGTCACGAGCCGATGAACTACACAGAGGATGTCGAACGCGCGGGCGAGATCACCCGCTTGGTGTTGCCCACGCTGTCGCGTTTGGGTATGCCGGTCAACCCGGTCACCTTCGGTCTCTGGTACGAGTATTATCGCGGCACCAACCAGCAGCTCAATGCCGAGCTCGAGGCCCTCAGCGACGGGCGCACCGCCTACGATCCGGCGTTTGTCGAGCGCCTCTACCACGAGCACATCCTCACGCCCGAGGTGGCCCGCCTGCAGCGTGCGGGGGCCGAGGCGAAGCGCCTGCTTACCCAGGTGCTGGAGTTGTTCGAGCGTGCGGGTGTCGAGGTCGGGGAGTATGGCAAGCTGCTAGACGACAGCGCCAAAGACATGCGTTGTGAGCAGAGCATCGAGGCGATCACCGAGATGCTCAACGGTCTGCTGACCGAGACCGAGCGCGTCTACGAATCCAACCAGCGCTTCCAGCACCAGCTCCACGATACCTCCGAAGACATCAGCCTGCTGCGTCAGGAGATCGCCGAGATGCGTGAGCAGGTCTCGCTCGATCCGCTGACCGGTGTGGCGAATCGAAAACTGCTCGACGACACCCTCGAGGCCGCGTTGCTGGCCGCGCACCGTGAGCAGCAGAGCCTGTGCGTGATGATGGTCGACATCGACCATTTCAAGCAGATCAACGACGAGCACGGTCACCTGATCGGTGACAAGGTCATCAAGTATGTCGCAGCCACGTTGAAGAGCATGGTCAAGGGCCGCGACCTGGTGGCGCGTTACGGTGGAGAGGAGTTCGCCATCATCCTCGAGGAAACGCCGCGGGAAGGGGCGATGGCGCTGGCCGAGAAGATCCGCACGGCCATCGAGGGCAGCCGCCTGAAGCGTACGGACACGGGTACCCCGATCGGCCGCGTGACGGTCTCGATCGGCATCGGCTGCCTGCAGGACGAAGACGCCCCGCATCACCTCATCGATCGCGCCGACAGGGCGCTCTACCAGTCCAAGACGGCCGGCCGCAACCGGGTCACCGGGTGCAAAAACCTGGAGAATGGGCCCGAAGGCGGCTAGAGCTCAGGCCTTGCCAAGCTCCTGCTCCGTCTCCAGCACGGTGCGAATCATCGTCAACAGACTGTCCGGGTTCAGCGAGATCGACTGGATGCCGTGTTGGACGAGCCAGCGCGTGATTTCCGGAAAATCGGAGGGCGCCTGGCCGCAAATCCCGACATACTTGCCCTTCGCGCTGCAGGCCTCGATCGCCATCTCCATAAGCTTCAGCACTGCCGGGTTGCGCTCATCGAAGCCGCCGAGCAGACCCGAGTCACGGTCGACCCCGAGACACAGCTGGGTCAGGTCGTTGGAACCGATGGAAAAGCCGTCGAAGTATTCCAGGAATTCGTCCGCCAGCAGTGCGTTGGCCGGGATCTCGCACATCAGGTAGATCTTCAGGCCCTCGCGGCCGCGCTCGAGTCCGTGTTGCTGCATGAGGTCCAGCACCTGCCGGGCCTCGTCCACGCTGCGTGTGAAGGGGACCATGATCGCCACGTTGTCGAGGCCCTTGGTCTCGCGCACTTTACGGATGGCCTCGCACTCCATGGCAAAGCTCTCGGCAAAGCTTTCCGCGTAGTAGCGCGAGGCGCCGCGGAAGCCGATCATCGGGTTCTCTTCCTCTGGTTCGAAGGCGGTGCCACCGATGAGCGAGGCGTACTCGTTCGACTTGAAGTCGCTCATGCGCACGATCACCGGCTTGGGATAGAAGGCGGCAGCAATGGTGCCGATGCCTTCTCCGAGGCGTTCGACATAGAAGCTGCGGCGGTCCGGGTAGCCGGCGGAGGCGCGGTCGATCTCTTCCTGGGTGTCGTCGTCGAGGGTGTCGTACTCCAGGAGGGCGCGCGGGTGCACCCGGATGCTGTTGTTGATGATGAACTCCAGACGCGCCAAGCCAACGCCCGCCGACGGGAGGTGGGCGAATTTGAAGGCCTGTTCCGGGTTGCCGACGTTGAGCATGAGCTTCGTCGTCGGTGTGCCGAGTTGACGCAGATCGATCTTCTCCGATTCGAACTCGAGCCTGCCGTCGTACACGTTGCCGGTGTCACCCTCGGCGCAGGATACGGTGACGGTCTGGCCGTCGTTCAACTGGAGCGTGGCGTCGCCACAGCCAACGATGGCGGGGATGCCGAGTTCGCGGGCGACGATCGCGGCGTGGCAGGTGCGTCCACCCCGGTTCGTGACGATGGCCCCTGCGCGTTTCATCACAGGTTCCCAGTCAGGGTCGGTGATGTCGGTGACCAGGATCTCGCCCTCGCGCACGTCGTTCATGTCGGATGCGTCCAGGATCACCCGGGCCGGTCCGGCGGCGATGCGCTGGCCGACACTCTTGCCCTGTACGAGTACCTCACCCCGTTCTCTCAGATGAAATGTTTCCTGATAGGCCGAATCGAGCTGGGACTGGACCGTCTCGGGTCGCGCCTGCACGATGAACAGGTCGCCGGTGACGCCGTCCTTGGCCCATTCGATGTCCATGGGGCGGGGCTGACCCGCGAGCCTGGAGTAGTGCTCCTCGATCAATACGCCATAGCGTGCCAGCGTCAGCACCTCGTCGTCGTCGATGCAGAACTGTTCGCGGTCGTCGCGTTTTACATCCACGTTACGCGTCGATGCACCGGCGAGGCTGTCGCCGGTGTAGATCATGCGTATTGCCTTGTCGCCGAGCTGGCGCTTGAGGATGGGGCGCCTGCCCTCGGCGAGGGTGGGCTTGAAGACGTAGAACTCGTCCGGGTTGACGGTGCCCTGAACCACGTTTTCGCCCAGGCCGTAGGCCCCCGTGATGAACACCACGTCGCGGAACCCGGATTCGGTGTCCAGCGTGAACATGACGCCGGAGGAGGCGATGTCCGAGCGCACCATTTTCTGTACGCCGATGGAGAGCGCCACGTCGTGATGGGCGAACCCCTGATGAGCGCGGTAGGAGATCGCGCGGTTGGTGAACAGCGAGGCGAACACCCGCTTGCAGGTCAGTAGCAGGTTCTTGTCGCCGCGGATGTTGAGATAGGTTTCCTGCTGGCCGGCAAACGAGGCAGTCGGGAGGTCCTCGGCCGTGGCCGAGCTTCGAACCGCAACGTCGGTATTGTCCCCGTATTCCTCGCAGAGGTCCGCATAAGCGGTGCGAATCTCCTCTTCGAGATCCGGGGGCATCTCGCCGTGATTGATCATGGTCCGTATGCTGATCCCTGTGCGTGCCAGTGCATCCACATCGTTGGGGTCGAGTTCGTCCAGAGCGGACTTGATTCTTCCGCCCAGGTCGTTGTGTTCGATGAATCGCCAGTAGGCATCGGCCGTGGTGGCAAATCCGTTGGGAACCTTGACGCCTTTTTCCGTGAGTGCCGAGTACATCTCGCCGAGGGATGCATTCTTCCCTCCCACCAGGGGTACGTCGTTGATGCCCAGTTCCGAAAAGCGCCGAACGTATTGCATGAATGGTCCTCAGGTGATGACGGTGGGAGCGTCGCGCTTGAGCCGCTTCTTGAAGTCCGTGAGTTCCTCGGCAATGGCGATCAGGTCGGCCAACGCCTCCTGCGTGTCCGTCTCGTGTCGCGAAGCGTCCGGCTCGAAGCGTTCCACGTACAGTCGCAGCGTGGCGCCTTGGGTGCCGGTTCCGGAGAGCCGGAACACGAGCCGCGAACCGTCGGTGAAGATGATGCGGATACCCTGGTGTTCACTCACGCTCTCATCGACCGGGTCCACGTAGGCAAAATCGTCCGCGGTCTCGACGGTGCGGCTGCCGATGACCTCCCCGGCAAGCGAGGGGAGGCGATCGCGCAAGTCCTCTATGACCTGGTTGGCGGCATCCGCATCGACACCCTCATAGTCGTGCCGCGAATAGAAATTGCGGCCGAATTTGCGCCAGTGGCTGCGTACGATCTCCTCGACCGACTCGTGCCTGATCGCAAGCAGGTTGAGCCAGAACAACACGGCCCAAAGGCCGTCTTTCTCGCGCACGTGATCGGAGCCGGTGCCAAAACTCTCCTCGCCGCAGAGCGTGATACGCCTGGCATCCAGAAGGTTACCGAAGAACTTCCAGCCGGTGGGCGTCTCGTAACACTTGATGCCCAGGGAATCGGCCACGCGGTCCGCCGCCTGGCTGGTGGGCATGGACCGTGCAATACCCGCGATACCGTTTCTGTAGCCAGGTAGAAGGTGGGCGTTGGCCGCAAGGATGGCGAGGCTGTCGCTCGGCGTAACGAAAAAGCGTGCTCCGAGAATCATGTTACGGTCCCCGTCGCCGTCGGAGGCTGCACCGAGACTCGGCGCGTTACGCCCGAACATGGTTTCCACGAGTTCACGTGCATAGGTCATGTTGGGATCGGGGTGCCCGCCGCCAAAGTCGGCCAGCGGCTCCGCATTGATGACCGTGCCGGGTTCAGCGCCAAGGCGATGTTCCAGGATCTCCCGGGCGTAGGGACCGGTGACGGCGTGCATGGCATCGAAACGCATGCGAAAGGCGCCCGAGTTGAAGAGCTGGTGGATCGCGTGAAAGTCGAACAGGTTGGCCATCATGTCGGCGTAGTCAGAGACCGGATCGATGACTTCGATCTCCATGTCCCCGAGTCGGCTTTCGCCCAGCGTGTCCAGTTCCACGTGTTCGGGATCGACAACGCGGTAACTCGTGATCTTCAGGGTTTCGGCGTGGATGGCGTCGGTTATTTTCTCCGGCGCCGGGCCGCCGTTCGCGCTGTTGAACTTGATGCCGAAGTCGCCCTCGGGCCCGCCCGGGTTATGGCTGGCGGAGAGAATGATCCCACCGTCGGCCCCGTATTTGCGGATGATGCAGGAAGCGGCAGGCGTCGACAGGATGCCTCCCTGGCCGACCAGGACCTTGCCCACCCCGTTGGCGGCCGCAATCCGCAGGATGACCTGGATGGCCTCGCGGTTGTAGTAGCGGCCATCGCCGCCGAGTACGAGCGTGCTGCCCTCGGTTTTTTCCAGGCTATTGAATATGGCCTGGACGAAGTTCTCGAGGTAATGAGGTTTCTTGAAGACGGAAACCTTCTTTCGCAGGCCCGAGGTGCCGGGCTTCTGGTCGGGGTAGGGGTGGGAAGTAACCGTTCTTATGTTCATGGTTTCCGATTCTTCTGTGCGGTTTATGATGACGTTAGCAAATCCGGCCGAACCTGTCTGCTGTGATATGATCAGATGCGTATGCTGCGCGAAAAGACCCGACCCATCATCGCATCGCCGCGGCCCCAGAGTTTCGCCGCGCTGATGGAACTGTACGAGGCGAACTATATCCGCCTGCGCCAGTTGTGCCCCGATCTGCACCGTATCGAGGGCGAGGCCGTGTCGCGCGTGGCCGGTTGCCTGGATCTCCACCTCCAGGTGCTGGAGGACAGCCGGTTTACCACGACCCTGTTGCTGACTTATTACTTTCCCGACGAGGCGGGCGGGCACCGTGCCGATCCCAGCCTGGTGGTGCGGGTCTATCACGATGCGCACCAGGCCGAGGTGCTCAGCCGTGTCTGCCGGGTTCAGGACGGCCGTGTCAGCGCCCGCGATCCGATTGGGGATTCCGCGCTGATGTGCAAATGGCGCCTGAACCGCTTCCTGTACAAGTGGCTTGGCTACTGCCGACGGCAGGGCCACTGCTTCGGTCTGGCCAACCGGGAGCGCCGCGAGCTCGCTGTCGGCGTCTGATCGCCCGCCCCGGGTCCGCTCTAGAGTCCGGTTTTCCTGCTTATGCCCCGATTGATGGGGGTCACCCGAACCCTGGGAAAAATTTCTGGTCCTAATTCTTGACTGGTTTAGTCAGTTTTTGTATAACGTCCCCATACCTGACGAATTTAGTCGGTTTTCCGTTCAGCCCCAGCCACCCCAATTAGCGAGGACACTGGACATGAGACTCTCAACAAAAGGCCGTTACGCCGTGACCGCGATGCTCGATCTGGCCATCCATGATCGCGTCGGTCCCGTGACCCTGGCCGATATTTCCCAGTGCCAGGGGATTTCCCTGTCGTACCTGGAACAGCTGTTCGCCAAGCTCCGCAAGGATTCCCTCGTGGAAGGCGTGCGCGGTCCGGGTGGCGGTTATCGGCTGGCCCGCCCGTCGGACCAGATTTCCATCGCCGAGATCATTCATGCGGTGGACGAGAAGGTGGATGTCACCCGCTGTGGCGGTCACGAGGATTGCCAGGGCGGCGAGCGCTGCCTGACCCATGAACTCTGGAAGGACCTGAGCCAGCAGCTCTACGACTTCCTGGACGGTATAACGCTGGCCGATTTGGTCGATCGCCCCGACGTGCGTGAGATTGCGCGCCGGCAGGACGTGCGCAGCCAGCGCGACCGGGCCTACATGATGCTGCGCAGCACCGCGGCGTAAGGGAAGGAGCGCGGTATGAGCATCAAGCTTCCGATCTATCTGGACTATTCGGCGACGACGCCGGTGGACCCGCGCGTGGCGGAGAAGCTGTGCGCCTGCCTGACGCCGGACGGCCTGTTCGGCAACCCGGCCTCGCGCAGCCACCCGT
>Ga0272444_10000599_pt1 | contig 37960 bp, 33 predicted proteins | sample SSMForm13_FD_201033 | JGI IMG/M metagenome (GOLD analysis project Ga0272444, IMG submission 201033) | Marine sediment archaeal communities from Little Sippewissett salt marsh, Falmouth, MA, United States - SSM-Form-13 | ecosystem: Environmental > Aquatic > Marine > Wetlands > Sediment ...
CTTCCAGCCAGGCGAATTCAGGCCTGCCGTAACGCCTGGCAAGCCAGTACACGAATGCAGTCTTTGACGGCGGCCTCCGCCCGGCATCGGCGAAGTTGAATGACAGCCCCGTCGGCCCGGTCATGTACTCCGGAAAGCAGGCCGTCTCGGCCAGACCGGGACTTTCAGATAAGCCGAAGTCCTCTCCCAGCGCGGTCTCAAGAGCAGCCAACCCATAAACCGTGTATGCAGTGGCGTAGTTCCAATAGCCGACTCCCTCCGCCCATGCACCGTCTGGGTCATACGTCGATATCGCCTTGGGCAACCCGCTGATGGTCTTAGAAAGCAGCAGCCCGGCCTTGTCAGGATATACGTCGGCAACGGCAAGGGCCGCAATGGTCAGCCCGCCGTTGCAGACGTTGTTCCAGTTGTATATCCGCCTTGTCCAGTAGCTTTTGGTGCGGTACTCGTTCAGTCCTGCTTCTATGCCCTTCTCTAGTATCGCGGCGGCAACCTTATCCCGATCCGCCTGATCGAGGTAGGCATATATCCAGTCGTACCCCACTGCCGCCCCGTGAGATATCTCCGCCGTATTAAGAAACTTCTCGGGATGCCAATCGGGCATATCGCATACGCAAAGAAGGTCGTTCCTCAGGCAGCTCGCGTAGCGTTCGTCTCCAGTCAGCCGCCAGGCGAGGCCAAACTTGTATGCCCTGTCGCACGTCCTCTTGTGAAGGTTAGAGGCCCCCCTTGTCCTCTTCCCGGGCCTGATGAGAGGGCGAGTCAACTCACGATCAGCGCTCGCGATCACGTCGTCAATATATCCTGCCAACAACGGATCGCTCTTGGCTGACTCTTTTATCTTCTTAAGACGGTCGTCATCGAGAAAGAGCCTCGGATGTTCGGGCCTCAGATTCTTCAGCACTCGGTGGCCATCGAATTCCACTGCGAACTCCTTTGCCGATAACGGACAGGCGACAAGCAAGACAACTGTTGAAACCGTGAAGACAGATCTCTTCATCGAAGTACTCTCCGTGCGCGCTTGCTGTAAGTTACAGATGCCACCCGAGTGAGGCTAGCATTTTCCACCTCGGAGGAAGATTCTGTGTAGAATACGCCTACAGGAGGCCTGCAGATGAAGATCGGCATAGTCAGCGACTCTCACGGCAAGTCCGAAAGGCTCAATGCCGCCATCATCGCAATGAAGCGAAGCCAGGTTGAGGCAATTGTCCACTGCGGAGACATCTCAGATCCGGACGATATAGACCGCTTGGCGGAAACTGGCGTTGCCGTTTATGTCGTTGCCGGGAACATGGACCATCGCGTAAGCAGGCTCCGGGAGGTGGCCGAAAAGCGCGGTGTACACTTCTCATCGGAAGTGCTCGAAGTTCCTCTTGGCGATGGCTGCCACCTCGTCGCAACGCACGGCCACGACCAACGCGTACTCGGCGAGCTGATCGCCGACCAGCAATTCGGATACGTATGTCATGGGCACACACATTGCCGTCGCGACGAACGCATCGACAAGACCAGAGTCATCAATCCAGGCGCTTTGTGCCATCCCAAACGCCCCCCCGTACCCTCTGCGGCGATTCTGGATACGGGAAGCGACACCCTTGATTGGCTGGAGATCAATGTCTGACCGCCCCCCGGTCTTCCGGCCCGGCTGCCCAAGGTGGCTCTCAGATACTGTGCACAACCAAGGTGTTGGTCGCGCCAGGCTGACCGATGGGTCTGCCGGTCAGGACCACTATCTTCTCCCCCTTTGAGGCGATCCCAGCGTTGATCGCGAACTTGGCGGCCAGGTCCAGCACTTCCCTGGTGTGCTTGGGCGCGTCCGCCCTGGCAGCGAAAACTCCATAGTAAAGGCACATTCTGCGCACCGCCGCGATGTCCGGTGAGAAGGCAATGATAGGCCTGGGCAGTCTGCACTTGGCGAGCATACGCGCCGTAGCACCGGTTGCCGTAAAGACCGCCACAGCCGCGATATCCTCTGCCTCCAGCACGTGTCGCACCGCACCGGCCAGGGCCGCGGTGGTTGGAAGGGGCTTCAGCTGCGCCGCCACCGGAGAGTAAGTCTCATCGTGGTAGCTCTGTATATGCTGTACCACGCGATTCATCATTCCCACTGCCTCGACCGGAAACTCCCCGACAGCGGTCTCACCGGACAGCATCACAGCATCGGCATGATCCAGCACGGCATTGGCAACATCGGACACTTCCGCCCGAGTAGGCACGGCTGAGTGCGTCATGGTCTCCAGCATCTGCGTCGCGATGATGCAGGGCTTGCCCGCTTGCTGGCATAGGCGGGCTATCCTCTTCTGGGCGATGGGAACTGCCGGCAGTTCCATCTCCACTCCCAGGTCGCCCCGAGCTACCATCACCGCGTCGGATGCCTCGACTATTTCCTCGATGTTGTCAACGGCGCGGGGCTTTTCGATCTTGGAGACAATGTGCGCCTTGCAGCCTGACTCTACCATCAGCCGACGCAACTGTCCGACGTCCTCGGCAGATCGCACGAATGACATCGCCACGTAGTCGAAGTCCCGCTTGGATATCCACTTCAGGTTGCGCCTATCGTTCTCGGTCAGGGCGGAGACGCTCAGACCCGCATGTGGCAGGTTCATGCCCTTCCCGCCTGAGAGCACCCCTCCACGAATAGTCTTGCAGACGGCCTCGTCGGGCTTGCGGGATTCCACCACTTCCAGACGTATCTTCCCGTCGTCTAACAGGAGCACCTGGCCGACGTCGAGTTCGTCGATTAGTTCAGCCATCGTGGTGGAGACTCGCTCGACGGTTCCCTCTATCGGCTCTCGCTGAACCACGACCTGCTGGCCTTCGGCAAGCAGAATGGACCCTCCGGCGATCGGTCCAATGCGGATTTTCGGCCCGCAGAGATCGCCCATCACGGCAATCGGGGCGCCGGTTTCGCTCTCGACCTTTCGGATATTGTCGAGGAACTCCTTTCGCTGCTCATCGTTACCATGGGAAAAGTTGATTCGGAAGACATCCACGCCCGCCTTGACCAACCTGCGGACCATCTTCAGTTCCCCGCTGGCCGGACCCATGGTCGCCACTATTTTTGTCCGTATCAGCATGGCGAGATTCTAGCTTCTCCAATGCGCGGATTAAAGCGCCCCTGTCGCCATACGGGGCGATCAGCCTACAACCGCACCCATCCGGCGACTCCCAATATATCTGGCCATAAGGGTCTCACTGTCGCCTTAGTCATACGACGTGTCGATGAAGTTGATCCCCGCATCCGGAAACGCGTTGAGTATGGTCTTGGCCTGGCGCTCGGAGACGGCTGGTCCGTTCCAGGTCTTTTTCCCCCTTACCTCCATCGCCCCAAGGCTTAACTGAGTGACCACCAAACCGGCCCTGCCGAGGGTATTGGCTATCGTCTCGGGCTCCTCTCGTGCGCGCGGACAGACTTGCTTGCCATATACAGGGCCTTTCTAGCCCGCCAACTCCCTGACGGCTGCCAGAACTTCCCCTGTTCCGATTTCCCGGATGTCAGCGGCGGAAACCGTTCGGACCAGCTCGCCCAAGGGCGAGAAGTTCTTTGCCAGGGTGGGCCCGAACAACGCAACGGTTGGGGCGCCGACTGCGGCGGCAAGGTGCGAGACGCCGCTGTCATTGCCGACGTAGCACCTTGCCCCGACGATCGCAGCGGAAAGGACCTCCAGCGACCGGCATGAGATTACTTCGAAGGCATCGCTGATGCAGGCCAGATTCTTGGAGGTCCAGCGTTCCAGTTCTACAGGCCCGACCGCAAACACGACACGGCCCAACCGGGCTGCCAGTTCCAGGAATTTTTCCAGCGGCCAGCACTTGTCAGGTGAGCCAGCCCCTGGATGTATCAGCACATATTCGCCTGCTTGCTCTGGCTGGGCATGGGCCAGCTCAGCTCGAGCCTGCCCCTGCCATGTCTGTGGAACCGCCCACGGATCGAAGACTCGCGACGATAATGCTTCAAGGCCAAGCATATCTGCCCAGAGGTCGATCAGGTGCATATCGCAGCAGTCGGGCGGTCGTATTGGCAGGAACGCGGCTGTCAGCGCCCGGCACATTGCGGCAAGTCGCTGTTCGGCTTTGCGGTCTCCGGCAGCGAAGCAGCTTATCAACCGGTCATGATCGCCCAGAAGCTGCGGCAGGGCGCACTGGTCCAAGGGTCTGTCCGTGAAGATCTCCTGGATCGGGAGAATGTTGAATTCCATCGCCCTTCCGACGACGCCCAGACCAGTCAGAAGCCTACCCGTCTGCCCGCCCGAGACAATGGTCACCTCGCCGGGAAGCAAACGGAGCAACTGCCCAAACAGTATGCAGTCCCCAAGCGCACCGGAATGGATAGCCAGAATGCGTGATCTTGAGTTGCTTTCAGACACCGTGGACCTCTCCGAAGTAATACCGGATTTCTTCACTCCAGCCAACGCCAAGTCAAGTCCGATCCCTGTCGCGACGGATGGATCAGCAGGCGCCGATTGACAAACCGCAGTCGCTGCGGAATACTGCTTGGGCGGTAAGGATCGCGTCGGCTACGGATCTGAGCTATAGAAGCGGCAGGAGACTCGCATGCAGGAATGGCTGGCTGAGTTGATCAACAATCATTATCTGGTCATAGTATTTCTGACTTTCCTGCCCTTTCTGGAACTCAGAGCAAGCATCCCTTACGGCATCCTTGTGGCGGAACAACCATGGTGGATGGTCTTCATCCTTGCGGTCGCGGTGAACATCATTCTAGGCCCGATCGTCTATTTCCTGTTGGACAAGTTGTTGCACGTATTTCTTCACATCCGTCTGTTCAAGAAGTTCTGGGATCGGACGATCGTCCGGACGCAGAAGAAGATCCACCCAATGGTCGAGAAGTACGGCATCTTGGGGCTGGGTCTTTTCATAGGTGTGCCGCTCCCAGGCTCTGGCGTTTACAGCGGCGCTTTCGGAGGGTACATACTGGGTTTCACCCGGAAGGAGTTCTACGTTGCCACGGTGGTCGGAGTGCTGATCGCCGCTGTCGTGGTTACAGCAGTCGTCCTGACCGGGGCGAACACCTTTGACATCTTCGTCAAGGATGCCTGACTTGTCAGGCATGGACACGGTCTTAAGGCGAAAGCGGAGAACTGATGATGACGATCTCTCCTGAAGACAGATCTACATTGGTCTCTCTGGCGCGCGGCGCAGTCGAATCCGCAGTCTGCGGAAACGCGCCGCCGTCACCCGATCGCACGGACGGACTGTTTGGCGAGCAGCGAGGGTGCTTCGTGACGCTGACCAACCAGGGCAGGCTCCGCGGGTGCATAGGGACGTTCAGCCCAACCATGGCGCTGGCCAGAATGATCGTGGAAATGGGGCAGGCGGCCGCACACGATCCCCGCTTTCCGCATGACCCGATAACGCCATCCGAACTCAGTGAACTGACCGTTGAGGTGTCCGTGCTTTCCCCGCTTGAGAAGACCACCGAACCCGAAAAACTGGAGGTCGGCACGCACGGGATCTACATTGTTTCTCAGATGGGTTCCGGGTGCTTTCTTCCCGAGGTCGCGACTGACATGGGCTGGGACGCCGAGCAGTTCCTGACGCAGTGCTGCCAGTCCAAGGCGGGCATCGCACCCCATGCCTGGCGAGAGCAGGCAACCAAGGTGTACCTGTTCACGTCTGAAAAGTTCGACCACTGACCTGAGACGGCTTTTGCTGTCTCACTTCTTGCCCTTTGCGCGCTGGAGTGCGAAGAAGTCGGTGAGAATCTTCCCGCAGCTCTCAGCAAGGACCCCCCCGACGACCTCCACCTGGTGATTCAGTCTCTGATCGCAGCAGATTCTATAGAGCGTATCGACCGCTCCGGCCTTTGCGTCGGTAGCGCCATAGACAAGCCTGTCCATCCTGGCCAGCACAATGGCGCCTGCGCACATGCAGCATGGTTCGAGCGTGACGAACATCGTGCACCCGGTGAGGCGCCAATCTCCCAAGGCCCTGGCGGCTTCGCGAATGGCCAGTAGCTCAGCGTGGGCAGTCGGGTCGCCGTCTATGATGCGGCGGTTGTGCGCCTCGGTAACGACCTCATCCCTGCGCACGACGACCGCGCCTATGGGAACATCGCCGGCATTGCTTGCCTGCGAGGCGAGATCCAAGGCTCGCATCATCCAACGTTCATTTGCGCCGTCGTATTTGCCGGTCACATTTCCACCATACACGCGACTCTCATCCAAACCGGGCTTGCTCGAGAATCCGCTCAACAGTTTCTTCCACAGGTTCATCGCGTTCGATATCGATCCACTTTACGTTCTGCCACCTCCTGTGCCACGTACGCTGCTTGCGGGCAAGGCGACGAGTGTTGATCTTGGTTTTCTCGGCGGCTTTGTCCAGACTGATGACTCCCCGCAAATGCTCTATCATCTCAGCGTACCCAACCGCCTGAGCAGCCTGGGCGGCCAGTCCGGCAGGCTCTGCCAGCAGGGATTTCACCTCTTCGCGCAGGCCGGCGGCCATCATCCGCGCGACCCGCCGGTTTATTCTCCGGTGAAGGTCTTCTTTTTCGCGGCGCAGGCCTATGAATTCGCAGTCATAGCGCAGACAGCCCGCATCCCACTGGGACTGCAGTTCTGTAAGGGTCCGACCGGAGGCCTGATGGACCTCGAGGGCGCGGATAATCCTCTTGGCGTCGTTGGGGTGTATCCGGGCCGCCGCTACGGGATCGACTCGGGAAAGCTCCGCATGGAGAGCTGCCAGTCCTTCCTGTTCCGCTCGCTGACTCAATCGGGTTCGGACCTCTTCTCCAACCGACGGTCCCTCAAACAGGCCTTCGCTCAGCGCCTTTATATAGAGGCTCGTCCCCCCAACGGCGAGGGCAACCGATCCTGCAGCGCGGGCAGTGTCGATGGCCCGGTCTGCACACTCAACGTATCGAGCGACGGAGAAGCTGTCCGATGGCTCCACAACGTCGATGCAGTAATGCGGAATTTGTCCTCGCAGCTCGACTGCTGGCTTGGCCGTGCCGATGTCCATACGCCTATAGACCTTCATCGAATCCACGCTGATAATGCTTCCGCCGATCACGCGCGCCAGTTCGCGTCCCACCGCGCCCTTTCCGCAGGCAGTGCATCCCATGATGAAGTAAAGCTTGCTCACGTGTGGCTAGAACACCACTACGGCGGCGCAAATGCAAACGGTAAATACCTGGCACAAGACCGTCATGGGACCGAAGTAGAGGACCCCTGATCGGGCACGTCCGGTTCGCTTGACTTCTTTAGTCCGCCCAGTCCGAAGTGTGCGGCCGCCCGATAGAGCGTGACATAAAGAGTGGGAACGAAGACCAATGTAAGCATCGTCGCGAAGGCCAGCCCATAGATGACAGCAGTGGCCATGCTCGACCACCACAGACTTGACTCGCTCTTTGTCACAAAAGCCAATTTGTGAACGTTGAAGCTCATCCCAGTGGCCATCGGCACCAGACCGAGTATGGTGGTGGTCGCGGTCAGAAGCACTGGTCTGAGCCTGGTGACCCCGGCCTCGACCGCAGATTCCACAACGTCCCCGCCTTTGCGCTGCAACTGCCTGGTGCAGTCCAGCAAAACGATCGCGTTGTTGACGACCACTCCGGCAAGGCTGATCACGCCGATACCGGTCATTATGACACTGAATGGCATCGCCCTGATCAGCAATCCCGCAAGGACACCTATCGTAGAGAGTATGACCGTCGTCATGATGATGAGCGGCGCCGAGACCGTGTTGAACTGGGTAACCAGTATCATGACTATCAAGAGGATCGCCACTCCGAAGGCCTTGACGAGAAAGGCAGCGGCCTCGTCCTGCTCCTCTTTCTCACCCGCATATCGGATTCCGTAGCCTTCAGGCAGGTCGAGTTGGTCAAGGCGAGTCTGAACATCTCTTAGAACAGCGTCGGCTTGTCTTCCTTCGTTATCGGCTGTGAGGGTCACGAGTCGGTCCTGGTTCAGACGGTAGATCGTGCCGAATCCGCCGGTGTATTCAAAGCGTCCGAGCGAACTCAGCGGCACGGCCGCCCCGGTCGCGTTGGGAACGCGAAGGCGGAACAGGTCTTCGATGTTCCTGCGTTGCTCAACGGGCAGTCGAACAGTAATGTCCCAATCCTCGTCGAAAGTCCGGTACGTGCCAACCTGCATCCCGAACACCGCCGTCTTCAGAAACTGACCTATGGTTGCAGTATTCACTCCGAGCTGGACCGCCTTGTTCCGGTCGGGCCTGAAGACCAGTTCAGGTCTGGTCGCCTCCAGATCGCTACGCAGATTGACCATTCCAGGCACGTCGGCAATCAACCGAGTTGCCTCCTGGCTGATGCTCTCGAGAGTATCGAAGTCCTCGCCGAATATCTGGATCGTCACAGGAGCGCCCGTCGGAGGACCCATCTCCTCTTCACTGAGTTCGATTTCCGCACCGGGTATATCGCTTACCGCCTTACGGATGTCCCTTATGGTCTCGTGGGAAGGCCTTTCGCGATCTTCAAAGTCGAGGAACTGGATGGTGATGTTGGCCACATGAGGCCCGCTTCCGCTGGACATCGGGTCTCCGCTTCCACCGGCGCCGACGTTTGCCGTGACGTCTTCTATCTCGTCGCGGAAAGCCTCGATGCGCTTCTCGGCCATACGCGCCAACCGGTCAGTCTCTATGATATTGGTCCCCTGCGGGCAACGGATATTCAGTATTGCCCTTCTAGGCTCCATTTCAGGGAAGAATACCAAACCGCTACCTCGCTTGATGTAAGTGATAAGGAGTGCAGCAAGAAGCATCGCCGCCAATGACAGGGTCACTGTCCAATGCTTAAGGGCCGTTGCGAGCAGCGCCCTGTATCCCTTGATGAAGGCGCCTTCCCGGTGCTTGTGCGTGTGTCGCTTGCCTCCGGCGAAGATCGAGCAGACCGTGGGGCTTATGACCATCGCGACGAACAACGAACTTGTCAGAGTGATAATTACGGTCGCAGGAATGTACTTCATGAAATCGCCGACAACGCCGGGCCAGAACAGCAGTGGAGCGAATGCGGCAACTGTGGTAGCGGTCGATGTGATGACCGGCCAGGCGACCTCGGACGTGCCCTTCATGGCGGCATCAAGCTTGCCGTAACCCAGCTCCATGTGCCGGAAAATGTTCTCGACGATGACGATCGCATTGTCCACCAGCATCCCCAGCGCCAGTATCAGCGAGAACAGAACAATCATGTTGAGCGTGTAGCCAATCATCGCAATGACTGCGAAGCTGATCAGCATGCTCATGGGAATGGCCAGGGCGACGATCATGCTCGTCCGCCAACCCATGAAAAGCACAAGCACCAGGACGACCAACACCAACCCGGAGGCAATATTGTTCTCCAGATCGGCGACCATCATCTTGATGTCTTTGGAGCGGTCCATGGTAAGCTTGATCTGGGTGCCTGAAGGGGCGCGATTCCGGAACTCGGCAAGGACAGCCTTGACTCTGGCCGCGATCGGCAGGATATCGGCGCCGATGCGTTTCTGCACCGAAACCGTGATGCTGTCTCTTCCGTCAAGTCGGGAGTAGCTGGTGCGATCTTTGTAGGTGGCCGAGACCGTTCCCACGTCTCTGAGGTATATGGGCCTGCCTTCGCGTACGGCGATCTGCAAGGCCTGGACCTCTTCTGGCTGATCGAACTCGGCAGGCACCCGCACATTGAACTTCGTGCCCTCGGTCTCTAGCCCGCCTGCGGAGACATTCACGTTCTCCGAAGGTATCAGCTCCAGGATCTCGGGAATAGTCAGGCCGTATGCGCTAAGGCGGTCCTGGTCTATCTCGAGGCGAATCTCGGGCTCCAAGGCGCCGATTACGTCCACGTCCAGAACGCCGGGGATGGTCTCAAGGATGTCCTCGACCTCCTCGGCCATGTACTTCAGTCGCACCGGCGAGACCGTCCCCGATATCCCAATCATCATGACCGGGAACTCGGCAATGTTGATATCCTCGATGATGGGCTCTTCTGCCTCCCGCGGCAGGTCGGCCTTGGCAAGATCAACCTTGTCTCGCACCCGCTGGAGGGCGTCCTCGATCTCAACGTCGGGATGGAACTCGCAGCTTATGGTTGAGATACCCTCAGAACTGCTGGAGTTGATCTCTTTTAGCCCCCTCATCCCCGCTAATTCCTGCTCGATCTCGCTAGTGATGGTGTTTTCGACGTCCTCGGGTGACACTCCGTCCTGGATAGTGGTGACCAGGATGGTCGGGAACTCAACATCCGGAGCGGATTCGCGAGGGACTGTCACATAACTGGTGGTTCCCGCCGCAAATATCAACAGCATCAGCATGAATACCGTTGTGCGGTTCTTGATTGCTGCGTTGGAGATAATCACTGGGAACGGTTCCTACGATCCAATACTGACGGGGCTGTCATCAGAAAACTGCTGTTCGCGAACAACAACCTTTTGACCGTCACCGACGTATCTGTGACCGGTGACTATGAGGGTTTCGCCCCCGGAAAGCCCGCTGAGGACCCGGACTTCAGTTCCCTTGATGAAATCCATGTCCAGTTCGATCCGGCGGCGTGTGGCGTTTCCGCCCTCGACGATATAAACCACCTTCCCGTCTTCCAGGGGAATAACCGAAGCCAGCGGTATCATCACCACGTCCGTAAGAGTTCTTCTGTTGAGCTTTGCGCGGACTATCTGCCCACTCCTCAACGAGCGATCCTCATTATCGACGACGATCTCTACTCGAGTGGTTCGCGACTTCTCGTCGGCAAGCTCGCTGATGAAGGCTATCCGACCGACCACCTCGCGATCCCCGAGCGGATCGACGATCACTGTTGCGGGATCACCCACCGAAAGGTAATAGACGTCTCTCTCAGGAACGTCAACGATCACATTGGCGCTGTCTATATCAACGATCTCGGCAACATACGCGCCCGGTTGGACGTACTGCCCCACTTCCTCAGGAAGGTCGTTGAGTATCCCCGCCATCGGCGCCCGTATTTTGGCTCGGCGAAGCCTCTGGGAGATTTCGACAAGCATCGCCTGGCTCACCATCATTGCCGTCTTGGCCGCATCCAATTCCTGCTTGGCGGCTATTTTCCTCTCAAACAACTCCTGCATGCGTCCGAATTCCCGCGCATCGTATTCCGACTGGGCCTTGACTCGGTCGTATTCCGCCTGAAGCAGGTCCGTGTTTAATTCCACAAGGCAATCCCCTTCGGCAACCGGCTCGCCTTCCGCAACTTCTTGACCTTTGAGGTAGGTCTTGCCTTGACTTGACAGATCAGTTTCCCTGCGTCCGATCCGCTCTACCTGGCCACTCACTTCGGCAGCAACCATCACCGTCCTGTAAGGCTCGACGACTGCATGCAGAACGAATTCATCCTCGATGGTAGATTGAGACTCGACCCCCATCACAGTTACGTTGACCACCGGAGGCTCTTGGGTCTTGCCTTCGTCTCTCTTAGGCGGGAGCACAGCGGCCAGAGCAATAACGACACCAAGCGCCAGCAGAATGACCAGAAGCGGCGCCAAGCGCTTGGCCTTGCCCAGAATGTCGGTCATCTTCTCGGTAACGCCACTTCCTGGAAACATCGGTTACTCCTGAGCCCTCGGATGCACTTCAGTCCGGCCTCCTCTCAGAGCATTGAAAGTTGCCCTCTCCAAGCCGGCAACAAGTTCCTCGTTGACTTCCAGGCCCACTCCCAAAAGCGTCTGTATGTGCACGCCGTCCAGCACGGCAAGAAGCAACGCTGCCGAGGTGTGCGGATCTTCAACGTCGAACTCGCCCTCAGCCTTTCCTTGAGCGATAATGGCGGCGATCTTGCCTCGCCAATTGCTGTACATCTCGTTGAACCAACTGGCCATCTCGCCATCCTCGCTCTGGCGAGCGGCGTTGGCCCAGATCTCTAAGACTAATCTGCCCAAACGCTTATGGCCCTCCAGATTCTGAGACCAGAACTGGAGGATGGACCTGATTTTTTCTGTGGCAGTTGCCTGCCTGGCCAGCGTTGCGTCAATCTCTGCCTCATCGATGGCGATCACATCTGCAAACACCTGAGTGAACAGGTCGTGTTTGCTCTGGAAGTAATTATAAAGACTACCTTTAGCAACCCCTGCCTCGGCAGCGACTTCGTCTAGGGTCGCTGCGGCATATCCGTGTCTATCAAAGACCCTTTCGGCAGCGGCAAGCATTTCCCGCTTTCTCTGGGCCAGGTGCTTGTCGTTATTGGTATCCGCCATCGCATCTCTCGTAAGGCCCAGCCTCAGTGACGCGGACCGCATCCGGCGGGCACTGACTGACTGGTCAGTCACTTGGATTATAGACCTCGCGTCCCTCCATGGCAAGTCTTACAGGGGGAAAGTCTCTCGCCCCAAATGGTAAGGCATACCGGGTTGCCCTGGTCGCAAAGCCGGTCCGGCGCTGCGGGGACTTTCAGCCTTCTTCGTCCTCTTCCGAGCCAGTTTCAAGGAAGCCTTCGAGCTTGCGGGCGCGAACCGGGTGTTGAAGCTTCCGGATGGCCTTTGCCTCGACCTGCCTCACTCGCTCCCGCGTCACCTTGAATATCCGCCCCACTTCCTCAAGAGTATAGGTGTATCCGTCGCCAATCCCGTACCGCAGCTTGATGATCTCTCGCTCGCGATAGGTGAGAGTTTTGAGCACTTCCTCGATCCGGTCTTTGAGCATCTCAGTTCCGGCAGTCTCCATCGGGCTCTCGGCGGTTTCGTCCTCGATGAAATCTCCGAAGTAGCTGTCTTCGCTCTCGCCGACGGGTCTGTCAAGACTGATGGGATGACGCGAGATCTTCAGTACCCGCCTCGCTTCGCTGACCGTCATTCCGCCTTCGCGGGCAATTTCTTCGATGGTGGGCTCGCGCCCGAGTTCCTGAACGAGGCGTTTGGAGATATTCCGCAGCCGGCTCATCGTTTCGATCATATGGACCGGGATGCGGATCGTCCTTGCATGGTCGGCGATGGCCCTTGTAATCGCCTGCCTTATCCACCAGGTTGCATAGGTGGAGAACTTATATCCACGGCGATATTCGTACTTATCTACAGCGCGCATCAGGCCGGTGTTTCCCTCCTGGATGATGTCCAAGAAGCTCAGCCCTCGGTTACGGTACTTCTTGGCTATGGACACCACCAGTCGCAGGTTCCCTCCCGAGAGTTCTCGCTTGGCCTGCTCGTAGTCGTTGAACACCTTCTGGATCGCTCGTACCCGCTTCCTGAGGAGGTCCGGCTCCTCAAGAACCAGATCAATCAATCCGTCGAGTTCATCCTTCATGACCTCGACGTCCTCGGGGGGCGTGCCGTTGCTGTCGGCTTGCTCGATTTCCCTGCGCAGCTCCCTCATCTTGTCGCAGATGTGCTGGAGTTTCAGCATGAGAGGTTGGATCCTGGAAGTCCTCAGCGAGAGTTCCTCGACCAGCTTGGCAACTCTCCTTCGACGACGCCAGACCCGCCGGCGGGCGTCGCGTTCGGCCTTGTCTGACTTCAGCACGGTCCTGATCTTCCGCCAATCTTCCTCGTTGGCATCGAGGACCATGTTAATAGTCCCCAAGTTTGAGGGCATGCGCTCGCTGATGGTTTCCTTGGAGAGGTCCTCTGCAGTGGAGACCTTCATGGTCCGATCGAACGGCAAGTCGCCGGCCTGGACCTGGGTGATGATATCGGTCGCCTGGCGCGTGCAGTAATCGCTCTCGAGTACTCGGCGGCGGAAGTGCATCCGCGTCATCTCGATCTTCTTGGCCAGGGCGATCTCTTCGGGCCTGGTGAGCAGGGGAATCTCGCCCATCTGTGTAAGATACATGCGGACGGGATCGTCTATTCTCTTCCCGGGCTCTTCGAGGTCGGACCTTGCCGAGGCCGCCTCACGCTTTGTCTTCTTTCCCCCCGAGGCGGTGTCAGCGACGAAGCCCTCCCGCCCTTCGGCTTCGGCCTCGTCTATCAACTCGATGCCTTCTTCATCCAAGGCCATCAGTAGCGAGTCAAGGCGATCTGGAGAGACTGCCTCGTCGGGAAGATCGTCATTCATCTCTTCATAGGTGAGATACCCCCTCTGTTTCCCCTTCTGGATCAACTTTTTTACCGTGACATCAACCGCATCTGTCATGGATTGGCTCCTGCCAGGGCCCACAGGGCTAGAGAAAGTCGCACGAACTTCGTATTGTACGCAGAATCATATGCTAGTGTCAACAACTCGGGGCGCATTACTGCCGCCACAAATCATCACCTTATAGATGGGCGCCTCCTGAGATCCGGCGCCTTGAGCCTGTTTGACAGTTCCCTGAGTGCCTCGTCGCTGTCCTTTGCCTCTTTAAGGGCTTGCAGGTCCTCTTTGGACTTCCGGTAGAGCATGTAATCCATTGCTCCGACAAGGGTCAGCTGGTAGTTGCCTCTCTTTTGGCCCTCCTCGGCAAGATCGGTCACCAGATCACCGGACTCGGCCAGTTCATCACAGGCCAGCAACTCTTCGAGGTTCAGCCTGCCCACAACTCCCGCCTTCCAGACCGCTTCGGCTACAGATCGGTACCGTTCGTCTGCAAAGTCGGACGGATCGATCCGTTCGGCAACGCGATCGAACTGGTCCGGACAGTTCAGCAGGACTTCGAGCACCTGCCTCTCTGTAAGTTGCCCCTTCCCAATAGGTCTTCCGGTTACGGCAGCAGCCTGGGCAGGCTTGCTTCCACGTGGAATTGTCCTTGCCATACGGCGCATTTGTTGCTGGAGATCGGCAGAGGGAACATTAAGCAAATGCGCTATGTGCTGTGCGAGTTGTCCGCGGCGCACCTCGTCGATTGCGCCGTAAGCTGATGATGAGACGACGAGGGAGAGGAACTCCTCTACGAGCGTCCGTCTGTCGGCCAGATTGCCCCCCGCCTCTCGCCAGGCTCTTTGCCGCCTTAACCAGAAGTACTGCATTGCGTCTGGCGCCTGCCCGATCAACTCTCGAAGCGCGTCCACTCCCTCTGAGAGGCAGAAGTCGCACGGGTCTTTCCCCGATGGAACCGTGGCTACGCGAACATCGAGGCGTTGGGCAAGGAATATCTCCAGCGCCCTTTCAGCCGCGGTCTGTCCCGCCGCGTCGGCATCGAAGATTAGAACGGCCTGGGTGGCGTATCGCGAAAGCAACCTGGCTTGCCTGGCGGTAAGGGCGGTGCCCAAAGTGGCAACAACATTCCCCAGCCCATACTGCATGGGAATCAGCGCGTCCAGGTAACCCTCCACGACAACAGCCTGCCCGGAAGCAACGATTGCCTCACGAGACCAGTTCAGGGCGTACAATTGTCCGGACTTGTCATAGACCGCCGACTCAGGGCTGTTGATGTACTTGGCCCGCTCGTCGGGGGCCATCGCCCTTCCACCGAAACCTATCGTCCTGTTCTGAGGATCCAGAATCGGGAACATCAGCCGGTTGCGGAATCGGTCGTAGCATCCGCCGTCATCTCGCTTGGCCGCCAAACCCGCCGCGACAAGGCGGTCGCGCCCTATTCCTTCGCCCAAGGCCGCCTTGACGAGCGAATCCCAGGACTCCGGTGCGTACCCGATACCGAACTTCTGGATGGATTGCTCGGTAAGCCCTCGCTCCAGAGCGTATTTTCGTGCTTCCGCACCCCGCGGGGACCGCAGTTGTGCCTGGAAGTAACGGGCAGCAAAGTCCACCACCTCTATCAGATCGTTCTTGGACAGCCCCCCCTCCGCAGGTCTGGCTCCGCCCTGCCGGGGCAAGGCGACCCCTGCCCTTTCAGCCAGCATGCGCACTGCCTCTGGGAAAGAAAGCTTCTCGTATTGCATCAGGAACTGGTAAACCCCGCCGCCGGCGCCGCACGAGAAACATTTGTAGATCTGCTTGGCAGGCGAGACGTTGAGAGAGGGCTTGTGATCATCATGGAATGGGCACAGGCCGACAAACTCTTTGCCTCGCTTTTTCAGCGCCACGTACTGGCTTATCAGTTCCACGATATCCGTGGCCTGAGCCACCTGCTGAATGATCTGCTCTCCGTATTTGGCCATTTCGGTAGCCTTTACGGGCCGAATCAGTCGGCCGCGTCCTCCACGTTCCGTTTGGCGTTCAGGGCCATGTTAACAAGGCGGTCCGCCTTCACATTCTGACTGCGGCTGACGTGAGCGATAGCGAATTTACCCATCCTTCGAGCAAGCTCGCTGGCCTCATCATGCAGAGGCTTAAGTCCCGCATTCCTGACACGGTACTGCCCGTTCATCTGTCTGACCATCAGCTCTGAATCGCTGAGAACCTCGACCTGGTCGGCTTTTAGTCGGCCTGCTGCTCGAAGTCCCGCAATCAATGCGGAATACTCGGCAACATTATTAGTCGCACGACCGAGAAAATACCCCGCCTCGTGCAATATGATTCCGCTGCCGGCTTCGGTGATAACCACTCCCGCAGCGGCAGGACCGGGGTTGCCCCTTGAACCGCCATCCACCTGTATCTTGACGTGCAGCGGCTCTGACATCTTCTGGTGACTCTGACGAACGAGTTTAAGACTTGCTCTGGGCCTCTTGCTTGACTTCCAGGTACAGTATCCGCCCGCAACTGTCACATGTCCGGACTTCGTCGCGGGTGCGAAGCGCGTTGGCATGCTCGGCGTTAAGGGACATGAAGCAGCCTCCACAGATGTAAGTGTGGGGCGGTTTGGAACCTTCCACTTCTATGGGCGCCATCGCGTCACCACCGAGGTTGCTCGCGATCCGCTCGAACAGCGCCAAGTGCTCGTCTGGAACTTCGCTTGCCGCAACCGATCTCTTCGCGGATAGCTCCTCGACCATTCCATTGAGTCGCGATACTTCATCCGCCGCTGACCGCTTGATCTCTTCCAGCCGGTCAGTCTCCTGGTCAATCTTCGCCTGGATCTCGTCGGCTTGGCCTTTCAACTCGTCAACCTGGGCAATGATGGTGAGTGCCTGGTCCTCGAGTTTGGAGTTGTCCGCCTTTATCGTGTTTATCTCGGTAAGTACGGCCGCGTATTCCTTGTTGGTTTTGGCGGCATTGAGTACTGACCGAAGTTGAGTGACCTTCTCCTCTTTCTCCCGCAGATCAAGCTCGATTCCGTCGGCCTCCTTACGACGCTCAAGCCGCTGATTGTTCAATTGATCCCAGTCGGCCTGGAACTGCTCTATCCGCTTCTCCTGACCGGTGACAGCGTTCTGCCGAACCCTTAACCGGGATCTAACCTCCGCCAACTGACGTTCTATCGTCTGCAAGTGCAGTAGAGCCGATAGCACCTTTCCCATGCAGCCGTCCTCTTTTCACTTTTGAAACCGCCGAACTCTCTGAGTATCCAGAATTCTTCATTATCCGCAGTCTTCGTCTTGCTGCAAGAGAGTTTTCCGCTATAGCGAGGGAAAACTGCTCAGCCCAGACGTCCTTGGCAGCCCGCGTTGCATGCCGGCTGCCGGATCGCTAAAATTCCCGGCTTCGTGAGCCCATCTTCGGGCTCTAGAGAGGAACCCGGTATGATTTCTATTGCCATCGTTGGAGTTGGGGGATACGGCGGGCAGATCTGCAGGACCATCAGGACCTTGGCGGACAAGGGGCACTGCAGGCTCATCGCAGCCGCAGACAGCAGGATGTCCCTCCTTACAGAGCAATCCGAGCAACTTGCCTCGGAGGGGGTGGAACTCTACGAGAACGCCTGCGAGATGTTCGCGGAACTCAAAGGTCGCTGCCAGACAGTCTCCATTTGTGCGGGAGTTCCAGCCCACCTTCGGCTTGCTCGGGCAGCTGCCGAAGCCGGGTTCCACATACACCTGGAGAAACCCCCCGCGCCCACGGTGCAAGACACTGATCGGATCACCGAGGCAGTCCAGCAGGCGGGCGTGATGTGCATGCTCGGATTCCACAAGGTCCACAGCAGGACGTTGCGGTTCATAAAGGACGCCATTTCGAAGGGAAAACTCGGGAAGATCAACACTCTCACCGCAATTGGTCTCCTTCCGAGGAAATGGTTCTACTACACACGTAACGGTTGGGCGGGAAAGCTCCGCGTCGGGAACGAGTGGGTGCTGGACGGGATAGCGACAAACGCCATGTGCCATGAGATACACAGCATGCTCTATCTGGCGAGCCCCGCACCGGGAGGCTACGCCCGCCCCATCTCCATACGCGGTGAGCTTTACTCAGCCTGGCCCATCGAGGGACACGACACCGCAGCGATCGAGATCCGTACCGAAGAAGGTCCCAGGGCCTTGATGGTCGGCAGCCACGTCTCCGAAGGGAGCGTCCAGCCCGTGATCACCATCGAGGCCGAGAAAGGCACTGCCCGCTGGGAGCGCCACAAGGCCACGGTTACCTACGATGACGGCACCTGCGAGCAATGCGAACTAGACAGCGACATGAGGGAAGAGATGCTCCTGGACTTCCTGAATGCAATCGAATGCAAGAACCCGGCCAGTCTGACCAGCACTTGTGCAGATGGACGGGCCGTCATGGTTGCGGTCAACGCTGCTCACGATAGCAGCGGCGTCATTCACAGAATACCCACCCGGTATCTTCGCAAGGCCGGGGGGGAACCAGAGCAGACACTGACAGTTGTGGACCACATGGACGATTACCTCTTGGAAGCTGTCGAACAGCGATGCCTGCTCAGCGATCTGGAGTCCCCCCCGCCATGGGCGTCCGCCACCCGGCACGTGGATGCCTCCTCCTATGAAAGCTTCCCTGTGAGCTTCCGCTGCCATTAGCCTTGTAGTCTGAAGGACATGTTCCAGACCGATGACACGATAGTGGCCGTTTCGAGCCCAGCCGGTTTCGCCGCTCGGGCCATCATTCGGTTAAGTGGACCCGATGCGATTCGTCTTGCGGGGGAGTTCTTTTCGTCGTCCCCGGATCGTCTCGACCGCATGCCCGGTTTCAAGCACGTGGACGGCATCATCCAGATTCCCTCGGCAGCCATTGAGCTTCCCGCCCGCGCGTACCTGTTCCGGTCCCCTCGCAGCTTCACAACGCAGGATGTAGTGGAATTGCACTTGCCCGGTGTTCCCGCAGCGGCGGGCGAGCTTGTCGATGCGTTTATCAGAGCAGGAGCCAGACAGGCAAACGCAGGCGAGTTCACTGCCAGAGCATTCTTTGCCGGTCGGATCGACCTATCCGAGGCCGAGGCCGTTGCCGACCTCATCAACGCCGACGACGATGCGCAACTGCGATCGGCAATGTCGGCCTTAGAGGGAAGCGTGGCAAGGCTCTGCGACCGAGCCGCTAAGGGAATCGCCCAAGTGCTTGCAGGTGTCGAGGCCTCCATAGACTTCGCAAATGAAGGCATTTCTCTGGATTCGCCGGATGCGCTGGCTGGAAGACTTGATAGTCTTTCCAAAGACTTGCGCCAAACCGCCCATGCCGCCGCAGATATGCCCGAGACCGCTGACAGACCCACCATTACTTTGGCTGGCAGGTCCAACGTCGGAAAAAGTGCCCTCCTGAACGCCCTTGCCGAACAGGACAGGGCCATTGTCTCGGCGATGGCAGGCACGACGCGAGATGTGCTAAGTGCTGAGATGCCTCTCGGGCCAGGAGCAAGCCTGCGACTGCTCGATGCGGCTGGCTTCTTGCCCGCTGACACTCCGCTAGAAGCTGCTGCCCATACTGCGGCCAGAGACGCCATCAGCCGGGCAGACGCGATCGTGCTTGTCACTGAAGCCAACGCAAGCGCCAAACAATTGGCCGAAGACGCCCAGTTGCTCACCGATATCCGCCGAGCCAACAACAGAGCGACACTAGTCCTGGTCGCCAATAAGTGCGATCTTACTTCGGTGGCAGAGCTCGGGACGATCGAGAGGGCCGGGGGAACTAAGAAGCTTATGACCTCTGCCCTCACCGGAGCGGGAATACGCGAGCTTCGCCGTGTCATCACCGAGACCGTCAATGCCGGTGCCGGGCCTTCAGGCATGGAAATGGGCCTGCACCTGAGACAGAAGCGACAAATGCTGTCCGCCTGCCGCGCCGCTGGTGAGGCAGCAAGTAAGCTACGGGAAGTTTCCGATGTTGCCGACGCTGCCGAATTGATCGCCGTGGATCTCCGCCACGCACTCGAGCATCTCGGGCAAATCACCGGGCAAACCGTCAACGAAGACATCCTCTCCACGATCTTCAGCCGGTTCTGTGTGGGTAAATAACTCCCTGGGCCGCTTGTAGCTCTGACGCCGCCTAGAATTATTTGGTGAATTGGATTCCGGTTTTGCCAAACCGTGTCAAGTGCTTTCACGATCCGTAAGGGGCAGGAATATGAAGATAAACGATTACCTCAAGAACCACGGAGTTCACTTCAGTATCCACGAGCATCCTCCGGCCTATACGGCCCAGGAAGTCGCCGCGGAAGAACACATTAGCGGAGACATGCTCGCCAAATCGGTGATAGTCAAGGCGGGAAACGAGTACGTCATGTGCGTGCTGCCGGCCAGCTACAAACTGGACATGGACAAGGTGGCCGACTTCCTGGGCGCCAAGTCCGTCCGCCTTGCCGACGAGACGGAGATGGCCAAGCTGTTTCCGGATGTCGAAGTCGGCAGCGAGCCGCCCTTCGGTGGCCTATACGATTTAACCACTCTCGTGGACGAGAAACTCGCAGAAGACGATGAGATCGTCTTTCAGGCAGGCTCTCACCGACAGGTCATCAGGATGACCTATGGCGACTACGCCTCGACCGCCGAGCCTGAAGTGGCCGATATCGCCGTTCACCTGTAAAGCTTCAGGGAAGTCGCTTGAGGGCGCCTTCGACGGCCTGCTGGACCTGGCGTGGACTGTCTATATTGACCCAGCATGCTTCCTGGCAGGATGCGTTTTCCTGTTGGAACATCAGGCTTCCCAGGCCTATCAGTCCCTCAAGCGTTGAGGCAGAGACGATTACTTGCGATATCTTCCTTAACTCGCACCAGCAGGAATCCGCCCTCAGCAGCCCCCGCACTCGCATGACACGCTTATTTGTCAACAGGTAGAGAACGCCCATCCATTGACAGCAGGCGACTACTAAGCGCAGGCACACCGCGACTGCACAAAGAACCGGAACCGCCTGGCGGGGACCCGCAAAGCCAAACAGCTCGGACGCAACGGCAACCACTCCCGCAGCGACCAGAACCGGACAAGAGATCAGAAGCACGTACCATCCGCTTGGCTTGAGGGCAAGGATTATCTCCTCTCCGTCCTGAAGCAGGGCTTCGGAGACGGCATCAGGCACTTCCAGAGCGTTGACTTGATCGGCAGATGGGCTCACTGGCGTGTCCCCTTCGCTGGTCGCGCTCGCCCGGCAGCGATCGCCTCCGGCGTGAGCGTGCATATCTCAGGCAGATTGCGGTAAAGGTCACCGTAGTCCAGACCATATCCCACGACGAATTCCGGCTCGATCACAAACCCAACAAAGTCGCATCTGGCAGGCTCAGGCCTTTCGGGAAACTTCTTCGCCAGCAGAACGCAGCTTTTCAAGCTCAAAGGGCCGTGTTGAGAAACCGCCGCCAAGATCGCGTCCAAGGTCTGCCCGCTGTCCAGGATGTCGTCCACTACCAGCACGTGCTTGCCCTTCAGGTCCATATCGGATGGTATCTGAAGGGCCAGTTCCGCCGCGCTTGTGCGAGGCCCGGGGTAAGACGACGCGGAGACCACATCGATCCGGATCTTCATCGGAAGGCGTCTGATCAGGTCCGCCAGAAACACGAGCGATCCGGTAAGCACTGCCAGAATGGTTATCTCCGTCCGGTCCGAAGGCTGGTCGCTCAGGTAGCACTCGGCGATCTGTTCAGCCAGCGATTTCACGCGCCCGGATATCTGCTCGCGCGTTATGATTACCCGCGATATGTCGCGTCGAATAGCTTCGTTGGTGACCGCGTTCGGCTGCATGGGAAATGCTTCTCGTTCTCGCCCAACATGACGACATTTGGAATCGTAACCTTGCCCTCTTAACATTTCAATTGCCGCCGCACGGGCGCGGTCGAACCGGATTGGCCTTCGGGAGCTAATTACAGTTGCCCTGTATAGCCGAAAGTATATCAGTCTCGCCGCTAGCGGCGGGCACTCCGGCGTGTCATCATGGTTGTAATGGTCAGGAACCAGCCTGTTAAACTGGGATAGTACGGGCAAAAAGGAGAAGTCCGATGAGAATTCCTCGTTTGGTGATCACTGTGGCGGTCTTGGCGTCTTTGGCGGGTATGGCTGCAAGTCAGACTAGCCCCCCACCCGTAGCGCGGGCGTTGCACAAAGCGGCGCCTGTGATGGACCTGATACCAGCCGAGGCTATGGGTTTTGTCCTCGTCAACGATATCAAACAGGCTGCGACCGCTGCGGAGAAGTTCCTTTCCGCGACGGGAATCTCCGAGATGATCGGAATGCCTGCCGAGGAGCCCTGGGTGGTGGACATGCTTAAGGCCCAGACAATGCTGGGCGACGGTTTCAATCCCTCGGCCGGCTTCGCAGTGGTCTTGCTGGACCCGCAACAATTCGACGTGGATCTGGCCGCAATGCTTAACCCCGCCGCTGCAAGCACTCAACCGGCGAGCAAGTTGCCCGTTGTGATACTGGTTCCGGGAACCAGCATCCAGGAATTGTTCTGCAACTACGCGATAGAGAAGTCGGGAGACTACTCCGTCGTCGCGCTTCGGATGGGTCCGATGCTCGCAGCCGAGACGGGCGACTATGTGGCCTTGAGCCCTACCGCTGAAGCGCTATCGGCGATTCTTAGCTCCGGGCAAAAGCTCTCCGCCCAGCTTGCTCCGGACCAGCGGGCGGACATCGACCAGTCCGATCTGTCGGTTCACGTGAACATGAAGATCGCCGGTCCCATCCTTGCAGGAATGATGGAGAGCCTTCAGGAAATGGTGGCCTCCCAGGCCAAGAAGGGACCCGACAGACTCCAGGCCGAAATGTTCTCGATGTACATGGGCGCTTACGGGGATGCGCTTCTACAGATGGACGCCCTGAATGCGAACGTCAAGTTCAGCAAGGACGGGCTCCGGCTGGGCTGGCGGGCGGCCTTCGTCCCTGAAAGTGAATGGGGCCAGGCCATCGCCGAGTACAAACCCGTCAAGAGCGCCAAGCTGTTAAGCAGGCTTCCCGGCCTGCCGTATGCGCTCGCCTATGGCGGGGCATGGGAGGGATCCCCTCAGAAAATCAAGCAACTCGCGACGAAGATGATCAACAAGATGTTCGCAACCAAACTGCTTGCGGTACTTCCGGAAGAGACAAAGTCCAGCATAGTTAGACTTACCGAGAAGTCCTATGACCAGACCTCCAGCTTCGAGATCTACCTGGGAGGCGCGCCTGCCGGAAGCGGACTGGTCGCAATGTCGGCACTGACCGGGTTCCAGGACGCCACCCAAGGCAGGGCCATGATCAAAGAATTGGTGCCGGTCTATAAGACTGTTTTGAAGGCAGTCACCTCGGAGGACAAGGTCGAGGAACTTGACGAACTGGAGATCACCTATCTGGACGAGGCCGAGTCCATCGGTGACGTCAAGGTGGACGTTGTCGAGGTGAATTTCTCAGGTCTTGCCAAAATGAGCGAGAAGGAAAAGGCCGATCTCCAGACAGTCCTTGGCGAGCAGGGCCTGCGGGCAAGGATCGCTTCCGCAGACAACAAAACCGTCGCGGTGACTTTCGGTGGTGGAAAGGCCATGCTTGCCGAATCCATCAAGGCGGCGAAGGCGGGAAACAACATACTTGGCACGGATGCAGTGAAGGCGTCACTCAAACACATGCCTTCCAATCCAATGGTCCTGTGCCTGTTCGATGCCGCCAACACGATGGATCTCGTGGAGAAAGCGGCCAAGGCTACCTCGCCCGAATCGCAACCGTTCCCATACAGGATAACCACTCACCAGCCCGTTGCCATGGCGGCGGGAATATCCGGAAGCGACGTAATCACGAGGATGTACGTTCCGAGCGCATTAGTGCAACAGGCGATCAAGTTCGCCAATTCCATGGCCGAGATGAAGATGACCCCGCAGACCGAACCAGCTGGCTCGAAAAGGAAAGACACGGACTTCTAGACCACGACTCAGTCGAGCTTAGATGTCACTTGACGTATTGACAGGAGAAGCGGCGCTGCCTTACCGAAGGCGGCGCCGCTCTGTTTGTTTAGTAACCGCGGTCAAACCTTAACTGAGAAGGTCAGGCTTCCCCCCTGAGTTTCTTCATCAGCGCATCAAGAAAGCCTTTGCATACCTTTGGAGGCATCGCTTTGAGGGAGTCCTCCTTTGCCTTTCCGGACTGGAAGTCGCGGACCGCCTCGATCGCGGTAAACTTGAATTTCTTCAACTTTGTCACGATGGTATCTGCCCGTTCGAGGTTGCCCCTGAACATGTCCGTGCAGTAGTTCACCACAAAGTGGTGCAGGTCCGCGCTGGTCAGGTCCTCCTTCTGCTCAAGCGGGGCCTCGGGTTGGGAGCCCATCTCGTGCAGCAGTTCCCTCTCCAATGCCGCCACATCCGGTGACTCTCCCTTGATAGCCGAAGACTCCTCGTCAACCTCCTTAAGAGGAATCTCTGCCTCCTCGCCCATCGGGGAAGCGATATAGCAGCTATGCCCGCAATATGGACATTTGCCCCTCTTCCCTGCTGCGGAGTCCGGCGCCTCTACGGTCTTGCCGCATCCCTGGCAATGGAACCTGATAGTCATAGCGCTACTCTCCCATGGCTTTGATCACAAGCCTCTTAGGCCTCTGCCCATCAAACTCTGCATAGTAAACCTGCTGCCAAGGACCCAAATCCAATTGCCCCTTGGTTACAGGCAGTATGACCTCGTGATGGACCAGTAGATTCTTCAGATGGGCGTCGCCGTTGGTCTCCCCGGTGCGGTGGTGAAGGTAGTCGGCCCGGTAAGGGGCCAGCCCTTCCAGCCACTCGTCGATATCGGCAAGGAGTCCGCTTTCGGCATCGTTGACAAAAACGCCCGCCGTGATGTGCATCGCGGAGACCAGAACCATCCCCTCCTTAATGTCAGACCTTGAGACAACATCCCCAACCCGGTCGGTTATGTTTATGTACTCCCGCTGTTTTGCGGTGTTGAATGTCAGGTATTCAGTTACGGTTTTCATCGACTGTTGCCCATTCCGCAGAGCCATCCTACTGCCAGCATGATCAGCCCCGCAAGGGCGATCGCGCCCGAGGCGTACCAGGCGACCGTCATCAGCAGCTTGACCAGCAGTAGCAGAATTCCCAGCGTTAGAAGCAGGCCCCCCGTGGCCATCATCGCTCGCGAGAAACGCCATTGCGCGTAGTTCATCGTCGCTCCTGTTTGGGCTCGGGTCTTTGTCGAGCGGGGCTTTCCCTCTATCATAGCCAAGTCGTCGGTCGCGACAAGTTTCCGATTCCAAACTGCACACCATGAGATATCTGGGCGAAATCATCAGTCGGCGGCTCTTGCCGCGAGTGTCCCAGCCGGTCCAGTATGTCGGCCTGGAGATCAACGCGCGGACCAAGGACGTTTCCAGTGCGGAGGTCACGGCAGCGCTGGCGTTCCCGGACACCTACTCAATCGGGATCTCTCATCTGGGCAGCCAGATCCTCTACCAGCTGCTGAATGACACGCCCGGAGTGGCCTGCGACCGGGCCTACTGCCCGCAGGTGGATGCCGAGAAGATCATGCGACAGGAAGGCATACCCCTGTTCGGCTGGGAAAGCCGATGCGCGTTGGCCGACTTCGACATCATCGGTTTCTCGCTGGCCTACGAGCTTTGTGTGACCAACGTGCTCACGATGCTTGACCTGTCCGGAATCCCGCTGCGATCCTCGCAACGAGATGCAAGTCATCCTCTGATTATCGCCGGGGACACCCTTGCCGACTCTCCCGAACCTATGGCGCCCTTCGTGGATGCCTTCGTTGTAGGCGACGGCGAGCAGCCCCTTGCCCGGTTGGTGGAACTGGTCGGCAAATGGAAGAGGTCCGGCAATTGCCGCCTGGACCTGCTAAACGAAGCGGCGCGGACGATACCTTCGCTCTATGTGCCCGCCTTCTATGAGCCCACCTACAACGCGGACAACACACTAGCCTCGCTGAACACGACCATGTCAGGCCTGCCCACCACAATCAGCCGCGCAAGCCTGTCCAAACTCGCAGAAAGCCCCGCAATCACCCGTCCGCTGGTCCCGCTTGCAGAAGGCGTCCACCAGCGCGTAGTCATCGAGGTCATGCGGGGCTGCCCGAACGCCTGCCGGTTCTGCCAGGCGGGTGCAGTTAGACTGCCCGTGCGAACCCGCCGCGTGGACGAAATACTGTCCATCGCACGCCAGGCCATCGCCAACACCGGATACAGGGAAATCGCCCTGCTTTCCCTTTCGACCAGCGACTATCCCGACCTGGAAGAACTGATTCGGCGCATCGATTCGGAGTTCGCCGGAAAACACGTTTCGATCTCCCTACCGTCGCTGCGCGTGGACAGCCAGTTGAGGCACCTTCCCAAGCTCACCTCCAACGTTCGCAAGGGCGGACTGACCATCGCCGCCGAAGCAGGCTCGGATCGATTGCGCAAGGCGATCGGAAAACGCATAACCGAAAAGGACATGATCGAGGGCGTCCGCGCCGCCTACCGGGCGGGGTGGCGCCGGGTGAAGGTGTACTTCATGGCAGGACTGCCGGGAGAGACAGATGAGGATATCGACGCGATCTTTCATCTGTGCCGAAGGCTCTCCGACACCGGGAAGGACACACTGGGCCATCCCGGTGCGGTCCTGGCCAGCATATCCTGGTTTGTCCCCAAGCCTCACACGCCGATGCAGTGGTATCCGATGAGAAAGGCGGACTACTACTTCGCGGTCAAGCGCAGGCTAAAAGAACTCGCCCGGCGGTCGGCCGTCAATTTCAGGTTCCACCACATTGAGCGAAGCCTTCTGGAAGGCGCGCTCTGCCGAGGAGACAGGCGTCTTGCCGACGTGATTGAGGCCGCCTGGAAAGCGGGCGCCAGGATGGACGCATGGAACGAACACTTCAGATACGATCTCTGGCCGAACGCATTCGGCCAGGCGGACATTGACCCGACCTTCTACGCTGCCCGGCAGATCCCCACGGATGAACTCACGCCCTGGTCACACATCGCCTCCCCTCGCGGATGCAGTTTCCTCCTGGCTGAGTACGAACGGATCCGCAAAGCGCTGGCGGAATAGCCGCCCAGGCTACTGCCATACGACATCCTGGGCATCGAAGACAGGCCCGTCGGTGCAGCACAGCTTGTATGACCAGCCCGCTTTGCTGTCATCGCGAATCTTGACAACGCATGATTGGCAGGTGCCCATCCCGCAGGCCATGTGACGCTCAAGTGCCAGTTGACAGTCGATCCGGCGAGGCACGCAGGTCTCCGCAACGGCCTGCATCATCGCTTCCGGACCGCAGCTATAGACAACGACCGCATGCGAGTACCGCATGTTCCCCTCCAGCCAGCTCGCAAACGCGTCGCTCACCAGCCCGGAGTAACCGAGAGACCCGTCATCGGTGGCTATGGCAGAGTTAGCGCCGCGATCTGCGAACTCAATTACGCACGAGTTTGGCTCGCCCGAAGCCAACGGCAGCACACCGTCGGCGAGACTCAGCGGGAGCAGATCCGAGCTGCGGACACCGCAGAAGGCGAAGACCTTCTTGCCCGCTTTCGCCAACTCCTCGGCAAGGTAGAGCAAAGGAGGTATGCCCACGCCCCCGCCGACCAGCGCGACAACCTTCTTGTCATTGACGACCCGGAAGGCATTCCCGAGCGGACCTAGAACGCTGAGCTTCGTACCTGGCGCCACACCGCAAAGCCATCGCGTGCCGACGCCGACCGCCCGATAGATGACGTCAAGCTGCACGCACCCATCGTCCCCGGTGCGCCTGCCGGCTAGGCTGAACGGTCGGCGGAGCATCGGTTCCTCACCAACCAGCTCCGGTTGGGAAAGCGCGGGCGGGTTGCCTTTCCCCCATTCAACTTCCCTGTTGGACGCCTGCTCCCGGACGGGCCTGCACTGCAGCTGAACGAACTGCCCCGCACGTGTAGGTGGAAAAGCCTCGACCGCGATGGTGATCAGGTAGTGCTCCGCGCAGAGCTTGCGGTTGGTCCTGACCTCTCCGACGAATGTGCCTCGTTTGGCTTGGGCCTGGCCGCTCATGCCTGAATGTTAAGCCCACACAGCTTGCGCATCAACTTCGAGGTGCGGCAACCTGTCGCGCGCACAGGAACAATTTGCGTTGCCGCTTCCGCAGATCGCTGGCTATCATCGGTTGGATGAAAAAGGCAAAGGCCATGTGCCTGGCAGCCGCAGCGGCCATCTTGACGACAGGCTGCCAGTACAAGCACGCAGGGAGCACACAGATGTCCTCCGCAGATCAGAACCAGAACTTATCGCCTGCCGCCAACGACTACTTCCCCGCACCAGGAATGGACGGCTGGAGAGCCAACTCCGACCCGGACTTCGTTCGCTCATTGGGGATCGATCCCGCGGGCCTGGCTGACTTTCTCGATTACAACATGACCAACTGGCCCAATCAGGGCGGCGCCAATGCCGCATACAGAAGCTGTCTGGTCATCAAGGACGGCTGGATCATCGGGGAGCGTTACAGCCGTCCCGATGCAAGGCAGTACAAGCAGTACATCTCCTCGAACGGCAAGGCCTACGCCATAGCGATGTTCGCAATCATGGCATCCGAGCACGGCGTATCACTGTCCGACAAGGTCTATGACAGACGCTGGCTGAGCGAGGGATTCCCGCTCTCCGATCCGCGCAAGAGCGAGATCACCTTTGAGCAGATCATTCGTCACACATCGGGCATCTGTCCGGAATCTACGCACGAGAAGGGACGCAACAAGTGGAGCGATTACGTCGGCTGGGTTGTAGGACACGACGGCGACTGGGCCGACTCGACCGCCAGACTCGCCTTTGACCCCGGAAGCGACGAGGCCTACTCGTCCGTTGCTTTCTGCCACATTGGTTTGGTCGTCAAGAAGATAACCGGCATGTGTGCCCACGATTACCTGTGGTCGAAGATCCTTGAACCGACGGGCGTCTCAAGCGTCGGGTGGCAATCGCCGCCCGATCCGGAAGGCGGACACATGTGGTTCTCCGCGGGAGGCATACAGATCACGCCTCGCGACTACGCGCGATTCGGCTGGCTTTTGATGAACAAGGGCCGCTGGGAGAAAGAGCAACTCATCCCAGCCGAGATCCTTGAATACATCATGGCCGATGGCGGTGTGGCAAATCTTATGACCTTCACCAAACCGGCCGATCGCACAGCGGAGGTCGGACTTCCCGCAGACACGTTCCGCATCGCCGGATCGGGGCTAAACTGGCTCTACGCGGTCCCGTCCCGCAGGCTCATATGCTTGCGCACCAGCCGGGTCAAGAACGAACTCTGGCGCGAAATCGAGAGGAACTTCGTCGCCAAAATGGCAGCCATGCTGACCCGCTAGGCGACGACCCTTTCTGGCCAGTCTCGCGGCGCAGGATCAGCCTTGACTGCCGGCCTCGACCACCCGCATCTCGAGCCGCTTGATCTCCCTGATGATCCTGTTCTTGTGGATCATCTGCCAGGAGACAACCTTCAGCAGCGCGATGAACTGCACGCAGCAGACGAAAAGGGCTGCATACATGATCTGAGCCTTGATCTGCTCAGCCCCGGCGAATGCGACACCGCAGGCGACCGCCCCGCCAACGAATACAACCGCCCAGAACCAAACCACGATGACAATGGTGAGCATCTTCCTGTTGTAGAAGTCGCCGACCATCGACCGAAGCGAGTCTTCCCTGTCCGGATCGTAGCTGTCCTCAAGCGTTTTTCCGACCTGTTGCTCGTTCATTTGACATCTCCTTGCCGCCCACAGCGGCCCTCGTGAATTTGTAGGCGCACAATACCCCCGCGCAGTTCATTCTTCGCCAGTTTTTCTGCTCGCCACAGTCCAGCGATCGTGCACTTGAATGCCTACAACACTTCGATATGATTCCAGACCGGCACCGAAAGGCCTTGGGTGGACTTGTACCGACCGCCGAAGGCGAATCGGCCTAGATAAGCGGAAGGAGGTTGGCCATTGCCGGCGCAGTTCATGAATGACTAAGCCGCCCGAACAGCAGGAGCGAATCGGCGCCGGTGATGCGGACGTCGATATACCTGCCGGCAAGTTTCCTGTCGCCGTCGAAGACGACGATGTGATCGCCCCGCGTCCTGCCGATCATTTGCGTGCAATCCGGGCGTGCAGCCTTCGCCTGCTTCTCGCTGCGCGGTGACGGGCCCTCGACCAGGATTTCCACCGTCGATCCGACGCAGGACTGGTGATGCGCCAGGCCGACTTCCGCCTGAACGGCGAGCAAATCGTTGTTGCGGCGCTTCTTGACCGAGGTGGGAACGTCGTCTTCGTACTTGGAGGCCGCGATAGTCCCGGGACGCGGAGAGTACTTGAAGATGAACGTGTTCTTGTATCCGCTGCGGCGGATCAGATCCGCGGAGGTCTCATGGTCCGACTCGCTCTCACCGGGGAAGCCCACGATGAAGTCCCCCGCCAAGACCACTTCGGGGACCGTCTCTCTCGCCCGGCAGATGAGATCGTCGTACTGGCTGCGAGTGTACCTTCGGTTCATCCGCTTCAGCACAGTGTCTGAGCCGCTCTGGGCGGGGCAGTGAATGTACGGGCAGACGTTGGGCAGGTCCCGCATCGCTTGCAGGATATCGTCGGTGAAGTCAACGGGATGGCTGGTGACGAACCTGAGTCGGCGAAGCCCAGCCACTGCGGAGATGCGCGCCAGTAAATCGCTGAAGCGGACGGCCTGCCCATCTCTCCAGATATAGCTGTTGACCTTCTGCCCCAGCAGCGTGATCTCGGTTCTTCCGGCATCGACCAGCCTGGCGACCTCCCGGACGATGTGGTTCGGATCTCGGCTTCGCTCGGCTCCACGCACGAACGGGACGATGCAATATGTGCAGAAGTTGTCGCATCCGCGCATAACCCGCACATATGCCTGTGCGCGGCTGGCGCCAGGGGGAGACGGATCGCGTAGAAGGTCCATCCAATCCATCCGCTCTTCCGACTCGGCGTCTCGCTTGTCTGTTCGAGACGGGTCCAGACGGATGACACGCTGGCCCATGCTTACTTGCGATATCAGTTCGGCCAAGCGATGTATCTGCCCCGGCCCGCATACGATGTCCACGTGCGGGTGCCGCTTGAGCAGGCTCCGCCCATACCGTTGCGCCATGCACCCGAGAACCCCCACGATCAGCCCGGACTTGCGATCCGCCTTGCGCTGACCGTCGGCGCCCAGGCGGGAGTGCACCCTGTCCTCGGCGTGGGCTCGCACAGAGCAGGTGTTGTACAGCACCACCTCGGCAGACTTGCGGTCTCTGACGAACTCATGCCCGGCGGAGATCAGCGAGCCAGTGATCAGCTCACTGTCCAGCCGGTTCATCTGACAGCCGAATGTCTCAAGGAAGACCTTCAAGCAATCTCCTCCGACAAGGCGTCTATCATAGCATTCCAGCCCGCCTGAGATGAGTCCGATTGCCCAGCTTCTTCGCGCCAGGGGAAGCGAACTGACCGAAGGCGCTATAATTGCCCGAGCTTTCTCAGGTCCCTCAGCCGGGTCAGGGCCAGGAATGATGGGAACCAACATACGCATCGCCGGACAAGCAGGACAGGGAGTCAAGAGCGCCGGCGCGCTGCTGGTAAACGCTCTGGCCAGGCGAGGCCTGCACGTTCTCGCGACGCGCAGCTACATGTCACGGATACGCGGCGGGCTCAACTGGTACGACATCCGCATCGCGGATTCCAGGATATACGCGGGACGGGACCAGGCCGACATTCTGGTCGCACTCAACGACGAAGCGCTGGAGGTGCTAGGCCCGGAGCTAAGCGCGGGCGGGATCGTGGTGAGCAACGGCCCGCCGTCGGATGGCCGGGTAGGCATCGAGATGGAAACCGTCGCCCAAGAGATAGGCGGGGCGAAGGTAATGGCCAACACCGTCGCTGCCGGAGCGGTCTATGCGATCTGTGGATACCGCGTCGATCAGCTCTGCGAGTATCTGAGCGAGACATTCGCGCAAAAAGGAGAGGACCTGGTCAGCAGGAACGTCGCCTGCGCTTGCAAGGGCGCCGAGTTGGCTGCCGCGGCGGGAGCTTCGCTTGCGGCGCCTCGCGGCAATTGCGCTGTTCTGTCCGTGATGGACGGCGCGTCGGTTGTTGCACTAAGCGCCTGTCGGGCAGGCCTGAAGTTCGCCACCGCCTATCCGATGACTCCTGCGACGTCAACGTTCACCTGGCTGGCTGCAAACGCGACAGAATACGGTCTGGTTGTCGAACAGGCCGAGGATGAACTCGCCGCAGTCAACATGATCTGCGGTGCGTCCTACGCGGGCGCGGTCTCCATGACCGCCACCAGTGGCGGGGGCTTCGCCCTCATGACCGAGGCACTCTCGCTTGCGGGAATGATGGAGCTTCCTATTGTGATACTCCTGGCGCAGCGTCCGGGACCGGCAACCGGAATGCCTACAAGGACCGCCCAACAGGACCTGCTCATGGCGATCCACGCCGGACACGGCGAGTTCCCGCGCGCGATATACGCGCCCGGCACGTGCCGGCAGTGCTATTCAACAACCCGACTCGCTATCGCCACCGCCCACAAGTACCAGAGCCCGGTGATCATACTGACGGATCAGTATCTCCAGGACATGGAGACCAACTACGACCCTCCGGAAGAGGCCGGGCCCGTCGATCGGCACATCCAGGCCGATCCGGGCGACGGATACGAGCGATACAAGGTAACCCCGTCCGGGGTATCGCCCCGGGCGGTCCCAGGCGGGAGAGCAAAGGTGGTCTGCGACAGCGACGAACACACTGCCGACGGACACATCACCGAGGACATCGACGCCCACATGACCCAGCAGGACAAGCGTTTGCGCAAGGCAAAAGGCCTGGCGGCCGAGTCGCTTCCTCCGGAGATGTACCCTCGGCAAGCGGACCAGGCCGAAACGCTGCTGATGGCATGGGGCTCGACATATGGCCCCTGCCGCGAGGCGGTCGATCTAATCAACAAATCAGGTGGATCGGCGGCGATGCTGCACTTCGGGCAGGTCTGGCCCCTGAACGTCTGGAAGGCCCGCAAGGCAATCGCAGGCAGCAAGCGCGTGGTCTCGGTCGAGGCAAACCAGACAGGCCAGTTCGCTTCGCTTCTTCACCAACAAGGCCTGGACGACAAGATTGAACTGGTAACCAGATACGACGGGCTTCCCTTCACGGCTGGGTACATCCTCGACGCGCTGGAGCAATCACGCGAATGATCAGAAACCTGGCAAGAGCGGACTCGCATCCGGCGTGGTGTCCGGGCTGCGGAAACTTCGCAATACTCAAGGCCCTTGATGAAGCAATCGCTGAATCCGGCATCGACCCAGACAAGCTTGTACTGGTATCCGGAATCGGACAGGCGGCTAAGACGCCGCATTATCCCCGCACGGCGGCGAACGTGTTCAACGGTCTGCACGGTCGGGCCCTTCCTGCTGCGACCGGAATGAAACTGGCCAACCGCGAACTGGAAGTGGTGATCACCTCCGGAGACGGAGACATGTACGGAGAGGGAGGAAACCATTTCATCCACGCCGTCCGGAGGAACATCGGCGTGAAGGTCTTTGTTCACAACAATCAGGTCTATGGTCTGACAAAGGGACAGGCCTCCCCCACCAGCGACATGGGTTTCGCAACACCGGTCCAGACAACCGGAGTGATCAGCCAGCCTTTTAACCCGCTTGCGCTGGCCGTGGTGGAGGGAGCCGGATTTGTCGCCAGATCGTTCGCGGGAGACCGAGAGCACCTCAAGCAAATGATGGTAGCCGCGATGACCCATCGCGAAGGTCTGGCGCTTCTGGACATACTCCAGCCTTGCGTCACCTTCAACAAGGTGAACACCTACAAGTGGTATAGGCAGCGCGTCAGGGCGATCGATGGGAATCACGATCCATATGACCGCGAGGCCGCTTTGTCGCTCGCTCTCATGTGGGGCAATGAGATCCCGATCGGCGTCATCTACAAGTCGGGCCGGGCGAGTTTCGAGTCTCAACTGCCTGTTTTGAGCACCCGTCCGATCGCGGCCGCTTCAAATCAGCAAGACGCTCCGCAGGAACTTGGATAGGGCAACCTCAACGCCATCAAAAGAGCGGCATAAAAGAGCCAGGGGCAGTACAATGCATGGCCGTTTGTTAGGCGGCGCATCCAGGCAAAGATATTCGCGAGACCCCACTTGGGAGAACGCCGGATATGAGGACAATATCCGAGCAGGCCGACGTACTGGTGGTCGGGGGAGGCACTTCCGGCGCCATCGCCGCGATCCAGGCAGCCCGGGCGGGGGCGCAGACCACCGTTGTGGAACAACACTCCCGCCTTGGCGGAACCGGGACGTTAGGCGGAGTGAGCGCCGTACAGTATTTCTTCGCCGGACCGCGACAGGTCATCCGCGGAATCGGATGGGAGATGATCAACCGTGCCCTGGAAATGGACGGTCGGGAATTACCGGACTTTGGCGACCTCCGCAACCGTCCCGGACGCAACGTCGTTGCCAATCCTCACTGCCATTCGATCGTTCTGGAGCAGTCTGCCCTCGAAGCCGGCGCGACGCTGCGCTACCACGAGTTGGCGGTTGAGGCATCCGGAACAGCCGGCGACTGGGCTGTCCGCTGCATAGGAAAGGGAATCGAGCGGGTCATCCGGTGTCGCGAGATCATCGACTGCACCGGAGATGCGGACATCGTTGCCATGCTGGAACTGCCGCGAGAACGCTCCGAAGTCCGCCAGCCAGGAACGCTGATCTACCGTCTGGGCGGATACGAACCGGATGATATCGACGCAGAACAAGCCCAGCGCATGTATGAGCAGGCGCTTTCCGACGGAACGCTCAAGACGGGAGATTTCTGGCTGACACACAGGCCCTTCAGCCGCTTTCTGGCTTCGCGCGGCGGAAACGCCATGCACGTGTTCGGCGCGGACTCGACCACCAGCGAATCCCAAACGGCTGCGGACTTGGCAGGGCGGGCGTCCGTGGCCCGGATGCTCAGCTTCGTGCGCTCATTGCCGGGCGGAGAGAACGCGACGATCGAGCATATGTGCGAGTCCACCGCCGTCCGCGAGACGTACCGAATCGTCGGAGAGCAAAAAGTCACGTATGACGACTACATGAGCGGGCGCGTGTTTGAAGACGCGGTCGGATATACGTTCTACTTCATCGACATTCATACGGAAAGCGGCGCCGAAGGACAGTTCCTGCCTGAAGGCGTCGTGCCCACTCTTCCTCTGGGCGCGATGGTCCCCAAGGGCTCGGCCGGGATCCTGGCGGCCGGGCGTTCAATCAGCTCGGACCGCAAAGCCCATTCGGCGCTGAGAGTGGAGGCTTCGTGCATGGCGATGGGACAGGCGTGCGGCGCCGCCGCCGCTCTGGGGACCAATCGCGGCATAGTCTCGCGCGACGTGCCCATTTCCGACGTCCGCGCCTTACTTTCCGAACACAACGCAATCCTGCCCGAGCTGTGAAGCATCCTCCCCGCAGGGCGTCTTTAGAGGACCCTCTGAGGCATAGTTGTCCAGGAAAGGAGAGTAACATTTACTCTGTCGCGGCACTGGCGGCTGCTATGCTGGCGGGCGGATTGCAGCTTACCGCGCCCAGCGAAACCACGAAGAAGATGGAGACCTCAGAGTTGCTAGCCACGCTCAAGGCAGGTCACCCTCGCTTGATCCTTACCGATGAACGCCTGGCGGCGCTGAAGGAGCAAGCAGAGAAAGACGATCGCTTGCGGCAATACGTTCGAGACGTCATCTCCCAAGCCGACAAGTACTGCGGCAATACGCCTGCTTACCAAGGCGGCGGTCGGAGTGGCCCGGACGCCATCAGGGCGCGAGCGTACCCTCTGGGCCTGACTTGGCGTTGGACCGAAGACCAACGTTACGCTGACCAGCTGAAAGCGGACCTACTTGGCGTGTGCGGCGAGAAGGATTGGGGGCCGTATCTTACTGCAGCCATAGGCGGTCGGGCTGTAGGGATCAGCTATGACTGGCTCCACGAGTATCTGGATCCTGATACACGAAGGGCGATCGTCGAGGCGCTAATGGAGAAGGTCATCCGGCCTGGCCTCTTAGGACATCAACGAGGCACATGGTGGACGACGACCCGTAAGAACTGGAATCACGTCTGTAACGGGGGGATGGCGATTGCGGCGCTGGCTGTAGCTGATGAGCACCCCACTGAGGCGGAGGATGTTCTCAACTGGGTGCGCAAGCGAGTGGCGATGGGGATAGCCGAGTATGAACCCGATGGCCCGTGGCCGGAGGGACCAGGGTACTGGGATCTGTCAACTGATTCGACCGTCTGCCTGCTTGACTCGCTTACCACTGCCTTGGGCAGCGACCTAGGCCTGTCCAATAGTGAAGGTCTCTCGAAGACGGGGGCCTACCTGGCGTACGTGACCGGTCCCACGGGCAAAGTCTTCAATTACTCAGACCTGTGGGCATCATATGACAACCCAGCCCCGGCCTTCACTTACTGGTTAGCCAGACGATATGACCGCCCGGACCTGGTTGACTGGGTAGAGAAGCGGATGGATGGACGTGCGGCATCGCCCGGCCACGTGCTTTGGTACTGGAGGCCGGCAAGGGCGGCCCCGTTCCGCGGCGAGCTGGACAGGATCATCAAGGGAGCGGTCGATCTGGCGGCGTTCAGAAGTTCCTGGGACGATCCGAACGCCTTGTTCGTCTGTATCAAGGGAGGCAGGAATGGGGGAGGCCATGTCAACCTTGACCTCGGGACTTTCGTGATGGATGCCCTGGGAGTTCGGTGGGTTACTGATCTCGGCGGAGACAGCTACTCACTTCCGGGCTACTCTACTGCCTGGGCGAGCAACTCTCCCAGGTGGAAGTACTTCAGGCCGTCCTCGCATAGTCATAGCATCCCGACGATAGATGGGAAGAACCAACGTCTCGGCGCCAAGGCGGAGATCAAGAGGTTCAGGGCTGGCGCCACTCCCGTGGTTACGATCGATCTGTCTTCAGCGTATAAGAAATGGGCTGACAAAGTCGTGCGGGGCCTGTCGCTTGTCGGTGGCCGTCGGGCAGTGCTCATCCAAGACGAACTCAAACTGAAAGGTTCATACGACCTGGCCTGGGGTCTGACCACCCCTGCCAAGATCACGCTGGACGGCAGTCTAGCCACGCTGACTCAGCAGGATCGGCGACTGGTAGCCGAAGTGCTTAGTCCGCGGGGCGCTTCCTTCATCGTCGAGTCGGCACAGCGCAAGCCGCCCGAAGCCAGGAACGATGGCATCTCCAGGCTCATGATCCGCCTGCCCGCCCAGAGTGGAAACGTCCGTATCGCGGTACTACTCAGGCCGGTCTGGCAAGAAGGCAAACCACCTGCCGCGCCAAAGCTCAAGCCGCTGCTGCGCTGGTAGGTGACTCGCGACACTGCCCATGGATGACTATAGCGGGAGCTCAACGCAATCCTGCCCGAGATGTGACGGTTCCGGGTTCCTTCAGAGGCGGGGAGCGGTTAGTCGCTCAGTGTTGACCTCAACCGCGCACTGAAATGCCCCACAACCGTAAGGCGCGGGGCAAGGGTGGCTGATGGGATTCGAACCCACGACCCCCTGGACCACAACCAGGTGCTCTAACCAACTGAGCTACAGCCACCATGATCACGTCTGAACCGTCAGGAAGCCAAGTTAGCATCGTAAGGCAGCGGTGTCAATAACGACCGTCACAGCCAACGTCTTAGCCCGAATGCCAGCATGACCGCCCCGCAGAGCAGGGGACCGAGAACCGTGACGATGTAGTACAGGTCGATCAGTTGCCTGTCGGGCTTGGACGGGCCTCTCCTATCGAAGAATGCGGGCCTCCTTGGCGTCTGTCCGCTGACCCAGGCTGTTAACATGACGACCCCCGCAAGCATGAGCACGGCGCCGCTGATAGTCAAGATCACCGGTAGCATCCGCTCCGCCTTTCGCCTTTGGGCAGTGAGTTTACGGACCGCCTCAGGTCAGCGGAAGGAAAAATGCGGGAATATGCGGCCGGGCGCAGCAATGCGCCGACGGATGGAGATGCTGTCCGGATGAAAGC
>Ga0272444_10000600_pt1 | contig 37957 bp, 36 predicted proteins | sample SSMForm13_FD_201033 | JGI IMG/M metagenome (GOLD analysis project Ga0272444, IMG submission 201033) | Marine sediment archaeal communities from Little Sippewissett salt marsh, Falmouth, MA, United States - SSM-Form-13 | ecosystem: Environmental > Aquatic > Marine > Wetlands > Sediment ...
AATAAACTCATTACTTTTAACATGGTATCATCATAAACGGAGTCCAAAGGCTAAGAAAGGATTGTTCCCTAAAGTATTGGTTAGCGATTTAGAGAAAATCCCAATTGCCAATGTGGCTGATGGCGGCAAAGTGAGCTTGTTGATTATTTTGGTTGCTCTAATCGTGTATGTTAAATCCGAAAACAATAATTTCACCTTTATTTTGTTAGATAAAATTATTGACGCCCTTGTCTTCCAACTCTACTTCCCTGACCACATGAAAGAAAAAGAAATCGACATTCTGAAATTTGTTGAGCAGGATTTAAAAGAGGTACTGGGTAAAGACGATTTTGGGCAGTTGCCGGACGAGCAAAAAGAAAATGTAATTGAAGAACTCCACAAACGTTGGTCAAACCCTGACAGCGAGATTGTAAAACGAATGAACAGCTTTGCAGAAAAAAGCCCGGATATTCTAAAACCGATACTGGAGAGTAAATAAAGCAACTTTCACTGTTCATGATTTTTGCGTGGAGTATTTATTTCTAACAATTGCCTAATTGCAAATTATTGAACTGGTACAACTGTCCCTTTTTTTAATAATAATGGGAGAAATACGATGGCTGTTCGCAAAGACTTTTTATTAAAAGCCTTGTTGAAACACAACTATTTTCCTTTGCAGAAAAAAAGGAAAGGAGAATTGCCGCCCATCTTTAGTTCGTCGGATTTAACCAAGAATATTGCAGAGGAAGTTCAAAATGTTACGTTAAGCAATGATCGAAAAAAGCATGGTTTTGATTCCATTCAATATAGATCCACACGTTTTAACAATGTTCCCCGTCTGCTAACTATACCGCATCCAAAACCATATTGTGATCTTTGTTTAGAGATCTATAAAAACTGGGGCAAGGTCAAAGGTATATGCACTAATGTCAATAGCCTGATTCGTCCACGAACTCATGAGGACGGACGAACTATTATTATGGATTATGAAACCTCTTTGGCAAAGAGAAATAGATTTTACAAAGCAGCTTTCGGTAAAAAATTTCTGGCACTTGCCGATATCTCAAATTTTTATCCTAGCTTATATAGTCATGCAATACCTTGGGCTCTTGTGGGGATTCCTAAAGCAAAGGAACAGCAGAGGGATAGCTCAAAGTGGTTTAATAAGATCGACAAATTATTGCGCTCATGCAATCGTAATGAAACTGCCGGGGTACCAATTGGTCCAGCAACGTCAAATATTGCTTCTGAAATATTATTAGAGCGGATTGATAGAGATTTGAGGAAAAAGTTTAACTATATTCGCTTTATTGATGACTATACAGCCTATTGCGAAACACATACTGAAGCTGAGGAATTTATTAGAGAGCTTAGCATTATGCTGATGCAATATAAGCTTAATCTAAATATTAAGAAAACTGAAATTACAAGTCTCCCCCAAGCCATAAACGAAGGTTGGATCGGTAGAATGAGAGAGATTATTCCGAGAGATAAAGAAATCACATCGTCACAAGTCTCAAATATTTTGGATGCTGCTATAAGATTACAAAAAGATAATCCTGGAGGGAGTATCCTTAAGTATGCTGCTAGCTCTATTGCTCCAAAACTAAACGACAGTTCATCAATAGAATTTTCTAAATACCTAATAAAATTGTGTTTCTATTACCCCGTTTTAATACCCATACTCAACAAACCATTAGTCGCTGTGTATAAAACTGGCTCTGGCAATTTTGAAAAAGAACTTCATTTCTTGTTGAATGATTCAATTAAGTATGGCCGATCAGATGCTATGTCTTGGTTGTTATATTATCTGAAAATATTTTACAACGATCTTCCTGTAGAACTTGCTAAGAAAATTATTGAATGTGGTGATTGCACTGCATTAACTTTGTTAGCAGAATACCCTGTTCATCAAAAGAAAATTGTGGGTTTTGCCGAACAGCTAAAAAGAGAGGGGCTGTACGAGCTTGATGCTTATTGGTTGCTTTTGTATCAACTATACTCAAAAGATTTTATCAGCAACCCATATATTCATGATGATACCTTCAAGGTTTTGAGAAAAAATAAGGTTTCATTTGTTGAAATTTAGAAAAGATATAACATATTCTCAAACCCGAGCTTGGAATCCTCAGCAGTTTAGCTTGGCATAATGTGTATGCCATAGATCTTTTAATAAAATATGCCGGATTAAACAAGGGCAGTTGTTTGTTTATTAAAAATTATAAAAAAAATGTTTAAGAATAATCTAAGATGCTTTTATCGTTTACAGGAAGTTACAAATAGCCCCTATTATCTGCAAGAAGGCCCTCCTAAAAATGCACCTTTCATCCCGCATTCAATGAATTGAGTAAAGCATCCAACCTGAGACTTTGTATTTGAAGTTTAGCGCATACAAACGTTGTGTTTTCTTATTGAGTTCAAGAAAACATCAACAGAAATTCTATTTATATACTCTTTGATATCAGCCGGCTGAAGAGGGTACTGCCTTCAAGTGTATTGTCAAGCTCAATAATTATCTCGATTTCAAAATGTCCTGCAAAGAAATCTCCGGATGATGATATCTCTCATATTCGGGGGTTCTTTTGCCATATTGTATCGCTTCCTGCGGGCACCATTGCAGGCAAGTAAAACACTGCTCACATCGGTGATTCCAAACCGGTTTTCCTTCACGCATGGTGATATTTCCGGCCGGGCATACTCTGTAGCAGATTTCGCATGCATTGCATTTGTCATCGACCCAGAATTTTTTATCCATTTTTGGCACATGAGAAAAACTTGTATTATAAATAGCAGTAAATAAAAGTCTTTGCCAGAGAGGTCCCTTTTCAACAGGCAGATTCGCTTTTTGCTGTATCTTGACTGTGATGCTGGCGATCTTTTCCCGTGCGAGGTCAAAACATCTGTTCTGCTTCTCCAATGGCCCCGGCCCTCCCCATGGGATATAATTAGACGGCATTGCTATTTGAAATCCTGTTGCAAGATCCAGGTTGTTTTCAGCCATAATCCTTTTTAGCTGAATCAGCGTATTTGAAACTTGGCCGGCATGAACCGCAATCGCAAACATGTAACTCGGTTGTAACCCCTTTAATGTCTTGACAAACCGAATAACCGGAGCCGGAACTCCCCAGATATGTACCGGAAAAACCAGTCCGACAACTTCCGGACGGATGATCTTTTTATCACTATGCTCTGAAATCGAAATCACTTCGGTGTCACCCAGTTTACTGGCGATCAGGCGAGCCACCCATAACGAGTTTCCTGTTCCGGTATAACAAAATATCGTTGTTGTCATTTTCCCCTCCTAAGATACAGAATACCTCACCTTTTATTGCATGAGCAGAAGGTTGATGATCGCGAGTATAATCCAACGAAAAAAATCGATGAGAGGGTTCAAAACACCGAAATAGAGCAAACCGATTATGATAAAAAAGCCGTAGGGCTCAAGTCGGGCAAGAGCATATTGAAGGCGAGCGGATAAAAACCCCATAAGAATTTTAGAGCCATCAAGGGGCGGGATCGGAATCAGGTTGAACGCTGCCAGTATTATATTGATCTGGGCCAGATAATAAAGCATCGTGGCGGTGACATTATGTGAGGATGGCGACAGAAACTGAAGCAGGAATATGGCAACAAAGGCAAGTATCATGTTGACGACAATGCCTGCCGAAGCAACAAAAATGAATCCCTTTCGACCTGCACGCACATTGGCAAAGTTTACGGGAACCGGGCGTGCCCATCCGAAGCCGAAGAGGAAAAGCATAAGCGTTCCCACCGGATCGAGATGTTTGAGCGGATTGAGGCTTAATCTGCCCATTATTCTGGCAGTGGAATCTCCCAATCTGTAGGCAACCCACCCATGGGCCAGCTCATGAAGGATAACTGAGTATAGAAGCGGTATAGCTATTAACAAAAAGGTTAGAGGATCTTTAATAAGAAGATTGAGCAACCCCATATATGAGCACCATCTATTCAGTGTGTTAGTTCAACGGCATAGCATACTATAAGAACTTGGAAATAATGTTTAATCGTATCAGATATGGAGGTTCTTCGCAAAACCGAAAATCTAGTCAGAGCCGCAAGGAAAATAAAGGGGGCATAATCAACAATAACTATTCGTAATGTTATATTGTATCTACCAAATAAAAATTTGTCAGATAAGCATTTCAGGAAGCTACACGCAGTTACTATCATTGAAAGAACAGCTTTCCGAAAAACTAACCTTTCATCCTGCATTCAATGGTTTGTGCCGATCGGTCAAAATGAAGAGTTGTATTTGAAGTGAAGAAGTGTAGTTCGTGAAAATATGACATGAGACGGACATTGTTTCTACGTACTACTATTCAGGGATCGTTTCAGAAGAAAATCAAGCATTCCTTTTTTAAAATCTCAATGTAATATCCCTTGACAAGATATCCTAATAGAGTTAGTGGCTTAGTGTATTCTTTGGTGTTCCATAAGATGTATTATGATGGTTATTCTATTCTGCAATGGGGCGATCTAGTGATTAAAGTAGTCGGAAAAAGTGATAATATGGCGATACTATTGAGGTCCATTCTGCAGCATAGCTGGCAGAGATCCTGCTGAGAGATATTTGCGTTGAGGATATCACTGATCTGTGTCCCCGGTGCAGAGAAGAACCGGGTGTGATGGATCTGCTGGGAGTTTAGTATGTGGGGATTTTTTCCTCCAATTGTCTCTAAAAATACTGAAGGGACCGCTTGCGTATGAATAACCAAATAAATACAGGTAAGATAGTCATATATCAAACGGATGACGGACAAGCCTCGTTGGAGGTTAATCTGACGGAAGATACGGTTTGGTTGAGCCTGAACCAGATGGCTGCGCTTTTCGACAGGGATAAGTCCGTGGTATCAAGGCACATACACAGTATTTTTAAAGAAGGTGAACTCGAGAAAAAGTCAACTGTTGCAAAAAATGAAACAGTTCAAATTTATAGATCCGACGGAACAAAGCGGATAGCAGATAACGCTCTGGTTGCATTGACGCTGATGATCGCAATGAGCGATCCGAAGGAAAAAGAACGTTGTGACGAAGATAATTGTCAATCTTATCAATAAAGATAATTGACCAGACAAGCAAGAAAAGGTCAAAAGTTAACCGCGTTAACCAAAATACAGTATAGAATGATTGATACGTATTACCACTGGGATAATCACAGCCGGTTCCCTTGTTCCTTACTGCGATAGTACGAGGAGGAACCTCTCATGCAAATAGATATGCATTACTATGGAACGTATGCGATGGCACGGGCAGCGGGCCTTAATCGGGAGGCGTCGACTGTTATCGCGACAGCGGCCCAGTTTGTCGACGATAATGCCGATAAAGAGAACGTCTGGTTCAGGGATGGCGCTCGTATCGATGGTAACGCGACAGCCCATCATGCTTTCGATTACCTTCTTGCACTATGGTTTTTCCGGCATAAGCTCCCGAAAGAACAAGGTTGTTAACGACAGCTTTTTTAGTTGTGTGCCTGACACTTTCAACAGTTACATTCTGCCGGAGTTTTTCAGCGCTTCAATGCGGTCTTCCAATGGGGGATGGCTCATGAACAGGAGCTTCAGGCCATGCTTTGATGGCTTGCCGGATATACCGAACGCGGACATCTGCTTCGGCAGGGGTTCCTGAACGTTTTCTTTGAGCTTTTCCAGCGCGCTGATCATGTTGTTTGTGCCCGCCAGTTTCGCGCCGCCGGCATCCGCTCGAAACTCACGTTTGCGGCTGAACCACAGGACAATGACACTGGCCAGAATACCGAAGACAATCTGAGCGAAAATGGTCGTGATGAAAAAGCCGAGGCCGTGGCCTTCCTCATTGCCGAGAATCACACGGTCCACAAAATGACCGACCACACGCGCGATAAAGATAACAAACGTATTGATGACTCCCTGGATCAGCGTCAACGTAATCATGTCACCGTTGACCACGTGACTCACTTCATGGGCCAGCACCGCCTCGGCTTCCGCCTGATTCATGGTGCGCAAGAGCCCGGTGCTGACGGCTACCAGCGCCTTGTTCCGGTTCATGCCGGTGGCAAAGGCGTTGGGCGCGTCGGAGTCGAAAATGGCGACCTCCGGCATCCCGATTCCGGCCATCTGTGTCTGCTTCTTCACTGTGTCAACCAGCCATATTTCATCCGCGGAACGCGGCTGCTCGATCACCCGGGCGCCCGTGACCCGTTTAGCCGTCCATTTGGAAATGGAGAGCGAAATAAACGATCCGCCGAAACCGAATACGGCTGAAAAGATCAGTAGATTCCGGTAACTCAGGCCGGTTCCGCTTTGATCCAGAACGTGGTCAACCCCCAACAGCCTCAAGACAATACCCAGAACAACGAGTACGGCGATATTGGTAAGTAAAAACAGCAAAACTCGCTTCATTTTTTGATTCCTCCACATGCTTTCCGTAGTAGTCGACTTCTAAAATCGGTCTTCAAAAGTACACATATAATTTAATTGTGCCCCGGTAGATGTCAAGGTGCGGGCAGGTCATTCCGAAAACATACCGTCTTCACCGCGATCTCACGTTTTTCGATATTATGGTGTTCGGTATCTTCTGCCGCCCGGTTTGATCCGCTATCGAATGGAGAGAGATTTTTTAATCGGAGAGGAGGCAGAGCAAGGATGATTCTGTGAGCAATGCGTATCTTGGATTAGCACACTAGCATCGAAGCGATCGAACAACAGGACAGGCATAAAGCTTGACACGAACATGTTTTTATTCTAACAAATGGATATATAAAGTTACGTTGCAGAAAATCTAGAACCATCATTCCTGACGTTCTCCGCTTTCCGGAACATATGGGAATGAGGTGAATCGTGTTTCCATCTAAATAACAAAAGAATTCTGTAGTTTTGTACGAATATATCAAGTATATATTTTGAATTACGACGGATCACTCCCTATCAATTTCTGAATACCATAGTTAATACAACCAGTGTTGGGAAATATGCAGAAAATTGTATGCGAAAAAGTGTGGAAAATCTTCGGAAAAGGCGCGGGAAAGATAATCAGATCACCACGTTCAGACTGTGATGCCTTAGCCTCCTCGCTCCGTTGTACAATCGCGGTACGCGAGGCCGATATCGAGATACAGGAAGGCGAGCTCTTCGTTATCATGGGGCTTTCCGGAAGTGGGAAGTCTACCCTCCTGCGGTGCCTTAATTACATGATAGAGCCGACCGATGGCCGGGTTGTGGTAGACGGGAATGATCTCAACACGTTAAGCGGAAAGGATCTGCGACAACTGCGCCAGGGGAAAATGGGGATGGTTTTTCAGAATTTCGGTCTCCTTCCTCACCGGAACGTCATTGATAATGTTGCCCTTGGTCTCGAGGTGCAGGGAGTAAGTCTACAGGAGCGATATAAACGGACCCGTGAGGCCCTTGATCTTGTAGGCCTCCTCGATTGGGAGAAACACTATCCCAGTGAGTTAAGCGGGGGGATGCAGCAGCGTGTAGGCCTCGCCAGGGCACTCGCGGTCAATCCCGAAATCCTGCTTATGGACGAGGCGTTCAGCGCGCTTGATCCCCTGATACGAAAGCAGATGCAGGAAGAATTTCTCAAACTGCTCGCCATTGTAAAAAAGACGATTGTGTTTATCACCCACGACCTTGACGAGGCGCTGAAACTTGCCAGCCGGATCGCGGTGATGAAGGATGGTAGAATCGTCCAGATCGGTACCCCTGAAGAGATTGTCATGGAGCCGGCAGATGACTATGTGTCGGAATTCGTCGGTTCCGTATCGCGGACCAAGGTCGTTTCTGCCAAGAATCTCATGATGAAACCGGACAGGTGGATATCTGCTGAAAAGGAAGATCCCATCGCCGTTCTCAACAAGATGCGTAAAAACGAAATCAACAGTATTTTCATCACCGACTATACCAACCGTCTGATCGGGGCGGTGAACAAGGAACGGCTGAAACAAACTATGCTCGCAACGGCAACAGAAACCCGTTTAAAGTACATGATACACCAGGATTATGCAGCCGTTCCTTGCGATATCAATCTGGAAGATCTCATTTTACAGGCGGCAAAGACAAAAGCCCCGATTGCCGTTCTGGATGAAAGTAACCGAATCATGGGAGTGATTTCCCGGTCGGTCTTGCTTGAAAAACTGGCAGATCTCATCTGATCTCTGACGGTATCGTTTCTCGAAGCGTGCTTCGCGCATATTATAACAGATACCGGGGAGCACCCGGCAGGTTGCCGCATGGGAGTATATTAAGGAGAATCTCTATGGACTTTATCCGAATTCCATTCGGAAAATGGGTTGAGGCGGTCGTTATCTGGTTAACCGACAACTTCGCGAGCCTCTTTGACGGCATCACGATGGTTATCAATATAGCGCTGAATCAATTAAAGGGTGTGTTGGTATGGCTGCCCTGGCCTGTCACGATAATCATTGTCATGGTTTTGGCCTGGCGTGTTGCCGGAAGGCGTGTTGCCTTCGTCGCGGGACTTTTTCTCTATTTCCTGGGAAGCTTTAATTTATGGAATGAAGGCTTGAATACACTGGCGCTGGTAGCAACCAGTGTCAGCGTGGCGGTTTTACTGGGAATCCCCCTGGGCATCCTGTCGGCCCGTCACGATCTTGTCCATAAGATAATCCGTCCGGTTCTCGATGGGATGCAGACAATTCCCAGTTTCGTCTATCTCATCCCGGCGGTTATGTTTTTCGGCATAGGGAATGTTCCGGGGGTAATGGCCACTGTTATATTTTCACTGCCACCAATGGTACGGCTTACTAATCTGGGAATCCGCCAGGTGTCAAACGAAGCGGTAGAGGCGGGAAGGGCCTTTGGTTGCACTGAATGGCAGTTGCTGACCAAGGTGCAGCTTCCCCTTGCTCTTCCTTCCATTATGACAGGAGTTAATCAAACCGTGATGATGGGACTGTCAATGTCCGTCACCGCGGCCATGATCGGCGCGGGCGGCCTTGGTATCAAGATACTTTACGCGATTCAGCGAGTCCATCTAAGTGTCGGTGTGGAAGCAGGTCTGGGCATTCTCTTTATCGCGATCATTCTTGACAGAATCCTTCAGGGATTCTCAAATCGACAGAAAAAGGCCAGACATCTTTAGCAGAGTGTAACACCGCTCAGGGTAAGTGGTTGACGGCGGAGTAGCCCCAGATTCCCGGCAGGCACATGCCTGATTAATAGAGAACTATATATTTAAAGGAGGTAGTTATGAGAATAAAAGGGAAATTAAAGGCCGTAAAATGGACGGGAGTTATCCTTCTGGTATGCCTTCTCCTCGGCCTTACAACGGCGAATCCAGCGATTGCCGCGAGAAAGAACGTCATTATCGGCGGTTTGGCCTGGTCCGGTTCTGAGGCCATCCAGAGCATCATGAAATATGTGCTCGAGGAAGAGCTCAATATTCCAACAGAGATCATCCCCCTTACGCCGCCTGTTTTGTGCGCGGGTATGATGAAGGATTCGGTGGATATCTATCCGGACATGTTTATGCCTTCTCATAAGCCGGAGTACGATAAATATGTGGAAGACCTCAAGGTGATGAAGGTTGTCAAGAGCTATGACAACTGTATCTATGGGATATTCATGCCCAGGAAGATCGCCGATGAGCATGGCATAAAAACAATATTCGATCTCCGGGGAAAGGAAAAGATGTTTGACACTGATGGTAACGGAATTGGTGAAATGTGGGTTGGACCGGTTTCCTGGTCCGCTTCAGAAAAATACCCCGCGGCTATCAAGGGATATAAACTGGACCTGGAACCCGTCAAAATAGAACAGTGGCTCTTCCTGGCACAGCTCAAGGAGGCGATGCGAAAAGACAAGCCTATTTTGTTCTATTACTGGACGCCTGAGTGGCCCTTTGCCGTCTATGACCTTCTTCAGCTTGAGGAACCGTCCTATGATCCCGAAAAATATATATTCGTGAAGGGTGATCCAGAAAAGACAAACATCACCTGCGCGCACCCGCCCGCATATGTCTATGTCGGGGTGAACACGAAGATGGAGAAGCGACTTCCAAAGGCATGGAAATTTTTCATGAACTGGTACATACCGATCGAAGAGGTGAGTAACTTGATTGCCGATCTGGAGGACATTCCGGGGAATCCAAAAAAAGAGGCCCCTGAGGTGGCAAAAAAGTGGGTGGAAAGCCACCCGGAGATAGTGAAAAACTGGCTCAAGGGGGTTAAATAACAAGACCGGGCAACGTTTAGCTGAAGAGCACGTATGATCCGCAACTTGTTACGGTGAGCTTTACATTACCGAAAGATAACCATTACCGGGGCGGGCTGACAGGCCCGCCCCGGTTCCATTCTTGACGTCACCTGCTAGCTCTCAGAATACTTTCCAATGAAAATCGATTATTACCCGTTGAAAGTCACATCTTAATATTTCTTGACAAGACAGTAGTGTGGAGTTAGAAGTCTACTATATCTTGATCCTGAACTTTTCATCCGTGCTTTTGAACAGATGTAATTGGAGGATGTTATGACTCTGGTCATCTAAAGCCCTGTTTCTTGTAACAAGAGACAGGGCTTTTGTGTTTTTGTTATAGTAGATGAAATTTATGTCCATAGATACATTTACCGGGAATGTATGTGACTATGATATCGGTAGTCTTAGAATGAGAAACGAAGAGTAAGAAAACAGTATTTCCCCATAATCTATACAGGTATAGTAGAAAAATTTTCTTTTATTGATGAAATCAGGAGGTAATTACGATGAAAAAGTCAATCCGTGTTTTACTGGTAACAGCCTTTATGATTTTCTCTTTCGCATTTCTTTTCCACGCTCAGGTATACGCGGGCATATCACAGCTTACAGATGATTCGTATAGTGATTGGGATGCTCAGGTAAACGCTAACGGGTGGGTTGTGTGGCATGGAAGTGAAGATGGGGACGACTATGAAATTTTCCTTTATAACGGCACAGACACCTTACAGCTTACTGATAATACCGAGGAGGATAAGTATCCCCAGATAAACGATAATGGGTGGGTTGTGTGGGAAGGAAATGATGGAAACGATAATGAAATTTATTTGTATGATGGAACAGACATAATACCGCTTTCAGATAATTCATTTAACGACAGGAGTCCTCAAATAAACAACAACGGTTGGGTTGTGTGGGAAGGAGAAGACGATAGCAGTGCCTATTATCAGATTTATCTATGTTACGAACTCCCCGCGTTGACGCAAGTTAAATTTACAAGTACTGACTATAATAATTTCAATCCTCGGATAAACGATAATGGGTGGGTTATATGGGAAGCATTTAAGGAGGGCAATCGGGAGATCTTTTTCTGTGATGCTTCAAATCTCCCTGGCATTATCTCTGAGCCTACACAGCTTACAGACAATAGTTCCTATGACGGGCATCCTCGGATAAACAACAATGAACAGGTTGTGTGGGATTTTGGAACAGATGATAATCAGGAAATCTATCTGTGCGATATTTCAGACAGTCCTCTTCCCAGTCCTTCTCAGCTCACGGAGAATGGTTATCGTGACATGCACCCTCAGATAAACGATGACGGGCACGTCGTATGGCGAGGAAATGATGAAGGCGGTACAATTGATGAAATCTTTCTGTATACAGGAACAACTCCGGCAACACCGCTTGCGGACAATGCAGCGAACGGTTTGGACCCCCAGATAAACAACGATGGTTATGTTGTATGGGATGCCGGCATCGGTGATAATCGTGAGATTTATCTCTATGACGGTAGAGACGTGATACAGATTACAGACAATTCATATGACGACAACTCGCCTCAAATAAGCGATGCCGGGCATGTTGTTTGGCATGGGTCTCCAGATGGTACTTACGAAATTTTCCTTTATACACCTGATGCTGCAGAGGAAGACGATGATTTCTGTTTCATCTCGACAGTATTAGGTTCTTATAAGGAATGATTAATAACTAAGATTGTAAAAGGCAAAGTCGTTGTTTGGCTTTGCCTTTTTTTATTTAAAGGCGGTTAACGGATTACCGATTGTAATGTTGTGTGTGAAATCAGAAGGACAAAAACAAAATTACAGGAAGATATGCGCTTTTCCTTAATCTGACTTGATCAACTTATCTGAACATTTGTATTTGAAGTCAGTTGAAAAATCTTGTTATCCACTATATTGGGATTAACCGTTTTTCCTGTTTATGAATTTCACAAACCTGTTCGTTCCAGCAAGTACAAAGAAAACAAAATAAGTAATGCCACCGGTATGATAACTACCCAGTCGTTTACTTTAAAAAGTTGTGGCAATGTAAGATTGCCAATATCTCCCTTGTTTAGAATACTTTTATTGAGCCGGGGATAGAAAGCAGCAAACAGACCGGCGCCAATTAAGATGCCTGTTAACCCACCAACAATAGCATCCAGGTAACCGTTACCTATTGCTCCTGCAATAGTGCCGGGACAATAGCCTAATGAGGCAAAACCGATCCCAAAAATTAGTCCACCAAGAATATTTTTTCCGGCTGAACCTGATTTGGGATGAAGCTCTACCCATCCCATTGTCTTCATTAAATAAATGCCTATCATCCCGGTCAAGACCGCGGAAAGCATAATTTTGAGTACGGTGAAATCAGTAAGTAGAAGCTGTCCGATTATTATGTCATATTTTGTTGCGCCACCTTTCTGGAGCAGAAAGCCAAATACAATGCCGAACGCCAAACCCCAGGCAAGTGGAGATTTATTTTTATCTGAAGTAGTTACTTGTTTGTTTGTCTGCATATTTGTTCCCTAACCGATTAATTTGAAGATAACTTGTGCCATCAAAATGCCACCGATAAAAAAGCAAATGGTGGAAATCCAACTTGAAATGGTAAGCTGCAGTGTACCACTGATGCCATGACCGCTGGTGCATCCATCTGCCCAGCGCGCACCGAAACCGATACAAATACCACCAAATACCGCAATCAGTACCCTTAGTAACGGATCGCTGCCAAATATATTTGCCCATCCGGAAGGAACCCATTGCCAGTGAAAGTCACCGGACAGAAGTGACGAAATCATTGATCCGATTACAATGCCAACAACAAGCATCCATTGCCAGTCCACAACCAGCTTTATCTTTTGATAGTATGGTTTTAAAGTAACTCTTTCCCCAAAAAAGAGTTTTTCAATCATCCCACTGGCCTTGGCAAAGGTAGTAGAGCATGCGATAGGTTGTCTGGAAATGAGAAAACTTAACCAGCTCAAAACCCCTATGCCGATTCCTGCTGCATAGGGCGACCAGCGTATTTTTGTTAAAAATTCCATGTGATTTCCTTTAAATTGTTATTCTTTGTCCCGGTTTTTTTCTACTACAGATAGCTTGCTGAAGATCTTGATCCATGCGGGTTTACACAAACCCGGCATTCTCTAATATAGCCGGCAGCGCTGTAGCCCGTCATCCCACCAGCCACGTTATATACATTTGTAAATCCATGTCGCTTAAGAATACTGGCAGCAAGACTGGATTGATTTCCAGAGTTACAGATAAGAATAGTCTTTCCATTCTTATTCAATTCATTATGGCGAGTGCGAAGCTCAGACACCTGAATATTGATGGCGCCTTTAATATGATTGTCCTTATATTCCAATGGCGCACGTACATCTAGAAGCACAAAATTGTTATTACCTGTGACCATCTCATGCAATTCTTCGGCTGAAATCAGTTCTATATGATTTGTCTTAAGTCCTGCCATAGCCCAGGCGATCATTCCACCATCGAGATAGCCAATAATTCGATCCATCCCTACCCGGCAAGCCCATCTATCGGCCTCCAGTACTTTTTGATAATCATCAGCCACTAGCAGAATGTCCTTATCTATTGGTAAAACCCAGCCGGCAAATATTGGGAAATTGCCGTTAAGATCAATATGCCATGCGCCTGGTATATGCTGACTGCTAAAGCTATGATAACCGCGCGTATCAAGAACCAATATGTTTGGGTTCTGTATCTGTTGTTTAAATTGAATTGCGTTTAATTTCTTCTTGTCGGACAAATCGGCGATTAGCTCTGGCCCTTTGCGGTTGACATCACTACAACGACTGAAGTGGTCTGGCGGCGGAGGCATTTCTTCTAGCAGTGATTTTATAAATGCGGACTCTTCCCGAATTTTTAAGGCAGAATTGAAGTTACGTTCATAACCGATGGTGGTACGCCATTTAGCGCCCATTGCACGACCACATAATGAACCTGCGCCGTGAGCAGGATATACTTCAACATAATCAGGCAGCTTTAGTAATTTGTCATGCAAGCTGTGAAAAAGTTTTCCCGCCAGTTCTTTTGCTATATCCGGAAACAGGTCGGGCCGGCCCACATCGCCGACAAATAATGTATCTCCCACAAAAACACCGACCGGATGCTCTGATCGTGATTTGTCAATGACGACATAACTAAGATGCTCGGGGGTGTGCCCGGGTGTTTCCAGTACATTTAGAACCGTATCCTCCAATTCAATGGAATCGCCTTCCGATAATGCAATATGCTCAAAGCTACATTCTGCTGATTTTGCCACATAAATTTTTGCGCCGGTTTTCTCTGCCAAATCCATGTGGCCGGAAATGAAATCAGCGTGAAGATGAGTTTGAAAGATATGAGTAATATCAACACCTAAAGCACGGGCTTCGTTGATGTAACGATCCACATCCCTTTGGGGATCAATCACAGCACAGGCATTTTTGCCCGCTAGAATGTAAGAACTGTGCGCAATTTTATCGATAAAAAAATGTTTAAGCAGCATGATATTCCTCCTCGTTGTTCTTGTTGTAGCTAGAGTAAAAAACTATATGCTGTGCATATGCAATCCATTAATGGATTATATTCAATTAGTATACCTTTGCTATTATAAATTGAACAGATAAAACACATTAGCGACAACAACGACGAAAACCAACGTTACAACTCCTCCGGCTTTCACATAGTCTGCATTGTAACAACCTCCGGAAGACATTAACAACGCATTGCCCTGATGAATGGGCAAAATAAATGAATCTGTTCCACATCCCGCTGCCATCAGCGCCAATGGACAGGGGCAGATCCACCATTTTACGCCATACTCAGTACCAGAGACGATGGCACCGGAATATCGCCACCACCGGACATGAATATTGAAAATACATTGGATAATATCGCAAGGGTTAAAACCAAAAACACCGGATGCTTTCCATAAACAAACATCACCATTTATTCCGATAAAAAAGCAGCGGTTCCGGTATTCTACAGGGAGATTCTTAAAGAGATATGTCCAGCAAACAGGAAACCAACTTCAAGTAGTAATATATTGTATCCCGCATTCAATGGCTTAGCCAGATCAAGCACAGTGGATCTTTATATTTGAATTCTTGCATATTTTCGATAGACGTGATTTTAGGGTAGATGGGGTTTAAAGAACCATCTCTCCTGGTTGTCGTGTTGAATCACCGGGAAGGGGTGAGATCGTGGTATTGAAGGAGAGGATGCGCAACCTGTATATTTCGTTGTAGAAAATCTTTTATAGACGTGGTGAGGCGTCAGCCGGTTCTATTGTTTCTTACTGACGATAGTAAAAGGAGGAACCTCTAATGCAAATAGATATGCATTACTATGGAACGTATGCGATGGCACGGGCAGCGGGCCTTAATCGGGAGGCGTCGACTGTTATTGCGACAGCGGCTCAGTTTGTCGACGATAATGCCGATAAAGAGAACGTCTGGTTCAGGGATGGCGCGCGTATCGATGGTAACGCGACAGCCCACCATGCTTTGGATATCGACAATATTGATGAGGAGGATCAGCGCCAGATCTGGGTTCCTTTCCATTTCCTTCCCGGCAATGAGGGCTCTTCTTATACCGAACGGCTTGTGTGCCGCAAAGACAGCGCGATCGCGCGTGAAATGGTCGAGTACAATCTTTCGCTTCTCGATAAACCGTATTCCCTGTATCTGGTGGGCATTACCGCGCACGTGTATGCCGACACCTTTTCCCATTATGGTTTCTCCGGCATAAGCTCCCGAAAGAACAAGGTTGTTAACGACAGCTTCGATCTGGGAAGCCTTGATCCGGGGATCGAAAGGTATATCCGTGATAAGGAAAAGAAATTTAAAAGAAGATATCGAATCGAGACGGGCTTTCTGGACAATGTTAAATCATGGTTTGCCGAGGGACTTTCCGGTGCTCTGGGACATGGCGCCGCCGTCACATACCCGGATCGTCCCTACCTGGTGTGGAGCTTCGTATACGAGGAGTCAAACCGGCGATGCGATACGCGCAATAATCCTGAAACTTTTTTAAAGGGATGCGAGGTTCTCCATGCGCTATTCCGAAGGGTCGCGACGGCGCGCCCCGATCTGGCAGAGGCAGATCACAAAGAGTTTTCATCCATTAAAAGAAGGATAAAAGAGATTTTGATACTGCAGAAAGACAAGCAGGGACGTATCGAGGCGTGGAATGATGCCGCGCGAAGCGGTGATTTGTTTGCCACGGGTGGCGAATCCATCCCTCTATATGATGGAGGTGGCTGGCAGATGCGGCGTGACAGCCTGAAAGGCAGCGACAATTCAGAGATCGCTCTCACGCTGCCGTTTTATTGCTTTTACCAGGCGGCCTCGGTGCATCGTAATTACGTGTTGCGACGATTGCTTCCTTCGCACGGTCTGGTGGTCGCTTGAACCGTACCCGTTTTATGGAGAAACGTTCATGTCCCGGCTTGTCGAACAGATAGTGTCCCGCGGGATATACAGGATTGGAGGATGACGGAATAATGGCAGAGAACAAGAGGGAGATCGAGCAGTTGCGATCAATGATTACTCAAAGCAGGCGCGCCGTGATCTTTACCGGCGCGGGTATCAGTACGGAGTCCGGTATCCCCGATTATCGCAGTCCCGGCGGTGTCTGGGACAAATACCGCCCCATCGAATTCAGTGACTTTATGTCATCGGAGGAGATGCGCCGTGAGGCGTGGCGACGAAAGTTCGCGTCCGACGCGGTGATGAAACAGGCCCGGCCCAACGAGGGTCATCTGGCCGTGGCCAGATTGGTGCAAACCGGCAAGGTCTCCGCGGTCATTACGCAGAATATCGATGGCCTGCATCAATTATCCGGGGTGCCGGATGAAAAGGTGATCGAACTGCACGGCAACGCCACCTACGCGGCGTGTCTGGACTGCGGCAAACGCTATGAACTGAAAGATATCTACGAGATATTCAAAGACAATGAAACCCTTCCCGTATGCGACAACTGCGGGGGTATTATCAAGACGGCGATCATCTCCTTCGGCCAGTCCATGCCCCTGGCGGAGATGAGGGACGCCGAAGAGGCAATACTGGCGTGTGATCTTTGTATCTCCATCGGTTCGTCCCTGGTGGTCTATCCGGCAGCTGGTTTTCCCACTCTTGCCAAACAGAATGGCGCCCGGCTGGTCATCCTGAACCGCGATTCCACGCCGCTGGACGGGATTGCCGACCTGGTGTTGAATACGGAGATCGGCCCGACTCTGTCTGCGGTGATCGATCTCGATTGAAACAGTCTGGAATTCCGCCGGCAGGGAAGGTTTACGGAAGAGTTTGATGCACACAAAGCGTCGTGCGCGGCATGAGATAGCTATTTCAAATGTATCTTTGCTGAATCGCAACAAAAAGGTTGATAATTGTTAGTGATGCGAGTATAAGCACCAACGAAACTGGTCTGGAGGCTGTTCAGATTCGTCTGAGCAGCTTTTTTTGTGGATAACACGCAACATTCGGGAGCAGTGATTTATCTGTTCCCGAATATTTTTTTTGAGGGAATGAATATAATGGGTTTTGAAGTGTTTGGACTTAAGGATGAACTGGTTAAAGCAACTGAGAGTCTGGGTTTTCAGTCTCCGATGCCGATTCAAGAAAAGGCGATATCGGCCCTTCTTTCAGGTGAAAAAGATTTTGTGGGTCTTGCCCAGACGGGAACCGGAAAAACGGGAGCGTTCGGCCTGCCTCTTCTTCAACTGATCGATGCAGATAATGTAGCTACCCAGGGGATCGTGATATGCCCGACTCGTGAATTATGTCTTCAAATTACAAAGGATTTGAAAGAATTTGCCGGATATATGAGAAAAGTTAAGATTGCCGCGATATACGGCGGGGCCCGCATTCCGGCCCAGGTTAAACGGCTTAAGGGTAAGCCTCAGATCATTGTAGCTACTCCGGGCCGGCTGATTGATATGATTAATCGCAGAGCTGCCGACCTGTCACAGGTTTCGTATGCAGTTTTGGATGAAGCCGATGAAATGCTTAATATGGGATTTAAGGAAGATATCGACAGTATCCTAAAGAAAATGCCGGTTCGAAGGAAAATCTGGCTTTTTTCCGCGACTATGCCCAAGGGGGTTGCTGCGATTGCCCGCAATTATCTGACCGATCCGGTAGAGGTGCGGGTCGGGGACCCGCACCAGAGTCCAAAAAATATCAGGCATATATGCCATACGATTCAAAATAAGAACAAATATCCGGAATTAAAGAGGATTATAGATTCCTTACCTGATATTCTGGCATTAGTCTTTTGCAGAACCAGGAAAGATACTCAGGATCTGGCAGACTCGTTGATGCGTGACAGTTATCAATCAGAGGCGCTTCACGGTGCCCTGTCTCAGTTTCAGAGAGATAAAGTGATGCGGAAGTTTCGCCGGGGTTCCGTCAGAATTCTTGTGGCGACCGACGTCGCGGCACGGGGTTTGGATGTTGATGATATCACACACGTAATTCATTATAATCTGCCGGACGGAATGGAAATTTATACCCATAGAAGTGGAAGAACGGGACGTGTGGGGAAATCAGGTATTTCAATCGCCCTGGTTAATCCCAGGGAAAACAACACAGTTCGTATGATGGAAAAAAGACTGAATATACGTTTTGAATTTAATACGCCGCCTCCCGTCAAAGCTGTTTGTGAAAAAGAATATGCGGGTAATAGTACCGCCTCAACCAAAACCAGAACAAAGGCCAGGCCTGAATCCAAAAGTATTCGTGAACTGAGAGCGAAATCTAAACCTGTAAAAACCAAAAACCGCCTTAAGCCGGGGAAAGGCCAGAGATTCTTTGTTAATATGGGCCGGCTGGACAAAATCAACAAGGGCTTTATCGTGCGCTTAATTTGCGATAAATCCGGAATTGGACCGGAGATGATAGGGGAAATCAGCCTTAACAGGGAGTTTTCATTTTTTGAAGTTCAAAAACAGGCCGCTAAGAGAGTGTATAAATCTCTAAATGCCGCGAAGCATAACGGTCGAACCCTTGAAATCCACAGGGCTATATAGTCGTGCAACCATCTGAATAGCTACAATTACAGGGATAAAAAAAGAAGAAGGTATGGATAGTTTTCATCAAAAAGAGGTTGACCGGAGACGGACATTTGGAATTATCAGCCACCCTGACGCAGGGAAAACAACGCTGACGGAGAAGCTTCTCCTTTTCGGCGGAGCGATCCAGCAGGCCGGGGCTGTTAAGGCACGAAAAACCGCCAGACATGCTACCAGTGACTGGATGTCGATTGAGCAGGAGAGAGGTATTTCGGTCACAACCTCAGTAATGAAGTTTAACTACAGGGATTTCGAGATTAATCTCCTGGATACACCGGGTCACCAGGATTTTTCAGAAGATACATACAGGGTGCTGACTGCCGTCGATAGCGCGTTGATGGTGATTGACAGTGCCAGGGGAGTGGAACCGCAGACCGAAAAGCTCATGGAGATCTGCAGAATGCGCAACACTCCCATCATTACGTTTATAAACAAGCTTGATCGTGAAGGTATGGATCCCATTGATATTCTGGATGATATTGAGAATAAACTGCAGATTGAATGTACACCTCTTTCCTGGCCTGTTGGTATGGGCCAGCGCTTTAAAGGTGTGTATAATCTTTTTCACAAGCAACTGCATATTTTTGAACCGGGCAGGGAAAAACTCGGTCAGAAGGGTATTGTTATTAATGAATTGTCTGATCCTGTCCTGGATGAATTTTTAGGGGGACAGGCTGCTGAACTGCGTGAAGAGATCGAGCTGCTTGAAGGCGCCGTCAGTCCGTTTGAGCACCGGCATTTTTTAAATGGGAATCAGACTCCGGTCTTTTTTGGAAGCGCCATCAATAATTTCGGCGTTAAAGAGATGCTGGATGCGTTTGTAGAACTGGCACCCCATCCAGGCGCGCGCCCGGCTGTTTCCCGTGAGGTTTTGCCATACGAAAAAGAATTTTCGGGTTTTGCTTTTAAGATACAGGCAAATATGGACCCGGCCCACAGGGATAGAATCGCGTTTGTCCGAATCTGTTCAGGAAAATTTACCAGGGGAATGAAGGTTCTTCACCACAGAATAGGGAAAGAGGTGACTCTTGCTAACGCGACAATCTTCATGGCACAGGACAGGGCGAATGTGGAGGAGGCATTCGCGGGAGATATTATTGGCATCCATAATCACGGAACCATAAAGATCGGCGACACCTTTACCGTAAAAGAACCTTTGAAATTCACCGGCATTCCCAATTTTGCACCCGGGCATTTCAGGCGTGTTCGCCTGAAGAACCCTCTGAAGACCAAGCACCTCCAAAAAGGTTTGACCCAGCTTGCGGAAGAGGGTGCGGTACAGGTTTTCAGACCCCTTGTCGGCAGTGACTATATACTGGGAGCGGTCGGTGTTCTCCAGTTCGAGGTGACCATGGCACGTTTGAAGTCGGAATATGGCGCGGAGGCGATATATGAACCTGTCAATTTTACTGTTGCACGTTGGGTCAGGTGTGATGATCGCAAAAAACTGGCTGAATTTGAGAAACAGAATACATCTAACATGGCAAGAGATGCCGAAGGTTGCCTCTCATTCCTGACAACCAGCGAATGGCAGCTTGAGCACCGTATGAAAGAGTGGCCGGAGATAGGATTTTTTAAAACGCGGGACATTAACTGATCAGGGCAGGGGCGGCTGTCGATAATTCCTGACCGCACCGACCCTGCCATGCCCTATCTGTTCGCATTCTTTAGATCTCTTTGTTTATAATCAATTCTCTTTTGCGGGGCCGAAGGAGTTTTCAAACAGTTCGTAAATTGCCCTGGACCCTTCGGCGGTGAGATTCCTGGTTCCTGTTCCGACAAATGTTTTATGCGTGATAACCGGCGTTTCTGCAACCCATTTGTTATCCTTCCATGAGAACCATTCTTTGCGTTCCTGATCATATACGTTGACCGGACGGTTAAAGAGCTTTGCAAGTTCAACGCCCCAACCGGTTCCTCCTTTAACCGTTTCATCCGGCTGTATCCATCCGATCGCGATCAGGTGGTAACCGTTATTGACCATGTGAAAGATAGATTGTATGACCTTCCGTATTGTTTCAGCTTTTGAATAATTGCGCCTCATACGGGCAAAGACTATTTCCATGCTGACATCACCCTTGGCAAGTTCCTCCGGGCTCAACTCACATACTCCTCTGGTACGTTCGATAGTGTGTCCCTCGAACGAAAAATTAACTTCCTTGATCCCCCAACGCTCTGCGAGTCTTCCGAACTCAGCCTCGGCTCCCTTATGTCCGCCGCTGTAAAGAGTAACGTCAAAACAATCAGTCATTATTTGTATCTCCTTTTATTTTTTACCGTATCGGTATCGTTGTGTTGCCACCTTTAAAAGGTGGAGAAAATAAATAAGTATTTTCGGTAGACACTCAATATAAGTCCTGTTTTAATAATAGCAACCCTGATGAGCCCTTAAAAGTTCGAAAAGTACTATTTTTTTTCATTTCATCCCGGATCAGAATCCGGGATGACGGACAGATTGGAATTACGGCAGTATCTTACAATCAAAAAATATCCGGTCTCCGCTTTTCTCCGGACTGACGGGTTTTGCAAATACGTCAACTCTACAGTCGACAGATGTCGCCGGATTCGGTACAATACACGGTAATAGTATAACAAGTTACAGCGAGGTGTTGAACAATGAAACCGCCAATCGATCCGAAACTGCCGCTTCTCCAGAATGCCGATCTGGAAAATAAGGTTGTCCTGCTGCGGGTTGACCATAATGTTGTTAAAAAGGGACGGATTCAGGATCCTTTCAGGATAGATCAGACGATCGGTACGATTTTCAATATCGTCGCTCGTGGGGGCAGGCCGATTATCATGACCCATGTGGGAAGGCCGTGGGATAAAAAAACGGATACAATCCATATTGATGAATCGACATCGGTGGAACCGATCGTGCGGTATCTTGAGCACAAACTCCACGTAACGGTTCATATGCCCCGTTTCAGCGCGGAGGAGGGGAGGGGTATACCGGGTATCGATACTTCGATAAATCTCGCTATTAAAGACCTGAAAGAGAAGAGGGTCGATGCCCTCTATCTTCCGAATACGAGGTGGTTCAGGGGGGAGGAAGCAGCCCCCGAATCGAGCGAAAGAAATGCCTTTACTCTGCAGCTTGCCGGTCTCGCGGATATCTTCGTGAACGACGCCTTCGGTTCATGGCAGCCGCACGCGTCGACCCTCGATATCACCCGCCATCTTCCTTCCTTCGCTGGGTTCCTGATGCAGCGGGAGATACAGAAACTCGATCAGGTTCTGCAGCCTGAAAGGCCCTTTGTCTCCGTCGTGGCGGGCGCGAAATACAATACAAAGATTGGCCCGCTCAGCGAAATCTATAAAAAAGTGGATACGCTCATTCTCGGCGGCGTGATCTACAATACCTACCTGTGCGCCAAATACGGCGTCTCCATAGAGGGAATATTGCCGGAGGACATCGAGGCGGCCGCCGATCTTGTCAAGATGGACGCCCGCTACAAGAAGATCCTCGAACTGCCCTATGTGTGCGAATCCGAGACGATGGAGGGGAAGATCGACGGGCGTTTCCGGGTCCGATCGGTCAAAGAGTTCAAGAAGGGGATGAAGCTGAATTATATTCTGGATATAGCGGAAGAATCCTTCGACGATCCCCTTGTTGCGGATACGATCAATTCGGCGCGTACTATCTTTGTCAACGCCGTCATGGGATACACGCCGCATTTTGCCGAGGGGTCGGCCGTTCTGGACCAGAAGATCGACCTGAACAGGGAGGCGCGGAAGCTGTACGGCGGCGGGGACACACTCCAGGAATTTAAAAATCTCAACCCCGGGCTCTATCTCTCGGTCATGGATGATTCCCGGTACTATTTCTTTACCGGTGGGGGGACCGTGCTGAAGGCGATCGAGCAGGAAACCCCGTACGGTCTTGAACCGGTCAGGGCCCTGATCGAAAACGGCGGCAGGCAACCGTAATCACAATACCAGGAAGTCGTTATTCTGAGCGGGCGGTCGGGGCTTGCAGATACCGGCAGAGTGCTTCATAGGATTCCGACGCGTCCCGGTACCCCAGATCGTAGGCGGCGTAGAGCCTGCGTTTATTTCTCTCGATACGCCGTGCCGGTAGCACGGACTGCGGCCTGATGATAAAGGCCGCATCCTGTCTCTCCAGGGAGTCGATAAAGTCTATCGTTTCATTATACCTGATATATCGGTGTTCCAGAGCCTCGCACAGCCCGGGGAAGCGGGGATAGCGCATTCTCGCTAACGTATTGAATTTGAATTTCTTTTTACGGTATCCTTTCGGTTGCGTAAGGATGAGAACATTCTTCTGATTCCCGTCGCTCATGCTCTTCCGGATCGGTATGGAATCGGAAAGCCCGCCGTCCATCAGAATATGTCCGTTGTATCGAATCGGTTTCGATATGAAGGGCAGACTGGTGGATGCCTGCAGCACCGAAAGGTAATCCCCGCCGAGTTCGCTCTTCTCAAAATAGAGCGGTTCTCCGGTAACGCAGTTGGTAACGACGGTGATGCACTTCATGTCACTCTCCCTGAACGTCCGGTAGTCAAAGGGAACCAGGGAATTGGGAATCGTATCAAAGATAAACTCCATGCCGAAAAGCTCGCCCTTCGTCAGAAGGCGTCGATAGCTGAGATAGCGGGAATCGTTCACAAATCTGGTGTTGACGATCCTGTTTCTTTCGGGTTGGCGGGAGACATAGTTTGCCGCGTTGCAGGCCCCCATTGAAACGCCTATTACATAGGGGAAAAAGAGCTCTTGCTCCATAAAGAAGTGAAGGGCGCCCGATGTATAGACCCCCCGAAGTCCTCCGCCTTCAAGAATAAGCGCGCTGTTTTCCAGATTCATACGATGACAACTCCGCTATCCCCGCTCTTTCCCTTTAACCGTGCGAAAATAATCCGCGAGTATCTCTCTGTGGTCAAACATGATGGATTCGGGCAGGGTACGTTCCGTGAAAACTCCTATATCGGCGGCATCGTCCGCGGCCCTGGGGATTCCTCGTCCCCTGGCCGTGAAAACGGTGGATATGGTATGCTGCCGCGGGTCTCTGTCGGGCCTTGAATATGTGTGCAACTGGCCGGTCAGAACCACATCGAGCGAGGTTTCCTCTTTTGCCTCCCTGACGGCCGCGTCTTCAAGGGATTCTCCGTAATCGACAAACCCGCCGGGAAGTGCCCAGCCGACGGGTTCGTTTTTTCTCATTATCAGGAGTATGCCGCCGCTCTCTACCTCGATAACGATATCGACGGTGGGCGTCGGATTGTGATAAAAGCTCAACTCCCCACCGCAGTGAGGGCATACCTTTTTTATTGTTTTGCTCATTGCAGGTCACCGTTTACATTCCGCTTTTAATATATAGATTGAAGTATGACGGGATGTCAAGGAGGGATTTCCTTGACAATAGCGGGTTATTTATTTACTGTTCGTGCGGGAGCGGGAAATAAGCTGTTTGGGGGGAAGTATGATAGGTGTGCTGATCATAACGCACGGCGACCTTGGACGTGAACTGATAAAAGCTGCTGAGATGATACGGGGTAATATGGAGGGGGTTTTCCCTGTTTCGGTGGACGCTACAAAGGCCGTGGATGATGTCAAAAAGGAGATCACATCAGCCATAAAGAAAGCTGATTATGGAAATGGTGTGCTCATTTTGACGGATCTGTTCGGTGGTACGCCTTCCAACATATCTCTTTCATTTCTGAAGGAGAAAAAGGTCGAGGTGGTTACCGGGGTAAATCTCCCCATGCTGCTCAAGATACCTGATATGAGAAGAAGAAGGAAACTTGCCGAATCAGCCGATTTCATTCGGGATTACGGCAGAAAAAACATATATCTCGCCAGCGAACTGTTAAACAGAAAAGCCGACAGTTGATCTGCGGCGATTGTGTCCATGAATTCTTCTTTTTTGATAATTCTTACATGAAAGAAAAAAGTGCGGGAGAAACCACTGTAGAAATTGAAACGCGCGATATGACACCGGATGATATGGAAGATGTCATGTCGATTGAATCCGTATCGTTCCCCACGCCATGGTCGAGGGGTATGTTTCTGGAGGAAATGAGACATCCGTTCTGTCATGATCTTGTTGGAATTACAGGGGGGCGGATTATTGGGTATATAAGTTTCGCGATAGTGTACAACGAAACCCACCTCAGGAATCTTGCTGTACATCGAGACTGGAAGAGGCGTGGCGTGGCCTCAGAACTTCTCGCACAAATGATGGATATCTCCCTCGATAACAATGCCGGATATGCTGTTTTGGAAGTAAGAAAATCAAATGAGGCTGCATTAGCGTTATACATGAAATTCGGCTTTGTTGTAAAAGGCACAAGGCCCCGCTACTACTCAGACACAGGCGAAGACGCTTTGATTATGTGGGCGGATTTTTGGAATTGAGGAATTATGGAATCGTACATCTCCGCGATTGTCTCTTCGCAAAGGGAAACAGTCAAAGGACATTTTCTGATCGTCCTTAAGGTGCCTGTTTCCTTCACAGAATCCCTTCCCGGGCAATTTATAATGGCGAGGATGAAAAGCTGTAATCAGCCCTTTCTTTCCAGACCGTTCAGTATTTATTCCGTATATTCGCACGGCAAAGACACCTTCATGGAAATCCTTTACAAGGTTGTGGGGAAGGGTACCGAGGCCTTTTCCGGATTGAGAGCGGGCGATACGGTAAACATACTGGGGCCTCTCGGTAAGGGGTTCGAGGTTGCCTCGAAATGCCGCAAGATAGTCCTGATAGCCGGCGGCGTCGGGGTGGCGCCCCTTTCGTTTCTGGCGGAGCGCTATGAAAAAGAGTGCCGTAATTCGGAGATCGTCTGCTACCTGGGGGCGGGAAGTCTGGAGGACCTTGTGGGACTCGACCGGATCGAAGGAATCTGCTCTGACGTAAAGATAAGCACGGATGACGGGAGCTGGGGATATCCCGGTCCGGTGACGGAGCTTTTCAGGCGCGACCTGGACTCATGCAAAGACAATAATTACCGGATATATTCCTGCGGCCCGAATCCGATGCTCAAGAGCCTTCACACATTGCTGAAGGATACCCCTGTTCGCTGCCAGGTTTCCCTTGAAGAGCGTATGGCATGCGGTGTCGGGGCCTGTCTCGGGTGTGTCGTGAAGACGACGTCCGGCAGCCTGGTCAGGGTCTGCAAGGAGGGCCCGGTGTTTGATATCAATGCTATAGAATTCAGTGAAGATACCGGATCGTGATATGAAGATACAGATGGGTGTTGATATAGGAGGACTGAAGCTGAAAAACCCGGTCATGACCGCATCGGGCACATTCGGCTATGGTGAAGAATACACCTCGTATCTTGATCTTAATCGCCTGGGCGCCATTATTGTCAAGGGGTTGTCCCTCGATCCGAGAGAGGGAAATCCGCCGCCGAGGATTATGGAAACGGTTTCCGGGATGCTCAATGCCGTCGGTCTTCAGAATGTGGGTGTAAAGGCGTTTGTCGACGATAAGCTCCCTTTGCTCCGCAGTGTCGATTCCGCCGTGATCGCAAATATATTCGGAGAAACCGTCGATGAATATTCAAATGTCGCCGCAATCCTTGATAATGCCGAGGGGGTGGATGCGCTAGAAGTCAATATATCATGCCCGAACGTCAAAAAGGGTGGGTTAACCTTCGGCTCCGACCCTGTTCTGGCCGGTGAGGTTACCAGCGCGGTGAAAGCCGCTACCAGCCTTCCGGTTATTGTAAAGCTTACCCCTAACGTAACGGATATCACAGAGATCGCGAGAGCCGTTGAGGCCGCCGGCGCCGATTCTCTCTCCCTGATCAATACGATTACGGGAATGTCGGTAGATATCGAGGAGAGAACACCGAATCTGAAGAATATCACGGGTGGCCTGTCCGGGCCGGCGATAAAACCTGTCGCGCTCAGGATGGTATGGGAGACGGTAAATGCCGTATCAATACCGGTTATCGGTGTCGGAGGAATAATGGATGCCCGCGACGCCCTCGAGTTTCTTATTGTGGGCGCACAGGCGGTTCAGGTGGGAACGGCGAACTTTCTCAACCCGGGCGTATGTTCTGATATCATCGATGATATGAGAAGATACATGTCGGAGAGGGGCATTAACGACATACACGACCTGATAGGGACACTCAGGGTAGAGTAGGTCTCCCGGTTCAAGGTTCCGCGGTTCATGGTTCAAAAGCAATGAAGATTCAACTAGTTGTCTGATGAATTCAAAGATGTCTACGAACAACCCGGACGAACACGTACTGCTATTCGTGGATTCATTAACTATCTCACACAATATGAAAAGACCAAAGCGGTCAACCCTGAACGTTGAACCCTGAATCCTGAACCGGATAATATGAATAAGCAACAATTGAGAAAGAAAAAGTTTAGTTGGAGTTGTAGTCATGACAAAAGCGGAAGAATATGATCTGATAATAATCGGATCCGGGCCGGGTGGATATGTTACCGGCATAAGGGCCGGTCAGCTGGGACTGAAGGCATGTATTATCGAAAAAAATACACCGGGCGGTGTGTGTGTGAGCCGTGGATGTATCCCGACCAAAAACCTTATTCATAACGCGGGAATCTTCCATTCACGTTTCGAGCTGGAAAAGATGGGTCTTGCCGTTGATTCCGGAAATTTCGATTACGGATATGTACACAGCCGATCCAGGGCGGCAGTCCGGTCGCTGGTAAAGGGTGTCGAGTATTTACTGAAAAAGAACAAGGTTGATTTTATTCAGGATACCGCCCGAATTGTTTCGAAAAACAGGGTAGTGCTTGAGGATAAAAGAGAGATAACAGGGAAGAACATCGTCATCGCGACGGGATCCCGCTCTTCAACGATAAAAGGGTTCGAATGTGATGAACAGCAGGTTCTCTCTTCGGATGGAATCCTTTCTCTCAAAGAGCTTCCCGAGAGTCTGGTAATACTCGGAGCCGGTGCCATCGGCTGTGAGTTTGCCTATATCATGAACACATTCGGGGTTAGGGTGCATCTGGTAGAGATGGAGAAGCATATTCTTCCCCTTGAAGACGCGGAAACGGTGGCGGTGCTCGAAAAATCTTTCAAGAAGAGTGGTATCAATCTGATTACCGGGGCACGGGCGGAATTCCTGGAGAAGACCCCCGAAGGGGTGACGGTTGCTGTTACGAAAAAAGATGGCGACTCGGAGACATTAAAGGCGGAAAAAGCGTTATGCGTGTTCGGGAGAACGCCGAACACCGATGATATAGGACTTGAGAATATCGGACTGAAAACCGAGAAGGGGTATATCCCGGTGGGTGATTATTACAGGACGCAGGTCGAGGGGGTGTATGCCGTCGGCGATGTCGTCAATACGCCGCTACTGGCCCATGTCGCTTCAAAGGAGGGTGAAATCGTTGCCGAACATATTGCCGGATGCGCGTCTCAGCCTCGAATTAATCCGAATGAGATACCGTCGGCCATCTATTGTGAACCGCAGCTGGCGGGATTTGGACTCAGGGAGAGCCAGGCCGAAGAACAGAACATCCCGTATAAAAAGGCGGTATATCCGTACAGGGGAGTAGGGAAGGCTGTTGCAATCGGCAAGGTCTACGGGATGGTGAAAACCCTGTATGATCCCGAGACACATGAAATCTTAGGCGCTCATATTGCGGGATATGACGCCACGGAACTGATCCACCAGATTCTTCTGGCTAAAGCCGGGGGGGTGTCGCCCGAGAAAATCGCTGAAATGATTCACGCCCATCCGACCATGTCCGAGGTAATAATGGAACAGATGCGCGGGGTGGGCGGTCAGCCGATTCACATGTAGCAGTGCGCATTCAAAAACGCTTCGGTTCCGCGTGCTTTCAGAGTTTATTCTCCGTAACCAGACGGGCGAAGTGTTCAAAAGTCCGGTCATAGGTGCGCTCTGCCTCCCTGTCAAAGCAGCAGGCCGGAAGCTCCCGCATTTGCAGGTGAAAGCGTATGCAGTCGCAACAGGTTCCCTTGCGGCTGCATGGTTCATAGGTGCAGTTGCATCGCTCCAGATTCTTTTCCTTCTTACATTCCATGTTCAGAGGGGTACTCCTCGAAAAGATAATTTCCATCCGTAGGGATCTCTTCAGCGGCCGGCACAATGCCTCACTGGCTGATCCAGTGACCGGTAATCCAGACACCTGCTCCATCGAAATGCCCGTCGATCCATGTAAACCCGATTCGTACCTGGGGGCGCCAGTACCCGTCGATCCACAGTGAGCCGTCCCAGTAGCCGGGTACCCAGATGTGGTTCGGGTTTGGCGTATTCGGGACCCAGTGACCGTGAATCCAGCGATTTCCGTTCCAATGTCCCTCTTGCCAGTAAAAACCCTCCTTTGCCGGGGGACGCCAGTGTCCTCCTATGAGCACGCCCGTATGGAGCTGATACTGGGGAACCCAGAGATGGTTTTCGGCCGGTTGAATCGGTTTGATCGGGATATGAATAATGACAGGGTGCCTGACAACGTTCGGCCGTATCCCATGATGCGGATTAACAGGAGGTTTTGCGACCGCGTAAACCGAAAACCCGAAAAGGACCATCGCGAATACGGAAACCGTAATAACACTTTTTGCTATAGATCTCATAAGGGTACCTCCTTGCTGTTAAATCGGCTTGATGACCTTTGTGTAAAGTTCTTCGGCGCGGTATGAGCTTCGTACGAGCGGCCCGCTTACAACGCCTGAAAACCCCATTTCAAGCGCTGTCGCACGCCATTCGTCAAATTCATCCGGGTGTATAAAACGCTCTACCGCCAGGTTTGTTTTCGAAGGCTGCAGATACTGTCCTATTGTCAGTATATCGCATCCGACATTCACCAGATCGTGTAATGTCTGTCTGACCTCCTTTGCCGTTTCTCCCAGGCCCAGCATGATACCCGATTTCACGGGTATTTTCGACATATCGTTCTTTGCGTGTTCCAGCAGCGTAAGCGAACGTCGGTATGATGAATCGGGCCGTGCCGCGCTGTAAAGCCTCGGCACCGTTTCGACGTTATGATTAAGCACATCCGGGCGGGCCCTGAGAACGGAAGCGAGGGCCTGCGAATCTCCCTGAAAATCGGGTATCAGCACTTCTACGCGTATATTCGGCACATCGTCGCGAAGTTTTCGTATAGTATCGCAAAAGAAGCCGGCTCCGCCATCGGGAAGATCATCTCTCGTGACCGATGTAACAACGACATAGCTGAGGTCCAGCTCCCGGGCCGCCGCCGCGACCCTGGCGGGTTCTTCCGGCTCCGGCAGGGCCGGTTTTCCGGAGGGTATCGCGCAGAAACGACAGCCCCGGGTGCACAGGGAGCCCATAATCAGGAAGGTCGCCGTACCCCTGGAAAAGCACTCCCATATATTCGGACATAACGCCTCTTCGCAGACGGTATGGAGACTGTTTTTTCTGAGGAGTTTCCTGACGTTCCGATATTCGTCTCCCCTCGGAAGGCTTCGTCTGAGCCATGGCGGTTTTCGTGTTCGAATCTGAGTTTCGCAATTCATGGTGCTATTCTGCAAGGTGGGGCTTTCGTGCCGCTGTAGTTTCATCCAGTCTGCGCAGTTTCGGCCGCACAGGCGCTGTTTTCAGGAGGTCGGGATTTTCCCCGGCTTCGGCTGTTATATCCTTGAGGGCCTGTATGAACCGGTCTATATCTTCCTTTGATTCTGTCTCCGTCGGCTCGATCATCATGGCGCCGTGGACGACGAGGGGGAAATAGATTGTCGGTGGATGGAACCCGTAGTCCATGAGACGTTTCGCCATATCCAGGGTGGTAATCTTTTGGGTCTCCTGTAGCTTATCGGAGAAAACGCACTCGTGCATACATTCTTTATCATAGGGCAGATATAGCACATCCCTAAGGCTCTCCTTTATATAATTGGCATTGAGAACAGCAAGCTGGCTTGCCCTCTTCAGGCCATCGCTTCCCATGCTCATGATGTAACTGCACGCCTTGATCATAACCCCGAAGTTTCCATAGAATGCCTGCAGCTTACCGATGGATTCCGGAAAATCTCCCGACAGGAGATATTCGTTCCCCTTTTTGATAACTCGCGGAACGGGAAGAAACGGTTCCAGCTTGCTTTTTACGCACACCGGGCCGGAGCCGGGGCCTCCGCCTCCATGCGGGGTGGAGAAGGTCTTATGAAGGTTCAGGTGCATTATGTCGAAGCCGATCTTTCCCATCTGCACGATTCCCATGACGGCATTCATATTCGCTCCGTCACCGTAGACCAGGCCTCCTTTTGAATGAACAATCTCCGCGATCCGGCGTATGTTTTCCTCAAAAAGCCCCAGTGTGTTGGGGTTTGTTATCATTATACCTGCCGTCTCTTCGTCCATAAGGGCGGCGATAATCTCCGCCGGTATGATGCCGTCTTCACCCGATTTTATCGCCACCGGTTGAAATCCACAGAGGGCGGCGCTTGCGGGGTTGGTGCCGTGGGCGGTGTCGGGGACGATAATCTTTGAGCGGTTTGATCCCCCGCTTTTGTGATATGCCTGCATGAGAAGCATGCCGGCCAGTTCTCCGTGCGCGCCCGCGGCGGGTTGAAGCGTGACGGCGTCCATCCCTGTTATTTCAGCGAGATATTCTTCAAGGAGGTACATAAGTTCGAGAGTGCCCTGTGACAGCTCCTGCGGAAGCAGGGGGTGTGCCCCGGCGAACCCGGGAAGAGATGCCTCCCTCTCATTGATTTTCGGATTATATTTCATGGTGCACGAACCGAGGGGATACATACCCGTATCGACGCCGAAATTCCACTGTGACAGTCTCGTGTAGTGTCGCGTGACATCTACCTCAGAAAGATCGGGAAAGTCGGGTCCGTCACCCACAAGTCGCTCATCCAGAGGGGAGGGGACAACATCCCTGCGGGGCATGGAGAATCCGCTTCGCCCCTTCTTCCCCTTTTCCCACAACAGGGGCTCGTTGAATATCAGGCCGGAGGTTCCCTGCAGCTCTTTCATGCTCGGACCCCCTTTATCAGGTTGTCCATCTCGGCTCTGCCGATGGTTTCTGTCACGCACAAGAGGTAGTGACCGGAAAGATCGGGGTACCATGAATCAAGAGGAATCCCTGCTATTATAAGCTCTTCCATCAGTTTCTTATACCTCTCCTTGAAGCCTTCTCCGAAGTTCACCACAAATTCGTTAAATGTGGGGCTGTCGAAGGGAATCTCAAAGCCGGCCTCTCTCAGGGCCCGTTTCAGATATTCAGCCTTGTCATAGTTGAGGCAGGCCAGTTCGCGCATACCTGTGCCCCCGACCGAGGCCATATACATGGCGGACGCCAGGGCGCACAGACTGTTGTTTGTGCAGATGTTCGATTTTGCCTTTTCACGGCGTATATGCTGTTCCCTCGTCGCCAGAGTAAGAACGAAACCGGCCTTTCCATCCATGTCGGTGGTTTTTCCCACGAGGCGGCCCGGCATGTCCCGCACATGCTTCTTTCGGCAGGCGAACATTCCGAGACCCGGTCCGCCGAACGATTGCGGTATGCCGAAGCTCTGTCCCTCTCCGCAGACAATATCCGTTCCCTGGCAGCCGGGATTTTTGAAGAGACCATAGGCCAGGGGTTCCGTAAAGGAGAGGATAAGAAGGGCGCCTGATTCATGCGCGATTTCTCCCGTTTCCCGTATATCTTCGATGCACCCGAAGAAGTTGGGAGACTGTATGGCGACGGCCGCGCAATCATCCATGCCGGCAACGGCGGAGATATCGGTTTTTCCGTTTTCGAGGCGGGGAAGCTCCACAATCTCGTAATCGCCGGGTTCCAGATATGTCCGGACGACATCGCGGTAGTGCGGATGGATAAGTCCCGATATGGCCACTTTTTTCCGTTTTGTCACGCGTGCGGCCATCAGGAGGGCCTCGGCCAGCGCGGACGCGCCGTCGTACATCGAGGCGTTCGCGACCTCCATGCCGAGAAGACGGGTGACCAGTGTCTGATATTCATATATTGCCTGAAGCGTTCCCTGGCTTATCTCAGGCTGATAGGGGGTATACGCGGTCGAGAATTCGGACCTGCCGAGAAGGTATGATACCGATTCGGGGATATAATGATTGTAGCTTCCCGCTCCAATGAAAACCTTGTATTTCGGGGAAACCGCCATCTTTTCTGCCAGGTTATCCATGAAAGCGTTGAGTTCCCATTCCGTCATTGCCTCCGGAAGATTCAGGCTGCCCTTCGTTTTGCAATCCTCAGGAATCATCGAGAAGAGATCATCGATGGTTTCCGCGTCCACCGCGCGCAGCATCGAAATGATATCCTCTTCGGTATGGGGCAGATAACGCATCTATTCTTCTCCTTCAAGCATTTCGAGATATTCGCCGCTGGTCATAAGGGTATCTATCTCGTCCGGTTCGTCGGGCTTTACCTCGACCAGCCAGCCGTTATTGTACGGTTCCATATTTACCAGTTCCGGGGTTTCCTCGAGCGCGTCATTAACTGCTACTATTTCTCCCGAGACCGGCAGATATATTTCAGAGACTGCTTTCACCGATTCCAGGGTGCCGAATTCTTCCCCCTTTTCAAAGGTGTTTCCAACTTCCGGAAGTTCCACGAACACAATATCGCCCAGTTGATCCTGGGCGTAATCATTGATTCCTATTGTCACATTTCCATTGTCATTCCTGAGCCATTCATGAGTTTCGGTGTAGCGTAAATCACCCGGCAGAAATAATTCGTCGATCTCTTTCATATATCTGTCTCCTTTTAAAAATTAATGCGCGTGTATATTGTTCAGTCCGCATCCGGCATCATGTCCCCGATTGCACGGTTTGCCGTTCTATGGGGACGGATGTCATCCGTTATTGCAACCTTTATGGTCCGTTTTCCATCCTTCAGTTCCACCGTATCTCCAACGGAGAGTTCCTTTGTCACCTTTACAAACCCGCAGGCAAGCCCCTTCGGATTGAATCCCTCCGGCCTGTCCGGACTGGATACGCTGTATATTTTCCCCTCCGTCCGGCCTATGGCCATATCGGTTACACACGTCAGGACCACGCCGATTTGTGTTCCATCCGAGTCGGTGACTATGGTTGAGTCGCTGTGCGACACCTTTCGCAGGTCAAAGCCCGCAAAGGGATACGTATATTCGGGGGTTGTACTGTGCTTAAGAGCCTCGTCGCCGATGAATCGTTTTGTAAAATCAGTTTTGTCTTCATTGAAGGGCAGAGCAAAACTCCAGGGATTATTAAGAAAAGGCCAGGAACCGATGTCCTGATGAGAGAGCGGAAGCACCGCTCCTGTTCTCAGAGAATCTCGCGCGGCGAGGCCGCATACCGTCAGATCAAAATCTCTTCCCGCTTCCAGCGCCATCTTCCATGCCCGCTCGATCGTGTCGGGATGTGTAAATATTTCAAAGCCGAACTCGCCGGTATAGCCGGTACGCGACAGCATGACGGGAGTGCCGTCCAAAAGGCGTACCGTGTCCGAAAGGGGAGAGGTATCATCAAAGAATCCCTTAAAGCTGAAATAGACCATTCGGTCGAACACCGTTTCGGGGTCCCTGATTATTCTCGCCAGTATCCTGGCGGACATGGGGCCCTGTATGTCCATCTTGCCGACACCGTCGGTACAATCACGAATTTCAATGTCGGGCCAGTCCGCCTGATCTTTCAGGTGACGGGATATCGATCCGCCCATCCCTGCATTCACAACGATCATGTAGTGCTCCGATGCCACCTGCGAGATGATGGCGTCGTCTCTGACATGGCCCAGATCGTCCAGAAAGGCCCCGTAGGTGCATCTTCCCGCCACAAGGGGGGTCTTATTCCTTCCCGTGCACGCGTCCAGATTCTTGGTGAAGCAGGCCTGCAGAAGGTGCCGGGCGGCGGGACCTTCAACCATAATAACCGCCATATGGCTTGTGTCGAACATTCCGGCGGTCGAAAGAACCGCGAGATGTTCCCGCTTTGCCCCGGAAGAATACCAGAGGGGCATCTCGTATCCGCCGAAAAGGGCCATATTGGCGCCATTTTCCATGTGCCAGGTATGCAGAGGAGTCTTCTTTATCTCTTTTTTATTCATTGTTTAGAGTCTTACTCCGAAATCGTTTTATTACCGTATCCTTTATCCAGTTGACATCATCTCTTTCGGGGTAATCGAGATTGTAATGAAGACCCCGGCTCTCTTTTCTGAGTCGCGAACACTCGATAATGATAAGGGCTACCGTGGCGATGTTGCGCAGTTCCAGAAGATTAGTGGTAATCGTAAAATTCCGATAGTATTCGTCTATTTCCTTTACTATCGTATCTATTCTCCTCTTCGCGCGTTCCAGTCGCTTGTCGGATCGTACTATTCCCACGTAATTCCACATGCACATCCGTATTTCATCCCAGTTGTGCGATACAACTATCGATTCATCACTCTCGGTGACGCCCCTGGTGTCCCACGGGGGTATCGGAATGGACTCTTTTTCAATCGTCGGCAGCAGCGTACGCATCTTCTCAAAGGCTCTATCAGCGAACACCAGGGCTTCAAGGAGAGAATTGCTTGCGAGACGGTTCGCGCCGTGCAGGCCGGTGCATGTTACTTCTCCGCACGCGAAAAGTCCGTTGATGCTGGTCTCTCCCGAGGAATTGACCCGCACCCCTCCACACTGGTAATGAGCCGCGGGAACCACCGGTATGGGATCGGTAGCCATATCGATGCCGAATTCAAGGCATCTGTTGTAGATGTAAGGAAATCTCTTTACGAGAAATTCTCTGTCCTTATGGGTGATATCCAGAAGAACGTACTCGTCTCCCGATTTTTTCAGTTCGGTGTCTATCGCCTTTGCGACGACATCCCTGGGGGCAAGCGCGCCCATGGGATGGTATCTCTCCATGAATGTGGACCCGTCTTTGAGCTCCAGCAATGCCCCTTCACCCCGTACCGCCTCACTTATGAGGAACGATTTTGCCTCGGGATGGTAAAGGCAGGTCGGATGAAACTGTATGAATTCCATGTTGGCAATCTCGGCGCCCGCCCTGTAGGCGATAGCTACGCCGTCCCCCGTGGCAATATCGGGATTTGTAGTAATTAAATACACTTTCCCTGATCCTCCGGTGGCCAGCATGACAAACGTGGCTCTGAAAGTATGGACGATATTTTTGTCAACGTCGAGAACGTATGCCCCGATACACCGTTCTTCCTCATTGTCACGGCCGGTAAGCTTTGACTTGCGGATAAGGTCTATCGAGAAAAAATTTTCATAGATCGTTATGTTCTTCTTTGAGGCGGCCTTTTCGATCAGTGCCCGCTCTATCTCCCTGCCGGTGAGGTCTTCAGCGTGGAGTACCCTTCTGCAACTGTGTCCTCCCTCTCTTCCGAGATCGTAGGTCTCGGAATTGCTGCCTTTCGTTTTCGTAAAGTGTACACCCCATTCAACCAGATCCTTGATTCTTTCGGGGCCTTCCCTGATGACAAAACTCACCACATCTTCTCTGCAGAGACCCGCTCCGCTCTTCAGCGTATCGTTTATATGGGATTCGAAATTATCGTCGACGTCGGTCACGGCGGCAATTCCTCCCTGGGCATAATTCGTGTTTGATTCCACCTCTTCTTTCTTTGTAACGACCGCTACACTTCCAAGCTCCGCAGCCTTTATGGCGAAGGATAATCCCGCTATACCGCTGCCCAGCACCAGAAAATCGTATTCTTTCTCCATTACCGTAATCCTTGTTTTATATTTACAATCAGGCGAGTTTCCGATATGTTCCTTCGATAGCAAGTTTCCAGTTCAAAATCAATATATGATTCTATGATTAACGGTCTTTTCGCGCAATTTCAGAGCTGGATGATCGCAATACATCAAGAGAACCGACAGATGTCCCTGTTGTCGGGGGACATGTCTGTCGCGGAGGTATAATGCTTGTATTAGGTATAGAATCCTCGTGCGATGAGACAGCGGCGGCAGTTGTTTCCGATGGTACGGCAGCGCTGTCAAATGTCATCGCGTCGCAGGTAGATATTCATGGCAAATACGGGGGCATTGTTCCCGAAATTGCATCCAGAAAACATATGGAAGCAATCTTGCCGGTAACACGTCAGGCCCTGGATGAAGCCCGTGTATCAATGCGCGATATAGAAGGGATCGCCGTGACGAGAGGACCCGGTCTGGTCGGATCGCTGCTTGTCGGTCTTTCGGCCGCCAAGGCGATGGCCTTCGCGGCGGGTATTCCCTTCATCGGGGTCAACCACATAGAAGGACATATTGCCGCCATATTTCTCACCGAAACGAAGCCTGAGTTCCCCTTCACCGCCCTGGTGGTTTCCGGGGGACATACGCATATCTACCTTGTCAGGGGGTTCGGTGACTTTCAGATACTCGGACAGACACGGGATGACGCGGCGGGCGAGGCGTTTGATAAGGCTGCCAGGATGCTGGGCCTCGGATATCCCGGAGGGCAGATCATCGATACACTCGCACAGGATGGAAATCCCGCGGCGGTAGACTTTCCGCGCGCAATGAAGGGGAGCATCGATTTCAGTTTCAGCGGTCTGAAGACAGCGCTCCTGAATTATATAAAAAAGAGGAATGAACCTATTTCCGGGGATGAAATGCCGGATATCGTCGCAAGCTTTCAGGAAGCCATTATGGATGTGCTTGTCGATAAGACGCTGAAGGCTGCCGAGAGGGCATCCGTTCCCAGGGTGGTAGTCTGTGGCGGCGTCGCCTCGAACAGCCGGTTGCGAAAGAGATTTTTCGAGGAGGGCGAGAGAAGGGGGATCACGATATTTGTTCCTCCTC
>Ga0272444_10000601_pt1 | contig 37916 bp, 34 predicted proteins | sample SSMForm13_FD_201033 | JGI IMG/M metagenome (GOLD analysis project Ga0272444, IMG submission 201033) | Marine sediment archaeal communities from Little Sippewissett salt marsh, Falmouth, MA, United States - SSM-Form-13 | ecosystem: Environmental > Aquatic > Marine > Wetlands > Sediment ...
TCTTCGAACCGGCCGAGGGCTTGCTTGCCGACGTGGGGCAAATCCACGACGTACCCGTACGCGATGCGGCGGACCTGCCGGACGCCAAGGCTTATGATCGGATCGTCATCGGCGGAACCAGTGAGGGGTTTGTGGCCAATTCGCAGAAAATGGCCGAATCATTAAAAATAGAACTGTTGATTGTCTAGCTTTGCGGAATTAGAACCGCAACCACTTGGAATAGATCCAACCGCGTTGTCCGTCCGGTAGCTGCACGTAATACCATTTCAATTCGCGGGCCAACACGCGCACACGGGTGCCGGGTTTGACCCGGGCAATCGGTGTGCTCAATCCCATCGGGCGCGGCAGCAACAGAACTTCGTCGGAGCCGATGACGGTGGCGATCGGCGCATTAATGATCGATTCTTCCGGCTGGTTAGGCGTCGAACGTGGCGGCGGCAGCCAGTGGGTGTCGGGCTCTTCGATGAACTCATACCCTTCATCCTGCTGCCTGTGCTGACGCGGCGGCACTGTGTAGGGCTGCTGAGCCACGCGACGCGGCAATTCGTTGAAAGCGGCGGCAACGGCGCTGCGAATGGTCGCTTCCCGCTGCGGCCCCTGGATGGTTGAGGAACCGTAATAGACCACTTTTCCATCGATGGCGCGCACCAAAATGACAAAGATGGCCGAGCCGCCGTGCATGCCCAGTACGATGCCGGGATCAGGCTCCATCGACGAAGAGGTCGCATCTTGATCCTTGCGGCTGACGGCAACCATCATCGCAACGGTATCGACTTCGTATTTTCCGGCGATGTGGTGCAGCAATGATTTCGGCAGATAAGCGCCGCCCAGGTTACCGGGGGCCTTTTTGATCACATCGGCCGCAGCCAGCCAAAGTTTGGCGAAAACCTTGTTCATCTTCGCCGTACGGCAAACGGTGGGATCCATGTGAATCGGCGTTTGTTTCTTGTAAACCGGCGCACCTTCCGCATTGGCAATGGGGTATTGCTTATTCATGTAACTGGCAATGAAGTATTTTTCCTGCAACCGAACATCAAGTTTTGCTCCAGTCAAGGCAGTTTCGGCTTGATCGTTTACGACACCGGCCAGCTCGATGGAATTCTGCACCGATAAATAAGGCATTTGTTGGGGGGTCATTAACAAGTAACTGGCATCGATAAAAAGCGCAACTTTCGCCGGAAAGGCGTTTTCATTTTGCAACGGATCGGCCCAGTTCACCGCCAGATGCGCACCCGTACAGGAAAACAGCGCAAAAATCAATACACCGATAACCAACCAAATGATACGATTTTTCATAGGACACTCTCCACCTGTTGCCCTTCTTATAGCAGAAGATACCCAAAAACTTCAAACACTTTATGCAACTTCTGTAATTTGCCGCCTTCTACGTTGCGTTGTCGCATTCGAGTGCGTAGAATATCGCTTGAGTCGGGCCAACGTGAATGAACGGAGGTTGATTATGCCCAATCGATACATCGTACTGTTTCTGGCCCTAACCTTATTGGCAGCCGGCCTTATTGCCTGCGACGAAATCAAGGAAGAAGTGAACGACCGGACCCAGCAGACAAAAACCCTGGAAATGACCATTACCGACGACTGGGTACCGCTGCTTGCGGCTGAATTCAATCAATATCAGCTCACTTCCATCTGCTACGCCGATCCCTTCAGTGCCGACATTCTGATCGGCGCCAGCGATTACGCCGATTGGTGGGATCAAATCAAGGGACATATCAAAGAGATCGATATCAAGAATTTCTATTACAAAATCGGCCGCAACAAGGTCGAAACCGCCGGCGGTGTGAATCTGTACATTATGGAAGACGCCCCCGATCCGATCGCCATCCCTGAGGAGATTCTTGAGGAATTCCTCGATGATCCGACCCTGGCCTATTTCGTCAACGCGAACGACCTGCCCGCCAACGCGCTGGTCGCCACCATTCCGGTGCAGCCCGGCCAGTTGGTTGAGGATTACACCGACATCGACTGGGTCGACGACGGCGAAGAGGTTCTGGAAGAGATGTTGCTTGAATTCGACCAGCCCTTCACCTTCTGCCTGGAAATGGACATCAATCCGCTGCAGATCAACAGTCTGGACGACCTCAAAGCCCAGTTGTTGACCAAACTGCGTTTCAAAATGGATATCATTTTCGTGCCGTTGGATTAAATCGAAATTGATGCTAAACAAGGGCGAAGGCTGATGGTGCCTTCGCCTTTTGTTTATATTTACCAACAATCCGTGAGGTGCGTTATGTCGTTTACCTTTGCCGAGCCCCCTGCCCAACTGATCGGCGCGAACGGTCGTCCGCTTTTCGGCGTTTACGCCGGCCCGATCGCCAACGTCAATATGGAAGATTTCCCCTATAAAGAATTGCGTCGTTTTCCATTTTCGATTTCGGCCGGCGCCGCTGCCTGGCTGGCGAAAAAGTGGCAGTTCGTCGGCGTCGTCGATAAAGACTTCGTGCTCGGCGCGGCGGTGGTGCACATCAACTACATCGGCACCGCCTTCGCCTACGCCTACGACCGCGCTACCAAACAACTGCATGAAATCAACCTGAAAGCGCCGTTATGCAAAGGTGTGCAGTTTTCCGATTCATCGATCAGCGGTACATCCAGTTTCCGCGGCAAGCATCAGGTCGTGCTCGACAATGCGTTCACCGACAACAAACGCTCGGTGCTCATCCAACACGGCGACAAACTAGCCGCCGACATCACCTATCAGGAAACCGGCACCGGCGTCACCACCGTTTCGCGCACCGGCGTCTACGGCTTCAACCATTGCTACAAAGTGGTCGCCATGCCGGCCACCGGAACGGTCACCTACGGCGGGCAGACGCGCCAGCTCAGCCCCGACGCCCTGGCTTTGCTGGATTGGTCGAGCGGCACTCCGGCCCGTGAAACCTACTGGAATTGGGCCTGCGGAATGGGTCCCGACGCCGACGGAACGATCCTCGGCCTGAACTTCGCCTGCGGCATGAACGAAACAATGTACACCGAAAACGCCGTCTGGGTCGACGGCCAACCCGAGAAGGTCGACGTCATTTCCTTCGACTACGATCTGCACAACGTGCTCACGCCCTGGCACGTCACCAGCATGGACGGCAAAGTCGACCTGACCTTCCACCCCGACGCCGAACGCTACGAAGACCAGAACTACGGATTGGTCACCAGCCGGCTGCACCAGCCCTTCGGCCGTTTCGAAGGCACAATCAAAACCGGCAAAAAGACCTACAAAGTAGAAAACATCTACGGGTTCTGCGAAGAACACTACGCCAAGTGGTAATGCCTACCGCTGCGGCGAAATTGTAATCGTGTGCGTATCGCTATTCGGATCGGCGGTGTAAGTCACCACTTCGGTGACCGCATCGTAATTGGACGACCAGGTGCCGTTCGGATCGCTTGACGTTAGGTTAAATTCGTCCGGATATTGCCGCTCGGGCACGAAGATCAACGTATCCCCGCTCGCCTCTTCCGTATCGTGATAGGTCAGCGTGAACACCTTGGTGTCGAAATCGAAACCGTAGGATTCGATATGCCCTGCGACCGCGCGCGGATACGGGCGGATCAAGTAATCGAGGTAATAATCCTTTTCCTCGCCCGCGCTGTCGAGCAATCCCCAGCCGCAATCGTCGCGGTGGTAACACCACACCGATTCGCTAAGCGCCCAGCGATCATGTCCGGTGGTCGCGTCGCGCATGAAGTCTTCCACGCCGTCGACACAACTGGCGATACCCCACTCGCCGATGATCGTCGGCATGCGCAGCTTGCGCCGCTGGCGATCGAGCACCCGTTTGTCGTGCGCCATCCATGCCGCGCCGCACCAGTAACCGACAGTGCTGAATCCCGTGCCGCAGGTGTAGTTGTGCGGCATGTAAAGCACCTTGGGGTCGTCGATCGGGCTGAGAAACGTAGGCAGAAAATCACGGGTGAATTGCGGTTCAACGCCGGCCCAAACATCCTCGTCGTAGGTGCGCAGGGTTGCAATCAGATCTTCGTAGAAGGGTTGCAACACATCCATATCGAAGCTCGGCATTACACTGAACACGCCGGCCCAGGGTTCGTTGAATAAATCATAGGCGAACACCGCCGGATGACCGGTCGTGTACTGCCAGGTGTAATCCCAGGCCTGCGCCCAATGCTCGTGCAACTCGCCGGACCAGAAATCGGCGGCGAAGATAATCATGCCCATCGTGTTTTCCGGATACAGCCCTTCGCAGGCCCAATCGGGCGAACCGTTGCCGCCGAAGGAGCTGCACCACTGCCACTGGTGCATGTCGATAATCACCTGCAAGCCTGCGGCTTCGGCCATATCCAGATCGGGCAGGACGACATTGACCAGGTAGTCGTCTTCCCACACGCCCGGCTCGGGCTCCATGTACCGCCAACTGATCGGCAAGCGTACGTGGGTGAAACCCCAATCGGCGATGCGGTCGTAATCTTCCTGGGTGTGGTTGAAGCCGCCGTATTCCAGGCCCATGTAGTTGGTCGCGTGAATGATCATCTCGCGGCCGAGGTCGTCTTTGATATGCGGCGTTACGGTGTCGTCGTCGCCGGTGTCGTCATCGGTCGTGTCGTCGTCAACCGTGTCGTCATCGGCTGTATCGTCATCAACCGTGTCGTCGTCACCGGTGTCGTCATCGTCCGTATCGTCGTCGTAAGTGTCGTCGTCATCGTCATCCGGTGTGGCATCATCGTCATCATCATCGACTTGGTCGTCGTTATCGTCATCGTCGTTATCAGTACAGGTGACGGCAAACACCATCAACGCAAGAATCAGAAAAAGAAAGAAGTATTTCCGCATAACCGGTTACTCCTGGAAGGTCCCCCCGGCCTGGATCTTGCCGTAGTACTTGATCGTGCCTTGGGCGTCGGGACCGACCGACGAAGAAGTCCAGTACTGCCACAGGTACACCGTGTTGCCGTCTTCGCTGCTGGTGGTAAACCAGTTTTTGCCGGAAACGATGTCGGCCTGCGCCGTTTCGGGGCTGAGCCAATCGGCGACGGTAACCACCAGGTTGGCCGCCAACAGCGCGGCAACCAGAATCAACAACCACTGATTTTTCTTGCTCGACATATTTTACCTCCCGTTTGATCGCAGCCGATTCTAGCATACTTGCGTTGTCGGCAACCCGGGGGTATTCTTGCCCGTCCATAACGCGGAGATGCTGCGATGAAAGTACGTTTGGCGCTTGTTTGTTCGCTCTGCCTGCTGTTGGCCGCCTGCGGGAACTACAAAATGTTCGGCAGCGACGAGCATTCCGAAGAAGACTGGGTAAAGTACGACTACGTCTTTTCCGGCGATTCGCCCGACACCGAAGGCGAGCCGATGTACTTCAAACTCAACGTCAACGACGGCGGCGCAGTGACCGGTGAAACCATGGGCGTATTTTACGCTGAAGTGGCCGGCACCCTCGACGTGCAAAACATCATCACGCTGGAAATGACCTGGCTCGATCACATGTGCGAATCGGATGGTTACGCCACGTTCATCGGCGAATTGAGCGACGACACCTTGACCGGCGCCATCATGGTTCAGTCCTGCGAAATCTGGGATTTTGCCTATACCGGCGAATTGGTCGGCGGGCGCTTGTTCGAGTAGCGGCTAAAACTCGATCCGCCCCTTCGGACGATACCCCAATTCCTTCATCGCTTTTGAGATATCCAACAGCGCGGTGTATTTCTGCCGTTCGCGATCGACGCTGTAGTAGTAGTTGGTCAGACCCAGCTTGCGCTGCATCCAGTTGATTGTCGCCAGCGCCGGTTCCGGCAGGCTGATCATCGTCGAGCCGTTCAACTCTGCAAAAGTGGTGATCGGCGCGGTGTCCAGCCCGGCAATGTTGTAAATGCCCTGCACGTCCTTCAACAACGCCAGAGTGATCGCCTGAATCACGTCTTTCATGTGCAACAGGTTGATCAATGGATTGAAGCCGAGGGTTTTGAACACCGGTTTGCTGTCGAAGTAGGCGTTGAATTGGCCCTCGATGTTGCGCCCGATAATGTTGCTCATGCGCAAGATGACGATTTTCACCTTGCGGTTGTCCATGAAGGAACGGCAGATCATATCGGCGTCGACGCGGTCTTTGATCCATTGGTCGGCGTCCGGATCGAAATTCAGATCGGCGTTTTCATCGAGGTAGGTCGGGTTGTGCGGCAGCAGCTTATAAACAACATCGGAGCTTTTGAAAATGAATTTGTTGATGCCCGGGGTTTCGATGCACTTGCGCAGCAGATCACGGGTGCCTTCTACGTTCAGCCGGTGCGTGTCTTCGCCGGGAACCGGCCGGTTTTGAAAGGCCAGGTGAATGACAACGTTGATCTCCGCCGAGCGGAAGGTTTTCGACAGAAACAGATTCTTCAACTCGCGGTATTTGAGAATGTTGCAGGACCGGTAAATGAAACGGTCGTTGGGCAAATCGTTGAAGTAGTACGGTTTCTCGCCACGAGCGACGCCAAGAACTTTACCGACTTTCTTGTTGTTCACCAGGTGAGCGACCAGGTTGCGCCCGATGCTGGTTGTCACGCCGGTGATGAGGATGTTTTTCTTCTTCGGGCGACGGCTGTTTCCTTTCTTCCGGGTGGTCTTCTTCTTCTCCGCCATGGCCCTACTCCTCCTCGAATCCGAAAACGCTAGTGCGCTCTTCCAGCCCGTGATTGATCATATCCTGCACCGTCAGTTGGGTTTTATCGGCCAACATGCGGATCGTCTCTGGATCTTCCAACGTCTCCGGACCGTATTCCTTGTAGTACTCGATCGGTTCGCCGTAGTAGATGGTGTATTTGGTCGGCAGCGGCAAGAAGCCCAGCGGCCCAAGGAAAGGGAACGTCGGCGTGATCGGAAAATAGGGAAAGCCGAACATGCGCGCGATCGGCTTGAGGTCGCCCAGCATCGGCGCCTGCTCTTCCGCACCGATGATCGCGGTGGGGATGATCGGCGCCTTGTAGGTCAAACTCAACTCGACGAAGCCGACGTTGAATTTCACCAGGTTGTAGCGCTGTGAAAAGTGCTTGCCGATACCGCGCGTTCCTTCCGGAAATACCGCACACAACTCGCCGGTGCGCAACAGATCATGGAAGTTGCGGCGTGCGCCGACGACCTGGCCGACGCGGTAGAAAAAGATATTCAAAAAGGGCAAGAAGCCCATGAAGTTGTCGACTACCGCGCGCATCACGCGGGGCTTGTCCAGTTTCATGGCGATGTCCATGCCGACCATTGCCGCATCGATGGGAATCACGCCGGAATGGTTCGGCACAATCAGTCCCGTTCCTTTAACCGGAATATTTTCATGTCCGTAACTGGATACCCGGAACCAATATTTGTACACGTAACTGGCGAAGGCGAAGGCCAGCACGGCCGTTTCCTTCTCCATACCAAACTGGTCGTACCCGAATCCGAGATCGTTGATTTCGATCGCCATTGCGCGTTCGAATTCTTCCGGTGGCAGAATTTTACGCGCAAGGGCCAGCGCACTTTCGCGTTGACGCTTATTCATTACTCATCCTTTAGGCGTAACCCCAAATTCCCGTAAAAGTTAGGTATAGATTATCACTTCATTTTGTCGATGGTCAAACATTGCCGTTTGCGTAATCCTTTTTCAAAAAAGACGCCCGCCGTTCGGCAAACGCAAAACCGGCGTCATTATTGTCTGTAAAAAGCGACTCCACATCCTCGCCCGTTTCGAGCGCCAGGCGAAAACGATCGGTTCCTGCCAGCAAATCGATCGCCAATCGGTCGCTCTCAAATTCGTAAGGTTCGGTCCTCCAGGCGAAATCTTCCGGAGCCAATCGTCGCGCTTGTTCGATCAGCGCCCAATAAGCGCGGGTTGCATCGAAGTTGTCGCGATCAGTCACATGCACGAAAACGCCCCCGCAGACCTCGCCCGCGTGCTTGTGAAAAGTCGGCTGAAAAACAATCGGGCGAAATACACAGCCGGGCAGACCACGCTCATTCAGCGTTGATGCCCATTCCCTCCCGTCGATAAACGGCGCGCCGATCGTTTCGAAAGGTCTGGTTGTGCCGCGCCCTTCCGAGAGATTCGTCCCTTCCAACAGACACCCGCCCGGGTAAACGATCGCCGTCGACAGCGCCGGCATGTTCGGGCTCGGCGGCACCCAGGGTAGACCGCATTGGTCGAACCACATCGCGCGGCGCCAACCGCGGCTAGCCAGCACGGTCAGATCGGCGTCGTATTGTTCTTCCGCATTCCACATCCGCGCCAGTTCACCGATGGTCATGCCGTGGCGCACCGGCAGGGCGAAGCGACCGACAAAGGAAGCAAACGCCGGATCGAGCACCTGCCCTTGCACAGCAACGCCGTTCAGCGGATTGGGGCGATCGCAGACAATCAACGGCACGCCAGCCTTGCCGCAGGCTTCCAGGCAATAGGCCATCGTGTAAACGTAGGTGTAATAGCGCGCGCCGACATCCTGCAAATCGACCACCAGCACATCGATTTTCTCCAGTGCTTCCTCGGTGGGTCGCAGGCTGGCTGCGTCGTCGCCGTACAGCGATACAACCGGCAGACCGCGGTAGGTCTGCCCGCCGACCGCCACTTGATCCTGCGCATCGGCGGCCAGGCCGTGTTCTGGTGCGAAAAGCAAAACGAGATTGACGTCGTCGTCGTCGATCAGTCGGTCGACGAGGTAGGTGCAATCAGGCAGCACAGCGGCCGGATGCGTCAGCAGACCGACGCGTTTTCCGCGCAGCAATTCGTCTTTGCGCTGAATCAGTTCGACGCAGCCGGGTTGTGCAGCGATGGCTATTTCCCCGAAACGGTCAGTTTGGCAAAACGCAGCGACGGCGCGCCGGTGCCGCCACGCCATTCGATGTCGTCGCCGACGGCGTCGATGTCGGCGAGCATCGACAGCATGTTGCCGCTAACGGTCACCGAATGCACCGGCACGGTCAACTCGCCGTTTTCGATCAGAATGCCGTTGGCGCCGCGCGAATACTCGCCGTTCACCACGTTGGCGCCGCGGCCCATCATGCTGGTGACCAGCAGACCGCGCTTGATGCCCTTGAGCAGATCTTTCGCCGGGGTCGCACCCGGTTCCATAAAGAAATTGGTGCGGCCGATGCCGGGCAGCGAATTGTAACTGCGCGAGGCGGTGCCCGTCGGCTTGGCGCCGGCCTTGTTGGCGGTGTAGGTGTCGTACATGTACTGCTTGAGCACGCCCTTGTCGAAAATCGGCTGGCGACGCGTCGGCAAGCCTTCGCCGTCGAAGGGACGCGACGAGGTGCGGCGATCGAGCGTTCCGTCGTCGACCAACGTCACCAGGTTCGAGGCCACCTGCGCTCCGAGTTTGTCGAGCAGGAAGCTGCTTTTCTTGTAAATCATGTCGCCGTTGACCGCGTCGAGCAGATTGGAAATGAAACTCCGCGACATGTCCGGCTCCAGAATGACCGGAATTTCGGCGGTCTCGATTTTCTGCGCGCCGAGCATCCGCACCGCGCGCCAGGACGCTTTCTTGGCGACTTCGATCGGGTCGCGCATGTCGGCGTGGTGCGTGGCGTAATCGACGTACCAGCTCGATTGCTTGTCACCGTTTTGTTCGGCGACGACGACCGCGTAGGTCCAAACGTAGGTCGCCTCGTAGTGACGCACCAGTCCTTCACTGTTGATCAACGCCGCGCGCGCGACGTTGTTGCCCGCACCGACCTCTTCGCAGGTTTTCACCCTGTCGTCATAAGCCAGCGCGGCTTTTTCCATGGCGATCGCCGTTTTGGCCAGCCACGCGCTGTCGAGTTTTTCGACGGCGTCGTCGAAGATGACCGGCGACTTCGTAGGTAAATCCCACAGCGCCTTGGCCGGTAGGCCGTTGTTTTCGTCGTCCGCCGTCTCTTTGGCGATGGCAAAAACACGCTCGCCCAATTGCGCCAGGCCGTCTTCCGACAAATCGGAGGTATACCCGAAGCCGAGACGGTTTTGATAAAACACGCGCAACCCGACGCCCTTGCTCACCGCCTGAGTCAGGTTTTCCACCTCGCCGTCGCGGGCGGTGATGTCGGTGTTGCGACCCCATTGGTAGAAAGCGTCCGCTTGCGTCGCGCCGGCGGCTTTGACTTTGTCGACAAGTTTTTTAATGCGATTCAACTCTTGCTTATCCATCCGTCATATCTCCTTACGCGCCGGTGCCGCCGACGGTCATTTTATCGATGCGCAGGTGCGGCAGGCCAACGCCCACCGGCACCAGTTGTCCGTTTTTGCCGCAAGTACCGATGCCCGGGTCGAGCTCGGCGTCGTCGGCGACCATGGTTACGTTCTGCAGCGCCACCGGGCCGACGCCGGTCAGCATCGCGTTTTTCACCGGCTTGGTGATTTCGCCGTTTTCGATCAAATAGCCTTCGCTGACCTCGAAGACGAAATTGCCGTTGCTGATATCGACCTGCCCGCCGCCGAACATTTTGGCGTAAAAGCCTTTTTTCACCGATTTGATCACGTCGTCTTTGGTAGATTGACCGGGCGCGAGGAAGGTGTTGGACATCCGCGGAATCGGGTAATGGCGGAAGCTTTCGCGCCGCCCGCTGCCAGTCGATTTGAAATCGCCGCCCATCAGTTGAGCGTTGAGCCGGTCGAACATGTAACCGCGCAAAACGCCGTTTTCGATAAGCACCTTGCGTTGCGGCATGCCGCCCTCGTCGTCCATGTTGAAAGTGCCGCGGGCATTGGGGATGGTGGCGTCGTCGATCACCGTGCAAAGTTCGCTGGCCACCTTCTGGCCGATCTTGCCCGAATACAGACTTGCGCCCTTGCGATTGAAGTCGGCTTCCAGACCGTGACCGATGGCTTCGTGCAACAACACGCCGCTCCAACCGTTGGACAACACCACCGATTGTTCGCCGGTCGGCGCATCGATGGCGCCCAGGGTGGCGACAGCCGATTTAGCCGCCGTTTTGGCGATCAACTCCGGTGAAAACGTGGTGTAGTGTTCAAAGCCGACGTGTCCGCCGCCGCCGTAGAAGCCGGTGCGGCGGTCGTTGCCGTCGGATGCGATCAGGTAAACCGACAACCGCGCCAGCACATCGTAGTCTTCCAGGAACTGGCCTTCGGTGTTGACCATCAGACGGTAGGTGCCGGCGTCGACAAAGCGGCCCATCACCTGAGTGATGCGCTCGTCGTAGCCACGCGCGACTTCGTCGGCGGTCAGCAGCATCTCGACTTTTTTCTTGACCGGCACATCGGCCGGATTCATTTTGATCGGCGAAAGCGACCGAGCCATCTGCGGCTGCAAAGGCTGCGGCGTCCAGGAACCGCTGCCGGCGGCAATCAACGCCGAGGTATCGGCCGTACGCAGAAGCGCGTCGGCGGAAAGGTCGTCGCTGTAGGCGTAGCCCACCTTCTTGCCTTTGATCACCCGAATGCCGATGCCGCGGGTTGCACCGACCGAGGCGCTGCGGATCTTCTTTTCATCCAGGCTGACATTGGTCGACAGCGAATCTTCGCCGAACAACTCGGCGTATTCGCCGCCGCGGGCCATCGCCCTGGCAAGAATTTGTTTCACCAGGTTCTCGTCCAGCGGCAATCCGCCGAACGGACGGCTGGCGGCCATCGCATGACCGGAAGCACCGGCGCCGACGCCGGCGATCGTACCGGCGGCGATCAACCCTTGCAAAAACTCCCGCCGATTCATTGTCCAAATACCATGTGGTTGAGTCATGAGTTCATTCCTTGCTGTTTTCTTGTTCCTCGCGCAGAGCTTCGATGAGCTCGCTCGACTTGATGATTCGCTTCTTCAACAACAATTTCGCCACGGCGCGCGCCAAGTCAAGCGATTCGGCACGATTGAGCAGATGATCCACGGTTTCGTGACGTGTATGTTCGCCGTAAATGGTGATGAAACAATCCTGAAACGTTCCGAAGGTACAAACGAACGGCTCGACCTCATAGCTGGTCGCCGTGCGCACCTGGTCGATCACGTCGAAGTCGGTCGGATCGGGCGTCGCGATAAATAAAATCGGATCGTTCGGCGGACGCTCCATCAAACGAAACGGCAACACGTTCCACTGTCGAGCCTTGTCTGCCGACAACAACGACACAGCCTCACGGTCAATCGGCGTTTCACGCAGATTCACCTGGGGCACATCGTAATAAAGGCTGAGAAAGCGCAACAGTTCCTGTTCGTCGATAAAGCCCATACGGACCATGATCGACCCCAATCGACCGCCGCTGTTTTCCTGTTCCGCCAGCGCCTGCTGCAGTTGATCGACCGTGACCAATCCGCGCTCGACTAAAAGTTCGCCCAGCTTTCTTTTGGGAAGCACGACGTACCTCCGGATGAATTTAGGATATCACTGCTTTCCAGTCTGGACAGAAAGTGCTGTGGGGTCAAGTGAAAAGTGCGAACATTCTTGATTACAAAAGCGTTTCATGGTATTGCTGCCCGGCGTTTCAACACCTGACGGATGGAAAATTGAGCCTGGAAATATCGGTTGTTATCCCTTTGCTCAACGAAGCGGAAAACCTGCGTCCGTTGTATCAAAAGCTGACCGAAGTGCTTGGGCAGACAGGGAAATCCTACGAATTACTGTTTATCGACGATGGCAGCACCGACGATTCCTTCGTTGTGTTGAGCGAATTGCACGGCCAAGATGCGGAGCACGTCAAAGTCATCCGTTTTCGCGGCAACTTCGGCAAAAGCTCGGCGCTGGCCGCCGGCTTCGCCGAATCCAAGGGCGAGATCGTCTTCACCATCGACGCCGACCTTCAGGACGATCCGGCGGAGATTCCCGCATTTCTGACCAAGCTCGACGAGGGCTACGATCTGGTTTCCGGCTGGAAAAAGGTGCGCAATGATCCGCTGGGTAAAACCCTGCCCAGCAAGATCTTCAACTGGTTCACCCGCACGCTGACCGGCGTGAAGCTGCACGACTTCAATTGCGGTTTCAAATGCTACCGGCGCGAGGTGATCGAAGCCATCGACGTCTACGGCGAAATGCACCGCTACCTGCCCGCATTGGCCTCCGAGTTACGCTTCCGCGTCGGTGAAATCCCCGTGCGGCATCATCCGCGGCAGGCCGGCAAAAGCAAATACGGCCTCGAACGCTTTACCCGCGGCGCGGCCGACCTGGTGACCATCCTCTTTCTCATGCGTTACTTCCGACGCCCGGCGCATTTGTTCGGTACAGCCGGATTCGGCTTCAGCGGCCTGGGCTTTTTAATTCTGCTGTACATGACCGGCCTGTGGTTCGCGGGGCAGCGACCGATCGGCAATCGCCCGCTGTTGATGCTCGGCGTGCTGTTGATGATCGTCGGCATTCAGTTCATCGCCATCGGCCTGCTCGGCGAGATGTTCACGCGGATCAGCGCCCGCACACGTCCGGACTATTCGGTGTGGCAACGGTTGCCATGACCGGCAAGATTCTCAAAACCGCGGCGAAAGTCGTCGTGGTCGCCCTTATCCTCGCTTTTTTGATCCTGGCCATTTACCGCAATTACGCCAAGTTGTCGGAGATGGAATTTTCCTTTTCCTTCTGGCCGTTTTTGGCGTCGACGCTGCTGATTCTCCTGGTCTTCTTCGCCCAATCCTACGCCTGGGGAAACATCATCGGCGCCTTGGCCCGTCCGTTGCGTTTTCGCGACGCCGCCGGCATCTGGTTCGCCAGCCAGGTTTCCAAATACGTGCCGGGCAAGGTGATGCTGCCGCTGGTGCGCATGACGATGGGCAGGCGCGTCGGCATCGACATCGGCCGGACGACGCTTTCGATTTACCTCGAACTGGTGATGATGAACGGCGCGGTGGTCATCGTGTTTCTGCTGTCGATGCTGGGCTGGCCGGATAGCGGTATGTGGGCGTTTCTGGCCGATAAAATCGGCATGCCCGGCGGCGGCGAAAGACTCAGCTACCTCGTGCTGCTGTTCGTGCCGCTGTGCCTGATTGCGATTCATCCGAAGCTGCTGGAGTGGATGATCAACCGCGGTTTGCGTCTGTTGAAGAAAAATCCGATTTCGCTGACCATCGGCTACGGCCGGGTGCTTTTGCTTTTCGCGCTGCAGATGCTTGCCTGGGTGATCTACGGCCTGTCGTGCTGGTTGCTGATGGTTTCGCTGGGCGTAGACGACCCGGCGCTGGCCCTGCGCATCGTCGGCGCGTTCACCTTTAGCTGGTTTATCGGCTTCGTTTCCTTCGTGACGCCGGGGGGCATCGGCGTACGCGAGGCGGTGCTGACCGGTCTGATGGCGATGTGGGGCTTCAACGTCGGCATCGCCATGGTCGCAGCCGGGCTGGCGCGGTTACAATGGACCGGCATGGAACTGGTCGGGGCGGCGTTGACGCTGCGTTACCGGCCGATTTCGCTGGACGAAATCAAGCAGGATCATGAATCTGATCAACCGACTGCATGACGACGGCGCGTTTCTGCGCAAAGCGCTGTACCTGGCCTTGGCACTGGGGCTGCTGGTGCGGTTGTGGAACATCTCCGCGCCGATCGCCGACCGCCATTCCTGGAACCAGGTCAGCACAGCTACGGTGATCCGTCATTTCGCCGAAGACGGCATCGACCCGCTGCATCCGCAATGGGACGTGCTCGAAGGCTCCGACACCGACCCGCGCATCGAAGCCGAGGAAGCGCCGCTGTATCACATCGTTGCCGCTTTGGGCACACGGCTGCTGGGTTCGCTGGAAATATTAGCAAGACTGCTTTCGATTCTCGGCAGCCTGCTCGGCGCGGTGTTTCTTTTTCGGCTGACCCGCCGCCTTGCCGACGGACCGGCGGCGTTGTTCGCGGTTTGTTTTTACCTGTTCGCGCCGTTTAGCTGGTTTTTCGGGCGGGCGATTATGAGCGACGCCTGGATGCTGGCGGCGATGATCGCGGCTGTCGAACGTTTCGAAGCCTGGACGGAAAGCGGCCGATTCGGCGTTTTGCTGCAGGCTGCTGTCGCCGTAGCGCTGGCCGGGCTGTTCAAACCCTTCGCCCTGCACGTCGGCGTTGCGCTGCTGCTGTTGCAGATAAACCGCCGTGGTCTGCGCTCGCTGATCGACTGGCGGCTGGTCGTTTTCGTCGTCGTGTCGCTTGTGCCGCCGCTGGCCTGGGTTTGGTGGGCGGCTCAGATCGGCACGCTGGGCAACGTGGTCGACAGCGGCCAGAGCATGCTCACCGCCGAACACCTGTGGGGACCGCTGAGCCTACTGTGGAGCCCGCGCTTCTGGTTCAAGATACAAGCGCGGATCTTCGACCAGGCGGCCACGCCGATCGTCACTGCGCTGGCGCTGCTGGCACTCGTCGGCGCGTTCCGCCGCTGCCGGGTCGCGCTGTTCTGGCTGGCGGGATTTCTGGTTTACCTGCTGTTGGTGCGCGACGGTAACCAGATGCACAACTACTACCAACTGCCGGTCGTGCCGCCGCTGGCCCTGCTGGCAGGCATCGGCCTGTCGCTGCTCTCTCAAATGACGCGGCAACGGTGGATCGCTCTGGTTCTTGTCGGTTTTGTAGTCGTGGCCGGATTATACGTGCGCACGTCGTTCGAGTTGGATTTATCCAGTCAGAAAGCCGGCGAGCTTGTCGGTCAATTCAGCCAACCCGGCGAGTTGATCGTCGTGCTCGATCCCGGCGCAACGCGCAAAAATCAGGCGATCTACGCCGCCCATCGCCGCGGCTGGCATCTGCGCGCTGTGCACGAGGGGCAAGTCGAAAAGCACCGCGACTGGGGCGCACGATGGTTGGTCACCTGCTTGGAAGACAGTCAGATCGCCAAACATCCGGAATGGATCGAGCGCTTGGCGACATGGCCGAAAATCAAGGAAATTCGAGGCGACTTCGGCCGCCGGGGCAAACCGCACACCATCGCCATATACGATCTTTCCGCCACACCTTAAAATAAAAGCGGCGAGACCGAAGCCCCGCCGCCTTCGTTACATTTTGGATGTGTTTACTGGCAATTGGAGATCGCCGCACCCAGATCGTTGAAGCAAGCCAGGTAGCCATCGAGATCCCAGCTACCGCAGATTGCATTCAAGCACTCAAAATAGTCTTCCAGCGCATCAACGTAGCACTGGTCTTCCAGATCGTAGCCGCTGTAGTCGCAGTAAGTTTCCGCGGTGGCCTGATCGAAGCCGAAGCAGTCCATGAACAGTTCAATGCACTCTTGCTCGATCGCATTGCTGCCGCCATTGTCGTCGTCATCATCGTCGCCAATGGTGTCATCGTCATCATCATCGTCATCGTCATCATCATCGTCGTCGTCGTCGTCATCGCCACAGGCCATGACCACGCCCAGGCTCAGCACCATCGCCAGAACCAAAAGCAGCAGATATAGTTTTTCCAGTTTCATGTCTTCCTCCTGATATCCTTGTTTCGTGTTTTCAAGGTTACACTGCTTAATTGCGGCAATCTATATCAATCAATTCACAACAATACAAGTCTAAGCTGTAACAAAGCGGTGGTAAATGTTGTATTTGGCAATAATATCATGGAGTTATCTGTTATTTTTCTTTAATTCCGAAAAAAAACGGCGAGAACGTATCCGCCTCACCGCTTCATTGGTATTTCTCTTTATTATTAATTAGTTAGATCAACATTCATTCAAGGCATCGTAGTAATCGGTCAGGCAATCGTCAGTGACTTGCTGATCGTAATCCTCGCAATTGTCATCCCAACAATCGAGCAGATCTTCCACTGCATCGCGCTGGCACAGGTCGTCGTAATCGGCATTGTTGAGAAATTCGCAAGACGGCTCGGCTGCCTCTTCGGGCAACTCGGCGCATTCGACGTAGTAATCGACGCATTCGGCATAGGCCTCGTCTGCGGTCAACACTCCGTCATCGTCGTTGTCATCATCGTCATCGTCGTCATCGCCGCACCCCAGCGCCAGAGCCAGTCCCAGCGTCAGGCAAAGCAGCAAAACAACGAATATCAAGCGGTTCAGTTTCATGATTCTGCCTCCATTCAATGATTTTCACTTGTTTCGTTATAGGACAAGCCGCCCGGCAGCGTCAAATAGACAACATACTCCGACTGGCGATAACGTGGGCAATGCGGCGGGCTTCGATGTTGATTTCGCGCAGCATACCGGTGCTCGGGTTGCGAAAACCGAGGAAAAACAAGCCGGGTATCGCCGATTCGCGCCCGTGCCAACGCGGGTAGCCGCGCATGTCGGTCAGCATGTCGGCGTCCTCCAAAAATCGATCCAAGCCGGCTCGATATCCCGTGGCCAAGATAATGGCGTCGAACGGCAGGCTGCTACCGCCGACGAAAGTCACTTCGCCCTCGCTCACGGATTTCACGCCCGGCGCGACCTGAATTTTCCCTTGTTTGATCAGGTCGACGGTGCCGATATCCAGCATCGGAATGCGGGCCTGCTCGGCGATCTGCCGGTTCGGACCGATTTCCGGCCGTCGAATGCCGTAGCGGCTCAAGTCGCCGACTACCAGGCGCATCATCAAATTGGATATCGTATCGGCCAACCATATCGGCAAATAGGAAAATAGAATCGAAGTCACCTGCGTTGGCGAGCCAAGGACATCCCGTGGGATGACGTGAATCGGGCTGCGCACAACCAACCAGGGCTTGGCGCCGTGTTCGTGCAGGTCGATGGCGATTTCCGCGCCGGAATTGCCGCTGCCGACCACGAGGACGTTTTTGCCGGCAAAGGTCTTACCGTTTTTGTATATGCTACTGTGCAGCACCGATCCGGAGAAATCAAACAACCCCGGAAAATCGGGGATGACCGGCTCGTTGTTGTAACCGGTGGCGATAATAAGTGATTGAGCTAGAAATCGGTCGTTTTCCGTTTTGACTTCCCACATATCCGCCCGGCGTCGTGCGGCGATCACCATTTGACCGAATTGTGGCGCAATACCGAAATGTTCGGCGTAAGATTCCAGGTAAGCGACGACCTCAGCCCGCGAAGGATAACGCCCCACATGCTTGGGAAACGGTAAGTGCGGCAACGCCGAATGCTGCTTCACGGTGTGCAGATGCAAACGATCGTAATGGTTCCGCCAGCTATGGGCGAGATCATCTTCTTGCTCCAGTACGAGGAAAGGCACATTTATCGACTGCAATGCTCCCGCAGCGGCCAGGCCAGCGGGACCGGCGCCGATGATAATCACTTCGTGGATGGTTTTGTCTGGTCGTTTACTCATCGCGGGCTCCGCTTTTTTTATGACAGCAAAGCGTCGTCACGAAAATGCCGGCTGTCAACCAAAAGACAGCGCCCACCGCTTGCAAAGCTTTTCGTGCTGTGTAGAATACGCGTCCACCAAACGCTATCGCCCTTTGGGAGGCTGTTCATGTACTACAATGCCAACAACATTCGCGTCGGCCACGTCATTGAATACAACAACGACCCTTACAAAGTGCTGGTCGCCACGCACATCACGCCCGGCAAAGGCAACGCGGTGATGCAGGTGAAAATGCGCAACCTGAAAACCGGTGTGCAGACGGAAAACCGTTTCCGCGCCACCGAGCAGGTCAAACGCGCTTACCTCGACACCGTCACCATGGAATACCTCTACGAAGACGGCGAAATGGTGCATTTCATGAATCAGGAGACCTACGAGCAGGTGTCGTTCCCGATCGAGGAATACGGCGATCTGTTGCAATTCATTCTGCCCAACACCACTGTGCAGATGCAGGTTTTCGAAGGCATAGTGGTCGGCGTCGACCTGCCCAAGGTGGTCGATTTGACCGTTACCGAATGCGCGCCGTACATCAAGGGCGCGACTGTCACCAACCAAACCAAACCGGCCGTGCTGGAAACCGGGCTGGAAATTCAGGTGCCGGGCTTTATCGAGCCGGGCGAAAAGATCCGCGTCGACACCGACACCGGCCAGTACATGGAGCGCGCGCGCGACTGAACCGCCGGCTCAGCATCCACAACATTCATCGTCGTCATCATCGTCGTCGTCATCATCGTCCGCCGTGTCGTCGTCAGCCGTGTCGTCGTCGGCTGAATCGTCGTCTCCCCAATCGATGAAATCGTCTTCTTCGAAACGATCGCTCCACAACTCGTTGCCCTCGAGGTCATAGACGATCAACGTATAGGCCATTTGCTCGATGACATAGCCCCATTCGCCGGCGAAGTCGTATTCTTCCCCGAACACCGCCAGATACCCTTCGGGGCTGTAGTCGATGTCGCGAGCGAATTCCCTCTCACCCCACGGCCCTTCGTAAGTGGCTGTCCATTCGATCTGCCCGTCTGCGTCGTAGCGCATGGTGAGGTAATCGCCGGTGATGTTTCCTTTATCGACGATGCCGGTGACGTACAATTCGCCGCTTCCGCCAAGCACGATGGACCACGCCGAATCGGAATGCATATCCGGGCCGTCGTATAACGACTGCCACACTTCCGCGCCCGTCGTGTTCATTTTCACGGTAAACAGATCGTCGCTCAGGTTGTCTTCTATCGTGGTGATAAAGCCGGTGGCGTAAACATTGCCTTCGGCGTCGACAGCGACGTCGCGGCCCTGGCCCTCGAACGCACCGCCGTAACGCCGCGCCAACAACTCGTTTCCGTCCGCATCGTAAGCCAGAATCAGAAACGGATCGTCATGACCGACAGGAGCCGAACCGGCGACGCCGATGATGCCGCCGTCGTTGACTGCGACAGCCTGGGCGTAATAGAAGGTAAATTCACTCGGCTGATAAAGCTCCCGCCATTGCAGCGCGCCGCTTGTATCGAGTTTCGCCGTCAGAACCAGTCCATAGTTGTATTCGTCGATGACGTAGCCGGCAAGGATAAGATTACCTTCGCCGTCAACGGTCATATCGACCAGTTCGGTGCCGTTATCCAACTCGGGCAGGCCGTCGAAAAACTCGTCCCATTGTAGAACGCCGTCGGCATCGAATTTGGCCAACAGAACATCACCATCATCAATGGTGTTCATACCGATATAAATGTTGCCGGCGTCATCCAGACTTACCCCGACAACGAGTAGCGACTCGTCATCGTTTTCCGGAGCCAGCGTCGTTTTCCAAAGCAAATCACCGTCGGCATTGTACCGGCGCACAATCAACTTTTTCGACTCATAGTCGATCAGCTTACCGGACGCCAGCACGAAACCGCCGTCATCGTCGACAGCGAGGAGGCATCTTTCGTCGGTAAATTTTTTCTCCCAGATTCGTTCGCCGGTGACATTGTATTTGATCACCGCCTGGTAATCATTGTCGTCATCGCTCGTGAACACCAACGCAAGAATATCGCCGTTAGCGTCGAAAGCGACGTGCTGTTCACCGAACGCCCAAGCTAAAGAATGCAAACAAAAAAAGATTGCCAAACAAAGCAACAACATCCGTTTTTTCACGCGTTCCTCCGTAACTCCCCCAAGTTGCTGTTAACATCCACAACCAAATTCGATATCGTCGTCATCCTCGCCACAACCCAGATCTTCTTCCTCTTCCGCCGGAATGATATCGCCGTCGTAATCATCATCGTCGTCGTCTTCGTCGAATTCACGCTCGACGCGATCGAGCCAAACCTGTTCGCCGTCGAAACTGTAACAATAGGTCGACAAACTCTCGCGAGCGAGCGGGCCGTCGCCAGTCGTACGCTCCGAGGCGGCGACCATGATCAGGCCGACCGGATGCACCAGCACATCGCCGTTCCACGAAAATTCACCGATCTGGCTTTCGATGTACACGTCCCATACCAACGCGCCTTCCGCGTCGTAACGCAGCAGCATCAGGTTGTCTTCATAATTGTGGTCGGTGATGCCGGCGACGTAAGCTTCGCCTTCCGGCCCCAACGCCAGCGCCTGGCCGCGATCGTTGCGTTGGTACTCGCTTTGATATTGCGCCTGCCAGATTTCCTCGCCGTCGACGGAAAGCGCTATGGTCAGGCCGTCATCCATCTCATCATCCATGACGCCGGTGGCAAAAACACCGCCTTCGCCCAGCGCCAGATCGAGCGCCGTCGCAGTTGTATCGTCTTCGCCATAGTACACGACCCATTCCAATACACCGTTCGGATCATAGCGGGCGACCAGAAAGCGCGTGTCGTAGTAAGTCCACAAGCCCGCCTGCCCGGCGGCGTAGATGTTGCCTTCGGCATCGACGGCCAACGAGGAAAAGCTGTCGCGGTTGTTTTTGTAGGGTGCGCTTTCATAAAACGACCGCCAGACGATTGCGCCAGCCTCGTCGATTTTCATCAGAAAAGCGTTCTCGTCGTCGTAATCGACGCTGAAACTGCCGGCGAGGTAAACGTTTTCGTTTTCGTCGACCAGCAGGGTTTCCGGCCAATTAAAATCCGTGCCGTCCGGATCAGCGTTCAACTTTTTCAGCCAAATACGATCGCCGTCGGAATTCAGTTTGACAAGAATGATGTCGTTGATCTGCGCGCCATTGCCGCTCGGCTTCCATCCTTCGGCCAATAGATACCAGGCGCCGCCCGGCCCGGCGGCAATGTCGACCGGCAACAAGGCATGGTAGCCCACCGGCACGTCCTGCAACTGCTGCCGCAGCAACTCGCCCTCACCGTCATAACAAGTCGTCTGCAAGGTGCATTGTTCGTTTTCGTCCAAGGCGGAAGTCGTCGCGCAGATGTTCCCGCTCGCATCGATCGCAATGCGCTCGCGCGCTTCGCAATCGGGAAACAGATTGACTTTCTCCGCCCACTGACGGGTGCCGTCGGGCGTGTTCTTCACGATAACGAAAGCATCGTAATCGCACGACCAACTTCCGGCGGTAACGACATCGCCGTTGGTATCAAGCACAATCTGGGCGGCTTCGGCAAAGGCGGGCATCAAAGAGATAAAAAGCAAAACCATAAAAAAAAGGCGGCGCATGTTACCCTCCCGAACAAACACAGACAGCCGTCCAATACCTCTCCGAGATCGAGCACATGCCCCACGCAGGCATATATAATCGATTCGCTTGACTATTGCAAGTTAGTCCGAATAGCCATGCGGATGGGCGCGATGCCACTCCCAGGCAGATTGCACGATGGATTTGAGATCGGGATATGCCGGCGTCCAACCCAACTCGCGTTTGATCTTTTCCGCCGAACCAATCAACCGCGGCGGATCGCCCGCCCGGCGCGTGCCGATCACCGCCGGAATCGGATGGCCGGTCACTTCGCGGGCGACGTCAATCACCTCTTTGACGCTGTAACCGGCGCCGTTGCCCAGGTTGTAGTGCGAGGCCGTGTCGCGCTTTTTTTCCATCGCCAAAATATGCGCGCGGGCCAGGTCGAGGATGTGAATGTAATCGCGGATGCAGGTGCCGTCTTCGGTGGGGTAATCGTCGCCGAAAACAGTGACGTGTTCGCGCTGACCGAGGACCACCTGAAGCACGATCGGAATAATGTGCGTTTCCGGGCGATGATCTTCGCCCAGGTTATGCGCTGCGCCGCAGGCGTTGAAGTAGCGCAAAATCGTGTAATTCAACCCGTGTACCGTATGGTACCAGTGCAGCATGCGTTCGAAAGCCAGCTTGGTTTCGCCGTATGGATTGGTCGGCAGTTGCGGTAGATCCTCGGTAATCGGCATCTGCTGCGGCTCACCGAAGGTCGCGCAGGTGCTGGAAAAGATAATGTAGTTGACGCCCGCGTCGCGCATCGCGTCGAGGATGATCTTGCCAACGACAACGTTGTTTTCGTAATACAACTCCGGTTTTTCCATGCTTTCGCCGACCTGGCTGTGCGCGGCGAAGTGCATCACCGTGTCGATGTTGTGCTCTTTCAGCGCGGCGGTCAGCGCCTGCTTATCGCCCAGATCGGCCTCGACGTAGACCGCACCTTCCGGTACGGCTTCGCGATGACCGCGGTCGAGGTTGTCGTACACCACCGCTTTGTGGCCGGTCGCAATCAACTCCGCCGCAGTGACGCTGCCGATGTACCCCGCTCCGCCGGCGACCAACACGTTCATGCTTGTTCCTTATGCAAAACGTTTTCGAAATATTCGATGGTCCGGCGCAGTCCTTCTTCCAGCGTCACCACCGGCTCCCAACCCAAAATGCCTTTGGCCTTGCCGATGTCGGGCTGCCGCACCTGCGGATCGTCTACGGGCAAATCTTTGTAAACGATCTCGCATTTCGTGCAGGTCAATTCGGCGATCTTCTCGGCAAACTGCTGAATCGACATTTCCGCCGGATTGCCGATGTTTACCGGGTCGCTCTCATCGCTCATCAACAGCTTGTCGATGCCCGCGACCAAATCGGAAACGTAACAGAAGCTTCGCGTCTGCGAACCGTCGCCGAACACGGTCAGCGGTTCGCCGGCCAGCGCCTGGGCAATGAAGGTCGGCACCACGCGCCCGTCGTTGAGACGCATGCGCGGACCGTAGGTATTGAAGATGCGGACGATGCGCGTGTCGACGTTGTGGAAGCGACGGTAAGCCATCGTGATCGCCTCGGCGAAACGCTTGGCTTCGTCGTAGACGCCGCGCGGACCGATCGGATTGACGTTGCCCCAGTAGTCTTCCTTCTGCGGATGCACCAAGGGGTCGCCGTACACTTCGGAAGTCGACGCCAGCAGAAAGCGCGCGCCCTTGGCCTTGGCCAGGCCCAGCGCCTTGTGCGTACCCAAAGCACCGACTTTCAGCGTTTGAATCGGCAGCTCAAGGTAGTCGATCGGGCTGGCCGGGCTGGCAAAGTGCAGAATGTAATCGAGCGGGCCGTCGAGGTAGATGTAATTGGTGACGTCGTGCTTGATGAAGGTGAAATTGTCGGCGGTGATGTGCGCGATGTTGGCCACGTCGCCGGTGAGCAGGTTGTCCATCGCGATGACTTCGAAGCCCTTGGCGACGTAGAAATCGCTCAGGTGCGAGCCGATAAAGCCGGCTCCGCCGGTAATTAAAATCCTGGGCATGTCACCCTCCCTCGGTTTCGCTTAGCCGACCGAATCGCGTCCGATCGAATAATAGGCGAAGCCCATGCCTTTGAGTTGTTTCGGTGAATACAAATTGCGCCCGTCCCAGATGACCGGCGTATTCAGCATTTGCTTGATGCGCTCGAAATTCGGATTGCGGAATTCGTTCCAGTCGGTGATGACAATCAACCCGTCGGCGCCGCCGATGGCGTCGAAGGCCGAAGCGCACAATACCAGTTTGCCGCTTTCGATTTCGTCCTGCAGGTTGTAGGGCTTTCGGGCCTGATCCATCGCTTCCGGATCGAAAGCGCGGAAGTTCGCCCCTTCCCGCACGAGCGCGCGAATGACCACCTTGGCCGGCGCTTCGCGCATATCGTCGGTTTGTGGTTTGAAGCTGAGTCCCCAAACGGCGAAGGTTTTGCCGGCGACATCGCCGTTGAAGTGCTTTTTGACTTTCTCGACGATAATCGTCTTTTGCGCCTCGTTGACCTCGTCGACGGCTTTGAGAATCTGCAGTGTCTGCCCGTTTTCCTCGGCGGTTTTGATCAACGCTTTGACGTCTTTGGGAAAGCAGGACCCGCCATAGCCGACGCCCGGAAACAGGAAGTGCTTGCCGATGCGCTGATCCGAGCCGATGCCTTTGCGCACCATGGCCACGTCGGCGCCGACGTTGTCGCACAGATTGGCGATCTCGTTCATGAAGCTGATTTTGGTCGCCAGCATGGCGTTGGCCGCGTATTTGGTCACCTCGGCCGATTTGATGTCCATGAAGATGATCGGGTTGCCGGTGCGCACGAAGGGGCCGTAAAGCGTACCCATCGTTTCGGCGACTTCCTCTCGGTCGGTGCCGATGACTACGCGATCGGGGTATAAAAAGTCGGCGATGGCCGCGCCTTCTTTCATGAACTCCGGATTCGACACCATCGAAAAATCATGCTTGGTGTGGGCGGCGACGGCAGCGCGCACTTTCTCGGCGGTGCCCACCGGTACGGTCGACTTGTCGACGATGATTTTATAACCGTTCATCGCTTCGCCGACCGCCTTGGCCACGTCCAGCACGTGACGCAGGTCGGCCGAACCGTCTTCGTCCTGCGGCGTTCCCACGGCGATGAAGATGATGTCGTTGTTTTTCACGCCCTCGGGCAGATCGGTGGTGAACTTCAACCGTCCTTCCTTCGTGTTGCGCGAAACCAGATCTTCCAACTCGGGCTCGAAAATGGGAATTTCGCCCTCGTTCAACCGGGCGATCTTTTCCTCGTCAATATCCACACAGGTCACGTCGTTGCCCGTTTCGGCAAAGCAAGAGCCGGCGACCAGACCGACGTAACCGGTTCCGATAACGCAAACGTTCATTTCGTCTCTCCGCGTTGTTTAGTATGCATGCTCACGACTCGCTTTGGAAAACACGGTCATCCAGATGATGCGCAGATCCAACCAGAAACTCCAGTTCTCGATGTAATACAAATCGGACTCGATCCGCTTTTGTAAATCGGTGTTGCCGCGCCAACCGTTGACCTGCGCCCAGCCGGTCAAGCCCGCTTTCATCTTGTGACGCAGCATGTATTTCGGAATCTGACCGCGGAACTGCTCGATGAACACCGGGCGTTCCGGACGCGGTCCGACCACGCTCATCTCGCCACGCAACACGTTGAAAAACTGCGGCAGCTCGTCCAGGTTCGTCTTGCGCAGCAGCGCACCGATCTTGGTGCGCCGCGGATCATCTTGCACCGCCCAGACTGCGCCGGTCGATTGTTCCGCGTCCACGCGCATCGAGCGAAATTTATAAAGGTCAAACGTCCGCCCGTCCAGCCCCATACGTTCTTGCGCATACAGCACCGGTCCCCGGCTCGACAATTTGATCGCCAGGGAAATCAGTAAAAACACCGGCGAACCGATCACCAGCACGGTCGCGGCGAACAACACGTCGAACACGCGCTTGGCGACCACACCCCAGCCGGAAATCGGCACCTGCTTGAGACTGATCACCGGCAGCCCGGCGAAATCCTCGATGCTCGATTGCAACACAACGAATTCCATCAGGTCGGGCACGACTTTTACGTCGACCATTTCTTGTTCGAGATTGGCCAGCACAACCTTCAACCGATCGTGCGCGTCCAGCGGCAGCGCCACGTAGACGCTGTTGATCGCATGTTCGTCGACCAACTGCTGCACTTGCTCGACCGTGCCCAGCACCGGCAGTTCGTCAATCTTCTGCCCGACTTGTCCGGCGTCGTCGGTCAGCATACCGCTCACCTGCAAACCCAGATCGGGTCGCGCCTGCAAGCGCTTGACGATCGCCTGCGCCAGGTCGCCGGTACCGACGATCAACACCCGCGTTACGCCTTTGCCTTTGGCGATGCGCGCCTTCTGCAAGCGATATACGCCGATGCGAACAAAAGCCACTCCGGTAGTCGACAACAGCAAAAAAATCAACAGCACGATACGGCTGGGTTTGTAGGCACTGACGAAAAAGGTAATGACCACGAAAATCACGAACGACAGCAAATGGCGTTGCAAACCGATGAACAACCGCCGCTGCAGGCTCGACGACGGCTGCGGATCCAACGGAGTACGCAGCCGCATGCCCACCGCCCAGACCAACGCGGCCAGAATCGCCAGCCACGCATACGACCAGAACGAAGGCACGTGTTGAATGCGCAGAGGCAGCAAGCCGAAACGAAGTGGATACGCGCACAACCAGGCGGCAACGACGACCAGCAGGTCGGCGACCGTCTGCACACTGTAGGCAAATCGTTCGCGTTGGGTAATCATGCCCGCTTCCCGATCGCTTCACGGTAAACCGCATGGGTGTCCGCGGCAAACCGCTCGACGCCGAACTCCTTTGCGCGGCGCAACCCGGCCTGCACGCAACGTTCGCGCAAATCCGCATCGTGATCGACGTCCATCAATTTCTGCGCAAGTTGATCGACATTGCGATGATCTACGGTCAACGCCGCTTCGCCGACAACCTCGACCAACCCGCTGTTGGCGGCGGCGACAACCGGCGTTCCGCAGGCCATCGCTTCAATCGCCGGCAGCCCGAATCCTTCGTAGACGCTGGGCATCACCAACGCCCGCGCCAGCGAGTAAACCGCCGGCAGATCATCCTGCGCAATGTAACCGGCAAAGCGCACCGTATCGCCCAGGCCGAGACGCCGATGCGCGTCATGCACATCCGAACCGCCCCAGCCTTCCGCGCCGACCAGCACCATCTGCGTCCGGTTGCCGTTGCGGTTGCGGTAGGCGGCGAAGGCTTCCAACAGACGCACCAGGTTCTTGCGCGGTTCCAACGTGCCGACGAATAAAAAATACGTCTCCGGCAGCGACAGTTTCCTTCGGATTGCCTGCAATTTTGCCTCGTCATCGACGCGCGCGATATTCTCCGGCAGCGCGTTGTGCACCACGCGGATCTTCTCGCCCGGAACGTGCAGGCGCTTTATCAAATCGCGCTTGGTATTTTCGCTGATGGCGATCACCCGTTTGGCGCGACGGATCGCGGCGGGCAGCAGGCGCTGTACCGCGTTGTTTCGCCAGGTGTGCATCTTCGGGAAAAGAAAGCTGGAAAGGTCGTGCACCGTCAGTACCGTCGGGCAAGGCGCCAGCAATGGCGAGAGAAAGTTCGTGCCGTGAAACAGGTCGACTTTTTCACGGCGCAGAATCGCCGGACAACGCGCCTGCAGCCACAGGTTGCCCACCGGAAAGGGATGATCGTTTACGGAAACATGCGGCGGCAGATCCAGCGAAATCACCGGTCGGTTGGAAATCAACAGGTATTGATCTTCGTCGTCGCGCTGCGCCAGCCCCTGAACCAACGTGCGGGTGTAGACGCCGACCCCTGATGGCTCGTACGTCAAAGCGCGTGCGTCGATGGCGACTTTCATGCCGTTTCCCGTCGATGAAATCCAACCAGGGCAATCGCTGCCCACCCCGCCAGAATGGCCACGCCGGTCGGCAGGGCCCAGTCAGGGTATAAGGCTTTGATTGCAAACAACAATCCCAGGTAAACCGCGCCATAGTGTAGCGAAATGACCAGGTTTTGCAATCGAATCGCGCCGTTTCGCCGCCGCAGGCGCCGCACACAGAAGGCAAACAGCAGCGCTTCGGTCAATACGGTGGCGATGGCCGCGCCGTAAATTCCGAGCCAGGTGATCAACGCTGCGTTGGCGGCGATGTTGACCACGGCCAACACACCGGTCGCAATTGCATAAAAATTCTGCTCGCGATGCGCCAGCAGCAGGTGCGTCAACAGATAATTGGGGTAGATAAACCACAACGCAATCAACAAGATACGCAGGGCGTTAATCGCCGGGGCGAAAGCATCGCCGAAAAACAGAGTCACGATTTCCGGGGCGAAAACCAACCCGAAAGCCACGCCCGCAGTGGCAACGTGACCGAGCATGCGCAGCGAAGCATCGGCGGTGGCATTGTGCTTTTCGCCCTCGGTCTGCCGAGCCAACCGCGGAAAGACCGCGGCGAAAAAAGCGGCGGGCAGAATCATCGCAGCTTCGATCAACCGGTAAGCCGCGCCGTACAACCCGGCTGCCTCCGGCCCGACCATTCCCTGCAGCATGATCAGGTCGATGCGGAAATAGATGATGGTGAACAGATCCACTGCCGCCAGCGGCAACGCCAGGCGCAACAACGGACGCCACTGCGCGGGTTGAGTCGGTTGCTCGGCGTTTAACTCGTGGGTGAAACGCCGCGCCAACATCAACGCGCACGCATGGCCGACGAGGTACGCCCCACCGATGGCGATCAACCCGCCGCCGAGCAGCAAGCCGATAATCGCCAGCACGAAAAAAACGACGCGATCGACCAGGATGATCAACGCGTCTTCGCGCAAATGCTCGCGGGCTTTAAGCAACGCCTGATCCAGATGCACAAAAGCATCCAAGCCCACGCCCAGGCCGACCAGAATCAACAACGCCCTGGCGACCGGCGGCAGATCGAAAAAGAAAAAGCCGAGAAAAACGACGGTCAGTCCGATGATCTCGCTGCCGATGCGCAAACGCCGCGCGGTCTGGTAATTTCCCAAACCGCCGTCGTCGGCCGTCGACGCTTCACGCCACAGCGCCGTACTGACGCCCGCATCAACCAGCACGAAGGCGATATGCGCGAAAGCCAACGCAAAGGTCAGATAGCCGAAGTCGGCCAGATCAAGCAGATGAGCCGCGGCCAGGATAAAAACGAAGATCAGCAGCTTGCTGCCCAGCAGCGCCGATGCCTTCCACAACGTGTTGACCCACAGTCTACTCATCGTGTTTGCCTTGCGCGGTGATCAGCGCCAACACGTAACCGACCAGCAGCATGTGTACATAGGAATCGAACATCATCGCGTCGTACAGGTTGGCCAGCGCCACGACCGTCAGCAAACCAACGGCCACCGCATATTCCGCGCCGGGTTGCGCACGCCAACGCCGCAATAAGGTGTGCAGAATCACCACCGCCAAAAAAAGTAACGCTGCCAGACCGAGCAGCCCCTGCCCGGCCAACGCAGTCAGGAAAATATTGTGCGGTTGATAAAGCCCCTGACCGACCAGCAGATCAAAATTCGGCTCGGGTAGATGACCATAAAAATGGAAACGAAATCGATCGACGCCGATGCCGAACACCGGGGCCGTGCGCCACAACGACAGCGCCGCCGACCACAGCAACCGCCGCGTCTGCACGGTGTCGCCGCCCATCGCCGCTGTCTGCTCGCCCAACCAAGATTCGCCGGTTTCAGAAACGGCCTCATCATTTGTCTCGGCTGTCGGAGTTCCGCGACGCACCATAAATGTCGCGCATAACGAAACGACAACGAGTGCAATCACCCCGGCCAACGCACCCCACCGTTTCCAACCTCGTACGACGGTTAGGCGCGCCCAGCAAAGCACACCGACTGTCAGGCCTCCCGCCAGCGCCAACCACGCGCCACGGCTGTAGGTCAACCACAAGGCGTATAGCCCAAGCCCGATCGACAACGCGGCGAGTTGCCTCCAGTAGCGGTCTTTATCGACGAGCAACAGCAGAATCGCCGCGCCAATCGTCACTACCAGGTAATAGGAAAAGGTGTTGCAATAGCCGAAAATCGATGAAGCCCGCACGATGAAGCGCTCGCCGTTGAAAAAAATGCCGGTCGTGAAGCTGAGCGTCGACGAAGGATCGAAGACGGCGAATTTGTCGGGCACAATGAACTTCAACAAGGTGTTGGCCGCTTTGGGCGCGAAGTGTTGCCAGATGCCGATTCCGCTGTAAACGACCGACCCGGCAGCCAGAGCGCGGCTCGCAGTCAACACCATGCGCCGTTCACTGAAAAGCTGTCTTAGAAAAATGAACAAGGCAACGCCGACACCGAAGCGCACGATAAACTTCGCTGCCGCCAATCGCCCGTCGGCGATGGCCAGCGTGGTGACGATCATCGACACCATCACCACCGCTAGGCCGATGGTAATGCGATCGATGCGCAACCGGCGCAGGTCGAGCGTCAGCACCGCAACGATCAGAAAAAAGGCGATGATCACTTCGGTGGTGGTGAACTTCAGCGCATTCAACGACAGCAGCGGAAATTCGACGAAGGCCAGCGAAAACAGCAGTCCCAGCGCGACGGCCACCCAACGACGGCCCCGTTCGTTCACCGCGCCGGCCCCCCTTTTTCCTGGTAATCGGCGTAGGTTTTTTCGACGTGCTCTTTGATTTTGCGGCGGAACACTTCGCGGTCGAAGGTCAAAGCATGGCCGCGCGTCTTGGCCGGATCGAACTTGTGCTCGTTCTGCTCAAACTGATCCATCGCTTCGATCATACTTTCCGCCGTCTGCTCGGTAAAAAACACGCCGGTCGGATCTTCGCGATCCAAACCGCGCACCGTTTCCAACGCACCGCCCTTGCCAAAGGCGATCACCGGACGTCCCGATGCCTGCGCTTCCAATGGCGTGATGCCGAAATCTTCCTCGCCGGGAAACAGAAACGCGCGGCAGCATCGATACAAATCGGCGACGGTTTCGTCATCCTGCCAACCGAGAAACTCGACGTACTCGCCGCCCAGATCCTGCAGGCGTTCGGCGTCCTGACCGGTGCCGACCACTTTCAATTTGCGTTTGGACTTCGCACAAGCTTCCACCGCCAGGTCGACCCGCTTGTAGGGCGCCAACGCTGTGACGATCAGGTAAAAGTCTTCCGCCTGCCCGACGGAAAAACGCGCAGTATCCACCGGCGGATGAATCACCGTTGCCGGTCGTTGGTAGTGTTTGGCGATTCGCTTGGCGACGTGGTGACTGTTGGCGATGAAATCATCGACGCGATCGGCCGAAGCCACGTCCCACATGCGCAGATAGTTGGCGAAAAATGAAATGACCGCTCGTTTGAACGCGCCGACGCGGTGCGGGCCGAAGTATTCGTCGAACATCTCCCACACGTAGCGCATCGGCGTATGGATGTAGCTGACGTGGCAGGTGGTCGGCTGGGTGATCACACCCTTGGCCACGCAATGGCTGGTGGATAACACCAAATCGTAGCCGCGCAGGTCGAACTGTTCGATGGCCGTCGGCATCAGCGGCAGATAGTTGCGGTACCACTGCGCCGCCCGCGGCATTCTCTGGATAAAGCTGGTGTGAATGCTCAAGCGCTCGATCGCCGGCGAAAGCTTCCCTTTCAGATGCAGCAGCGTGTACAGATCGGCTTCGGGCCAGATCTCGCACATCACCTCCAGCACCTTTTCGCCGCCGCGCATGCCGGTCAGCCAATCGTGCACCAGCGCTATCTTCATAGGCTCCTCCCCCGCGAAAACGATTCGGCTTCGCGGCCGATCACCTCGGCGATCTGCTTTTTAAAACGATCGCGGCTGAATCCTGCAACCCGCTTGCGGATAGCATCGCCGGCGAAGGCGTCGGCGTTGCGCTCGAAAAAGTTCACCGCCCGGGTCAACGCTTCAACGTTTTGCTGCGCGTAAAATACGCCGCCGCATTTATCGTTCTTAATTTGCTCGCGATCGCGCACGTCGTCGCCGGTCAAGATCAGTCCGTCGATGGTTTCGGCCACTCCGCCGCGCCCGAAGGCGATCACCGGTTTGCCCGCCGCCTGCGCTTCGAGCGGTGCGATGCCGAAATCCTCCTCCGCCGCGTAAACAAATGCTTTGCAACCTGCCATCTGCTCGACGACATCCGCGTCGCTCAGGTGACCGAGAAACTGCACCTGCGGTCCCTTGTAGCGCAGAAGGCGCTTATATTCCTGCCCCTCGCCGATCACGCGCAACGGCAGATTCAACTCGGTGAACGCCTGCAAAATCAAATCGAGCCGCTTGTAAGGCGCAAAGGCGGAAACGACGAGGTAGTAATCACCCGGCGGCCCCGGCTGAAAGCGCTCGACTTCGACCGGCGGATGCACCACCTCGGCCTCGCGGCGGTAATGTTTGCGGATGCGCGCGGCGATGTGCCCGCTGATCGCAATGAAACGATCGACGCGGCGGCTGCTCAGCGCATCCCACAATCGCAGGTAGTTGAGGAACGGCGGAATCAGTTTGCGCCCGAACCAGCCCATCACCTCGTTGGAAAAATAGGTGTGCGCCATGTCCCACACGTAGCGCATCGGCGTGTAGCAGTAGCACAGGTGCAACTGGTGCGGAGCGGTGCGCACGCCCTTGGCCACGCAATGGCTCGACGACAACACCAGGTCGTAGTTTCGCAGGTCGAAGCGTTCGATGGCCGTGGGAAAAAGCGGCAGGTAATAGCGGTACAACGTCGACGCCCGCGGCAGACGCTGAACGATGCTGGTGCGAATGTTCATTTGTTCGATCAATGGCGACACGCGCCCCGGCGTGTGCAGCAGGGTGTACAAATCGGCTTCAGGGAACAGTTCGCAAAACACTTCGAGGCAGCGTTCGCCGCCGCGCATGCCCGTCAGCCAATCATGTACGATGGCGACCTTCACGACGCGCCTGCCTTGGCCGAGAGCATGTCGGCGACCAACTCGCGTATTTGCTTGGTGCGTACGTCCCAACTGTTGGCGTGGGCTTCGTCGATGCGTTCCTGCCGGTAATCGACCTCGTCGGCCAGCGTCTGCTTGATCGCATCGAGAAACTCGGGCGGCGTTTGCGCCAGACGGCACAGGTGCGGACGCTCGCGGTAATCGTAAAACGCGGGCAGATCGGCGGCAACGATCGGCTTGCCCGCGGCCATGTACTCGTAGAATTTCATCGGGAAGCTGCGCCGCGTGCTTTCGTTGATGCGCAACGGCAACAGGCCGACGTCGAAAGCCGCAAGATAAGCCGGCAACTGCTCATAAGGAACGCGACCGGTCAGACACACGTTCGGCATTGCGGCGAGTTCGGATACATCGGTGTTGGGGTCGCCCCAGCCGACCGGGCCGACCAACGCGATGCCGGCTTCGGGCAACGACCGCGCCAGAAACGCCAGCAGATCCAAATCGGTTTTGTAGCCGGAAATATTGCCCTGGTACCCGATGATCGGCCGTTGCAAATCGGCCAGTTCCTGCGGAGTGTCCAGTTGATCGCAATCTTCGAAATGACCGGTGTTGGCAACATTGCCCAGATAGACGATGTTTTTCGCCTGCGCTTTGCGCTCGTCGTAAAGTACCGGATTGGTAGTGACGACTAAGTCGGCGCGCTTCAACAGTCGCCCTTCCATTTCACGCAATTCATCGGCGGCGACACCGGGGTTGGCCGCGTAATCGTCAACGCAATGGTAAACCACCGCTGCTTCGTTTAGTTCGCCAATCAACTCGACGCCCAACGGCAGGAAGGTCCAGAGAATCGGACTCGTAAAACCAAGCGCATGCATCTGCCGCCGCAAGGCAACCGCCAGCGCCTTACGGTTGAAGCCACGCACAATGGTGTTGCGATGCAGCGGAATGTTGACCGGCGACGTCACCCAGAGGTTTTCCTCCGCCTGCCACGTTCCCTGGAACCACTCGCCCAGGCGTTTGCGCACCTTCGACCAATCGCCTCGGCTGCGCCCCGGAGCGCGCAAACCGAGGTTGTTGACGTACAAAATGCGGTTGTCCGCCGCCAGCCGATGCATCAGATGCTGGGCGTTGACCCACATCGCATCCCAGCTTGAACTGGCCAGACAGACGATATCGCGTCCGTGCAGTTCCACAAGTTCCTCGTCGATTGAAAGCCCATCGTACCCAGGTTGGATTTAGCGCGCAATGCGCCGGGCTAGAGAGCAAGATGCGCCAATTCGCGGTCGATCACCGTGCAGCACTGCGTCCAGGTGCGTTCCAACGCGCGCTGCCGTGCGGCTTCGCCCATGGCGCGACGTTTGCCATCATCGCCGAGCAACATCATGAGTTTCTCGGCGACATCGACCGGATCTTCGCCGTCACAGTGCAAACCTGTTTCACCGTCCACGACCGCATCGACCGCACCGCCGCTGCGCCCGGCGATAGCAGGCACGCCGAACAGCGCCGCTTCCAGAAAAACAATGCCAAAACCTTCGACATCCGGGCCGATGCGCCGGTTGGGCATGACGAAGAGATCGGCCCGCGCAAGTAAAGCGGAAAGCGCGTCGTCCGGCAACCGGCCGGTGAAGCGCACATGCTCGCCGACGTTCAACTCGTCGATCGTCCGCACTACGCTTTCTTTTTCCGGACCGTCACCAACAACCGCCCACAGCAGGTTCGGGAATTTTTCAATCACCGCCAGTAGTGCCCGCGCCACCGTTTCGTGGCTCTTGCGTTTTTCCAATCGCCCGTGCGTCACCAGCAACAGTTTGCCGTCGAGCGACATCTCATCGATCTGCGTTGCCGGCTTAGCTTGCGGATCCAGCGTTCCCGAATCCGCGCCCAATGGCGCTAAAATAATATGTTTGGTGTCGATCAAACCGCCGATCTGCGCTTGCATGAAGCTGCTGTTGACCACCACGCGATCGGCCAGGCGCAACACCAGCCGCAGCGCCAACTTACCCAGTCCGCCTTTTTCCAGCACACGCAAGATCTCGGTGCCGTGGCAATACACGACGTACGGGCATCCGGTGAGGATTCGAATCACCACCATCGGCAGGCCGTTGGCCAGCGCGTAGGCGCAATGCACGACATCGGTTTTTTGATCGCGTATGGCGTCGGCCATGTAAATGCCGCCGACAAGAAAGCGGAAAAAAAGCGCCAGGACGCGCAGTAAAAAGTTCCCCTGCCCCCAATCCAACCGCGGCATGCGCTTGACTTGATAAGGCTGCTCTTGATCGAACGCCTCGTCGCCCGGGCAATGCCGGGTGACCACAACCGCGTCTTCTCCGTAGTAGGACGCGATCTGCGCCATCCAGGTCTGAACGCCGCCGGCATCGGGTAAGAAGTCGCGGGAAAAAACGGCGGCCTTCAAAGGATGTCCTCTTCCGTTTTGGCGCGGTGGATTTTCTCCAGGATGGAAAGCATCTGATTGATGCGCTGCTCCCAACTGTTTTCTTTGGCCTGGGCGATGCGCTGCTCGCGATGCGGATCTTCGGTCATCCTGCGTTCGACCGCTCGCACCAACGCCTCGGCACTGGGAGCTATATCGATCATCGGTTGAAAGCGGTTCAACTCCGGCAGCGGCGAGGTGATAACCGGTTTGCCGGTGGCCAGGTATTCGAAAAATTTCAATGGCAGTACGCCGCGGGTGTATCGATTGACCAGGTACGGAATGATGCAGACATCGAAGGCGGCCATGATCGGCGGCAACTCTGCGATTTTCCGTCGGCCGAGAAAATGCATGTTGCTTTTGCCGATGAAGCGATCCGTGCCCATACCGCGGTCGGGACCGACAAAAACAAAACTCCAATCGGGACGCAATTCCAGAAGTTCGTCCAACAAATCGTTGTCGATTTTGTAATTTAATGCGCCGACAAAACCCAGAATCGGTCGCGGTAGATCGGCGACCAATCGCGACGGCACGGCGGTCGTCGCCTGGTTGAAGTGCTCGAAATCGGCGACGTTGGGCACAAAGTAGGTGTGTTTGTTAAACTTTTTTTTGTCTTCGTAAAGACTGCGCGCAGTCGTAAATACGGCGTCGGCGCCTTTGACCAGTTGCCGCTCCATTTTGCGCGTGGTGGTGATCCAGGCGCCGGGGAATGCGCTGTATTCGTCAACGCAATCGTAGCAAGCGATCGCGTGCGGCACCGCATCGAGAAACGGTCGGCTGGTCGGCGGGTAACACCACAAAACGGGTTCGAAAAAACCCAACTCTTCCATCACCTGCCGCACGTTGCGCGCGACCATCATGCAATTGGCTTCGTTAACCGGCCACAGCTTGTTGCCAAAAGGCAGCGATCCGCCCGGTCGAAAAATCGTGACGCCGCTGGGATCGCGCCAATGCTGGGGCGCCACACCGCGCTTGCCGGAGCCGATGGGATTGAGCGGCTCAACGTAAAGCACTTCGAAGTCGCCGGCCAAACGCGAAGCGATCTGCTGCTTGTTGGTCCACAGCGGCGCGTCCCAATCGGCGGTCGAAACCATCACGATCTGCTTCGGCAGCTTGTAGTGCGCGAAGTCACCCATCAGTTCGCATCCTCGACGCAACGGAAACCAATGGTGGCATCGTAGTGATCGACGGGTTTGTGATCGCGGTAGGAAGTCCGCGCCAGCAAGGCGGTCGAAGTGTACCCCCCGCCGCGCACCGCGCGCTCGTCGCCTTCGGCCGGTCCTTGCGGATTGACGTCGTTGTCCGGCCACAAAGCGGCGTTGTAGTAATCGTCGGCGTAAACGTCGGCGACCCACTCGGCGACGTTGCCGGTCATGTTACGCAAACCCCAGGGCGATTCGCTGTAGCGGTAAGCGCCTACCGGCGTCGTCCGGTAATAGCAGGTTTCGACCAAGACGCTTTCGCCCAAGGCGTCTGTCTGTTCGCGCGGAATCGAAATGTTGGCCATTTCGCAGGTCGGTTCCTGCCAGCCCCAGGGGTAGATGCGGTCGTCAGCACTGCCCCGCGCCGCTTTCTCCCATTCGGCTTCGGTCGGCAAACGGCGACCCCGCCAGGCGCAGTAGTCGGCGGCCATCTGCCAGGTGACGTTGACCACCGGGTAATCGTCGTATTCTGCTTTGGTGTAATAGTCGTCGATGCCCGGCACGTTGCGGGTGTAGGGATCGTCGCAAGCGCTTGCGTCGACGCAGGCTCGATACTGCGCGTTGGAAACTTCGGTTTTTTCGATAAAGAACGCCCTCACCTGCACAACGTGCTCCGGGTGCTCGTCGTAGAAAGGTTCGTCGATGACGCCGTCGAGCAAATCGATGCCCGGGCTGTAATCCGAGCCCATGGTGAATTCGCCGGCTTTGACCAAAACCAACTCGCTGGCTTCAGCCGAGCCGTAGCGGTCGCTGGCGAAGTCGAAATCGTTGTCCTCTTCACACGCGAAAATGCCAAGCAGAAGAACGAGTAAAATGGCGATCAGCGTCAGTCTCAATCAACGGTCCTTTCTGTGATGCGGGCATTTTACCGGAGCGGCATTGCACATACCAGACGTGATAGTTATCTTTTTCGAAACGCAAATCAACGCCAAAGGAGCCTCAAATGGGCAAACGCTTGATCGTCGTCGGCGGCGTCGCGGCCGGAACCAGCGCCGCCAGCCGAGCACGTCGCACCGATCCGGACCTGGAAATCATCCTCTTCGAAAACGAACAATTCGTCAGCTACGGCGCCTGCGACGAGCCCTATTTCATCTCCGGCGTCGTTCCCAGTTATGAAAACCTGCTGGTGCGTCGACCCGAGGTGTTTCGTAAAAAACAGAACATCGATATCCGCCTGAACCACGAAGTCACGGCGATCGACGCGGACAAAAAATCGGTTACCGTCCTCAACAAGGAAAGCGGTCAGACCGAAACCTACGACTACGACGCGCTGATTCTGGCGACCGGCGCTCGCCCGCGCATGGTCGATTTGCCCGACGCCGACGCGCCCAACGTGTTCCAAATCAAATCGCTCGACTCGGCCGTCGCGCTCGATGCGTTTTTGCGCGAGCATCAGCCGAAAAAAGCCGTGACCCTCGGGGCCGGATTCATCGCGCTGGAAATGGCCGAGGCGCTGCACGCACGTGGCGTGGATGTCACGATCCTGCACCGCAGCGACAAACCCGGCAGCATCTTCGCGCGAGAAATCGCCGACGTCATCGGCCAGGAGCTCGCCGATCAAGGTGTAACCTATATTCCCAACACCCTGCCCACCCGCTTTGTTCTCGACGACAACGGCCTGGTGACGGCGGTCGAAACCGATAACGGAAC
>Ga0272444_10000604_pt1 | contig 37815 bp, 27 predicted proteins | sample SSMForm13_FD_201033 | JGI IMG/M metagenome (GOLD analysis project Ga0272444, IMG submission 201033) | Marine sediment archaeal communities from Little Sippewissett salt marsh, Falmouth, MA, United States - SSM-Form-13 | ecosystem: Environmental > Aquatic > Marine > Wetlands > Sediment ...
AGCTGCCTTTTACGCTTCCGGCGACGACGCAGGATCTGGCCGCGCCGCAGTTGATCTCCCCTCTGCAAGAGGAGAGCCATTTCGTCGACGAAGCGATCCCGCTGGAGTGGAGCGCGGTGCCGGGTGCGACGGCGTACAACTTCGACGTTGACACCAACGGTTGCCACATTAATCGAGTCGTTTCGGCGACTTCCTATACGATTCCGGCAGATGCTCTTTTTCAGCAGGGGTATGCTTGGGCCGTTCGGGCGTTGCAGGACGAGGAAATCGGGCCGAAGTCCGAGCGGCGGGTCTTTAACGTTTTTGAAGAGCATTTCACGCCCACGCCGACGGCGACGCCGACGCCCACGCCCGATCTGGACTTTAGCGGTAACGGACGCGTGGATGGTGAAGATACCTTTCTTATCCTGTCTCAATGGCAACAGGCGAGCGATCAATACGATCTGACGTCCGACGGATGGGTGCGAGAAGAAGATCTCGTCAAGTATCTCGACCGTTGGCGGCGGCGTAAAGAAATTCCGCCGACGCCGGTTTTGTACCCCCCGGTTCTTCTCCAACCGCTGAACGCCGAGGAAATCATCCGGGACGACATTCTGCTGATTCTCTATGATCCCAACGCGGACAACGGCGTTTTCTTTCGCTGGACCAAGGCTTTTGGGGCCGACTTTTACGACGTGCGCTTCGAGGGTCCATCGTCGGGAGGGCTTGGCGTGTATTGGATTCGAGACGTGAGCGGTACGGAACTCAAGGTCACGCTTCCGATCACGACCCAGAACAGCGACTTGGGAACGTACCGATGGCAGGTCCGCAGCGCCAGCAGCGCCCTGGCCGAATCGGGCTACAGCGCCTTGAGCGAACCCTATTTCTTTGATATTATCAATCCCACGTTCACGCCGACGCCGACGCCGACGCCGGTGCCGAAGTCCGCGGATATCGATCAGGACGGGTCTGTTCGCCCTTTGGATCTTTTTCTGTTTGCTTCGAGTTGGCAGCTGCAAAGCAGTTCTCCAGGCTACTTGGAGGATGCCGATTTTGACTCCAGCGGACGGATTGAGGCCGAGGACTTGTTGGGATTTGTCTCTTCGCAGCAGCGGCGGTCCGAGGAAGCGGTGTTCCCGCCGCTTCTCTTGGCGCCGACGGACGGTTGGGTTGCCTATACCGCCGAGGTGCTCGATGCGACCTTATTTTCCTGGCGCTTTCAGGCCGTGCCCGCCGCGGCGGGGTATGAGGCCGAGGTCTATAACGCGGTTTCTCTCGGGGATGACCCCGATCTTGTGGACCGCTTCGTGATTCCCGAGGATGGCCGTATCGAGTACCATCTCACGGAGCAGTTAACGCCTTGGCCGGTGGGTGGAAAGAATTTTTGGTTCTGGCGCGTTCGAGCGTGGGGTGAGACGGGCCGGGTGAGTCCCTGGAGTGAAACCCGCACGTTTGAGGTGCGGTATGGAGTGCGGCCCGATTCGAAATTGTCGACATCGGCCGCTCTTTCGATTGCCACTCCGACTCCCGGACCGGGGATCGAATCGACTCAAAGGCCGGGTTGGTGAATTTCGTTACGGTTGCACGGCAACACAAGCGCGGTTCATGAGGAAATACCAGCTGTCCAAGGAGGTTGTCATGATCTCTCAGAGACTGTATCGAATTGCGGCGTGTGTGGCGTTTGCGTATTTCGCTCTCGGTTGTGCAACGGTTCCCGTGACCGGTCGCAAGCAGCTTGTCCTGCTTCCCGATTCTCAGTTGGCCACGATGAGCCTGGATTCCTATCGGCAAGTTCTCAAAGAATCGACCTTATCGTCGAACGCCGAGCAGGTGGCGCAGGTCAAGCGCGTGGGAAGCCGGTTGGCGGAAGCCTCGGAGCAGTATCTCACCCAGCAGGGCTTTTCGACAAAGGGATACGCGTGGGAATTCAACCTGATTGAAGATGACTCGACGATCAACGCCTGGTGCATGTCGGGGGGGAAAGTCGCCGTCTATACCGGCATCCTGCCGATTACGCGGAACGACGCGGGGCTGGCCGTCGTGATGGGCCACGAGATCGCCCATGCGTTGGCCAAGCACGGCAATGAACGCATGAGCCAGGGATTGATTGTGCAGCTCGGCGGCATCGCGCTGTCGGAGGCTCTGAAAGCCAAGCCGAAAGAGACGCACGATCTTTTTATGGTTTCTTATGGGGCGGCGACGCAGGTGGGGGCCATTCTGCCTTACAGTCGCCTGCACGAATCGGAGGCCGACCGGATCGGACTAACGCTGATGGCAATGGCCGGGTACGATCCAAGGGAGGCGATTCCGTTTTGGGAGCGCATGAATGCCGGCAGTGGCTCTCGGCCGCCGCAGTTTTTATCCACGCATCCCGCGCCCCAGAGCCGGATTGACAACATTCGAAAGCATTTGCCCGAGGCGTTAGCGATCTATCGCGCGCCCTAACCAGGCGGTGAACGTCGTGAACGAATGGCGATTTGACACAGCGGGTCGCGAGCAAACCTCTTTCCAAACGCGCGAAGTTCAGCGGGTGACTTTGTGGGGGCTGGCGCTGAACCTGGCGCTGGCGGTGCTGAAGTTCGTGGTCGGAATTGTGGGCACCAGTCACGCGCTGGTGGCCGATGCCGTGCACAGTTTGTCCGATACCGTGACGGACATGGCCGTGGTCATTGGCGCGCCCTACTGGTCGGCCAAGGCCGACGCCGACCATCCTTACGGCCACGGCCGGATCGAAACCCTCATCACCGTTGTGATCGGCGTCGCTCTTGCGGGCGTCGGGTTGGGGCTGGCCTATAACGCCCTGCTGACGCTTCAGCGGCCGCCGGCCGAATCGCCCGAGTGGATCGCGCTGGCGGCGGCGTGTGTTTCGATCGTGACCAAGGAGTGGCTTTACCGGTGGACCATCGGCGTCGGCCGTCGAGCGAAGTCCTCCGCGCTGATGGCCAACGCATGGCACCACCGTTCCGACGCGCTGAGTTCGATTCCCGTGGCCATTGCGGTGGTGGGTGCGCGGTTGAGTCCCCTTTGGTGGTTCCTGGACCCGGTTGCGGCGGTGATCGTATCGATCCTGATTCTGCACGCGGCGTGGCGGATTCTCTTGCCGGCGCTCAATCAACTGGTGGACGCGGGCGCGTCGCGGGAGACGCAGGAGAGACTTATTGCCTTGGTCAACCAGACCGAAGGAGTCAAGACGTTGCACGCGCTTCGTACGCGCCTCATCGGTCCCGGTCTTCAGGTCGACCTGCACATTCGTGTTGACGCCGACCTGACCGTGCGACAGGGGCACGAAATCGCGCATCAGGTGAAAGACCGCCTGCTGGCCCACGGGCCGGACGTGGTGGACGTGCTGATTCACGTCGAGCCTCACCACCCGAAGGCGGCTCCCGCCGGACATTGATTCGTCGTTGAGTGCCTCACCGCCCTGTCCGCCTCAGGAGGATTGCGGCGGGTTGGCAACAAGTCTTTCCCCCTCCAAGGAATGGGCCACCCGGCTTAAGTTAGCACCTCGAGCATCTCTCGAAAGTTATGTCCGTTTTCCTCTCCTGCCTTTATAAGGTCGCAGACGCGCCCTGGCGGGGGAGGCGGGGTGGGGTATGTTTTTCTCCAGCGGAACCGCTTGGGCCTCGAAAAGCAACCCCCTCCAGCTCCCCCTTCGTAAGGGGGAGAGAGGTCGGTCCCCGCTTTTTGTTTTTCATTTGGACAATCATTTCGAGAACCACTCTAGGCGGGGATTACAGCAGGTCGCTGGCCAGCTCCGCCAGAGGGGAACGTTCCCCCTTGGTGAGATTGATGTGAGCGTAGATTTCCTGCCCCTGCATTTTCTCGATCAGGTAGCTGAGACCGTTGGAAGAACTATCCAGGTAAGGATGGTCGATCTGGAAAATGTCTCCGGTGAGAACGATTTTAGTGCCCTCTCCGGCGCGGGTAATGATCGTTTTGACCTCGTGAGGCGTCAGGTTCTGCGCCTCGTCCACGATGAAAAACACTTTCACCAGGCTGCGTCCACGAATAAACGCCAGCGGAGCGATGACCAGTTTGTTTTCCTCCAGCAGTTTGTCGATACGGGCCTGTTTGGAGTCCGATTCCGAGAAGCGAATCACGCCGAGGTTGTCGTACAAGGGTTGCATGTAGGGATCGAGTTTCGACTGAATGTCGCCGGGCAGGAAGCCGATGTCCTTGTTGCTCAGTGGAACGACGGGTCGAGCCATGAAGATCTGGCGGTAGTCTTTCCGCTTCTGAAGGGCGGCGGCCAGGGCCAGCAGTGTTTTGCCCGTGCCGGCCTTGCCCGAGAGGCTGACGAGCTGGATGTTGTTGTTGAGCAGGGCGTCCAGGGCGAAGGTCTGTTCGGCGTTTCGAGGTGTGATGCCGTAGCCGGTGCTTTTATCGACGCGCCGAATCGTGCGACTGGCAGGATCATAGGCGCTGAGGGCCGACATTTTCCCGTTGCGCATGATGAAGTACTCGTTGGGGCGGGGGGGCTTGTCGAAGTTAAACCGCTCGACCTCCACTTCGTAGGGCTCCTGATAGAGCTGGTTGATCAGCGCTTCGGGAACCGGCTCGACGACCCGGTGGCCGGTGTAGAGCGTGGCGAGATCCTTCACCTGATCGGTCTTGTAGTCCTGCGCCAGAAGGCTGATCGACTTGGCTTTCATCCGCAGGTTGACGTCTTTCGAAACCACAATAATCTGGATGGAGGGATTTTCCCTGGCGATGTGGTAGGCGATGTTCAGAATCTGATGATCCTCCTTGGTGCTGGAGAACGCGGTGGACAGGTCCCGGTGAAAAGGCCGTTCGAGCTTGATGGAGACCTTGCCCCGGTTGGGGCCGATTTTGACGCCGCCGTCGAAGAGTTTGTCTCCGCTAAGCGTGTCCAGCGTGCGGACGAATTCCCGGGCGTGATAGTTCAGGGATTCATTCCCTTTTTTAAAGCGGTCCAGCTCTTCGAGGACCGTGATCGGAAGGACCACGTCGTGCTCCTCGAAGTGATAGACGCAGGAGCTGTCGTGGAGAATGACGTTCGTGTCGAGAACAAAGATTTTCTTTTTTCTACGTGCCATGGCATAGCTTCTCCGGTTTTCGGTACGGCTTGGCTGGCCAACGAACAATAACAGAAGAGCGGCGGCGCTGCCGCGCCACCGGTTGAGGCGGTTTTGAACATGCGCCGATCGTCGAAATCCAATCTTTTCCAGCAAGGCGAGCGGTCGAGTGACGTTCGCCCTGTTCTGAGCGTCTCTACCCGGTTTGTATACTGCCAGATTTTCCCTGTGTTTGTCCAGTTGAATTCTGCCCGAGTAGAATGGAAAGCGGCCGGGCCGAACGCGCGGAGGTCTTATTGCTTCGGGATCGGAATGCAGAGGTCATCGGGCGGAACGTCGTAGTCGTCTTCGAGATGCTGCGCGGGAATGCCTTTGCCCGCCAGCCAGAGGGCCATGACAAGGTCGTCGTGTTTCTCGACGCCGAGGCCGTGCAGTTCCTGAATCAGCCGGGCGGTCTTTTCGCGGCTCGCCTCATCGCCGGTCGGCAGGAGGATCTTGCGGTTTTCGAACAACACGGACAGCGATGCGACGCCTTCATACGGGTCGGCCTTCTTGATTGTCGTCGTATGCCCCCTGATCGGCAGGTCGCTGGTGCGGATCAATTCCAGCTCGTAGACGCGCTGAAAGAGGTTGTTTTCGATGGTAATCCGGACCGGATTCCAACGCCGCGCCTGGCGGACAATGGCGCGCGTCAACCGGTGGGGCGTCATGCCTCGGCGGCGAAAGAGATCGAGCACGATTCGGGTTCCATCGGGCCGGACGCCGAGGGTCAGGATCACGGAATAGTCGCTGTCGTGCTGTTCGGCGCGCCGGCGATCGGTGACCATCGCCAGGTCGATGCCTTGATAGATGCGAATCTCTTCGCCCGGCGGCTGCTGTCCCATGCAGAGGCCCGGCTCGCGGCAGGCTTCGAGCCACTCGAGCGGAAACAGCGCCGTGGCCTCGTCGACAACCTGGTTCTGCTTCTCGCGGTTAAAGATGACCGTGCCCAGCTCGCGGCGGTCCCGCGCGAGACGCTCGTAGGACCATTTTTCGGGCATCAGTACAAGTTTCTTTTCTTCATCGAGAATCGCCTGCTCGATCAGCGTCTCGTAGCTGGAATTGTCGATCAGGTGGCTGTAAAGATCGTCGAAATGCTTGCGTGTGCCGATGACGAGCTGTTGCCCGCCGGGTTCGAGAATCGGCGTCAGCTCGGAGAAGAACCAGTCGAGCGCTTTCTGCCGTTGCGTAGCCGAACGGCACGAGGCGCTGTCGATCGGATCATCCACGATGGTCAGATCGCTCCTCAAGCCGGTGCAGGAGCCGAGAAAGCTGAGCGCCCGGACCGAAGGCTCGCGAAGGTTGCGCGTTCGGCGGCAATAGAGTTGGCGGTTGTTCCAGCGCAGCGGCGGGGGCTGATCCGGTTTCAGCGAGCCGAAGTCGGCCCGGATGCGCCGGTTGGTTTCGATCTCGCGACGAATCGCGCCGACGAATCGCATGGACAGCTCGGCCGTCTTGCTCACGAGCACGATTCGAGCGTTCGGACGGCGAACCAGCTGCCAGAGCGGCAACAAGAAACAGTAAACGATGGATTTCCCGTGGTCTCTCGGCGCGGCGTGAAACAGCCGGGCGCAGGAGAAGTTCCCGGTCCAGCGATGCTGGCAGGCGTAGTAGCTAAGGCCGAGGTAATAGACGCCGAAGTAGTAGGCGTCACTCCGTGCCAGGCGCTTGTGATCGCGAAGCGCCTTTGCAACGGATTTTCGAGAGAATTTCTTCGGCCAGTTCATGGTATTGCTCCTCGGTCAACAGGTCGGTCGCGCAATCCTCTTCCGCGCCCGCGGCGCTAAGTTCGGCCAGGCGCTGCTGGGTTTCTTCAAGTTGCCGCTGGAGGCGGTCCAGCAGTTGCACGAGGTGTTGCGTGGAAACCTCGCTGAATTGGTCTTCAGAAAGACGCTTGAGAAACTCGTCGTAAGCGCCTTGCACGAGCTGGTGAAGGATTTGAAGATTCTGGCACTGCGCCAGTTGAAACTCGCGGTGAAAGGCTTCGAGAAAGCGGGGATCTTTGAGCCAGCGCGCAAGCGTTCGCGGACGCACCCCGGTTTTTTCTGCGATGGCCGTCCGGCTGAGCCGCCCTTCGATCAGCAAGTCAATGGCTTTCCTTTGTTTGGATCCAGGCAAGGCGTCTGTCCCTTTCAATCTTTTTGGTCGATGTTGTATCTACTTGATTCTGATGGGTTTGGTGCGCGGTTGGCGTTGCAAACACCCCCCCCTATTAGGCCAGGAGCGCGCAAAGAGGGGGATTGTTATTTCGGCGTGAGCATTACCGGTTCGCTATTTCCATCGCTTCAACAGCCAGAGCAAGTCGTCTTCGTTGATCCGGTCGGCATCTTTGACCGGATTGCAGGCGGGGGGAGCTTCGGAAGCGGGTTTTCGCCAGTAGTGAGCGAAGAAGAAGAGATCGTTGGAGTTGATACGCCCGTCGTTGTTTGTATCACCGGGAATCGGCGTAGGAGTCGCGGTCGGTAGTTTCGTTTCGGTGGACGTCGCGGTCGCGGTGTCCGTGGCGGTATTGGTTGGCGTAACCGTTGGCGTCGGCGTTTGCGTTGGTGACAGCGTCGGCGATGATGTCGCGGAGTGGGTGGGCGTCGGTGTTGCCGTGGATGGCGGCGTCGGTGTCCAGACCACGATCTCGCCGGTTGCGGCGGCAATCGCGCCCCGGTTGTCCCAAACCCAAAATCCGAGACTGTAACTGCCCGGCGCAAGATAGGTGTAGGACGTTTCGATCTCCGCCGTCGCCGAGGAAAGGCTGCCTGTAACGTCGATGACTTCCGCATCGGTAAAAGCCCAGCCGTATTGCACAAGCAGGCCGTCGGTATCGGTCGCCGAGCCGACGAGATCGAGAGTCAGGGGAGCGGGACCGATTTGCGGCGCGTACTGAAGTGTAACACTCGGGGCAGCGTTCGTCGGTGTTGCCGTGCTCGTCGCCGTCGCCGTGGGAGTATTCGAGGGACTTGGGGTCGGGCTGCTCGTCGGCGTGGGAGTCGGCAGCGGCGTTCCCACGTCCACGATGCCGGTTGTCTTGGCTCTTGCGCCTAGATCGTCCCAGGCCCAGAAGGCGACTTTGTACCGGCCCGGGGAAACATAAAGGAAGGAAGTCGCATTCTCCACGGTGGCCGCCGAGATCGATGCCGTGGCGTCGAGAACCTTGGAGTCGATAAACGACCATCCGTATTGCACCAAGAGGCCGTCGCTATCGGTCGCTGAACCGATGAGGTTGACCGTCAGCGGCGCGGAGCCCGCCGCCGGCTCGTAGAAAAGTACAACACTCGGAGGCGCGTTGGTCGCAGTCGGCGTACTCGTCGCCGTGGATGTTGAGGTTGAGGTGGCGGTTGAAGTGGACGTCGGCGTGTGCGTTGACGTGTTCGTGGGTGTATGAGTTCGCGTCGCTGTTGAAGTCGACGTGGAGGTTGCCGTTGGAGTGTTTGTCGAGGTGTTCGTCGGCGTGGGAGTCGGGGGTGTAAGCGTCGCTCGAAGTTTGGGCCGTTGTACCTGCGGCTCCGCTGTTGAAATTCCTCCATCCCGATCCTTTCCGCCGTTTGGGGGAATCAATTTAGACGATGCCTGTTCGAGGTATCGGGCAAGCCGCGCACGATACGCCGTATTCCTCCCCTCGAGAGTAAGCGAAGAGAGGGTCAAGTAATTATCTGGTTTGTTGGGAAGCGCGAACAGCGAGTGAACTCTTGGCGGGGCGGGGAACGTCTGTTCCATCGAGGGAAAGGCCAAGGGAACCGTCCTTTTCGCAAGGCGGTTTTTCTCAAAACGCACATTCCGGTTCTGGACCGAGGGGTCCATCGTGCCCGGATTGCGCAATATCAGTTGATTTCGATCTGTAAGAGGGGTGGAGGCGATTCGATCGAACGCGGTCTGACTCGGTTGGGAATCAGGCCGGCCTGTCGAGTAGATCTTTTCCTGCGCTCGATTTTCCCTGACCTCCTGTTTCGAGAGGACAGCGGGCAGAGAGAGAAATCCCATCCAAAGCGCGAGCCAACCGAGGGTCGCGACGGAGCTCATTCCCCAGGTACGCAGTTTCATACGAGGACTCCAAGGCAATCGACAAGTTGGATTCTTTCAAACAGTAAACTTGCACCCATTGGAAGTCCATTCTTACGATATTTGGTCGTGATGTCAAGAGCCGGTGGTTTTCCCGCCAAATACCGCCGACTTGTCATACGCTGCTGCAAGACATAGTATATGCTTGGGACTTGGCGATAAGGGTCATTCGAGGATCGCCCCGGTTGGAGCCAGGGAGTTCATTTCGGCATGCTCAGGAGCTGCGCTTGAGGCTTCTATTCGGCTTAACATACTATCGTCCTCACGTTTCGGGACTGACGATCCATGCGCAGCGGTTGGCCGAGGCGCTTGTCGCGCGCGGCCACGAGGTGACCGTGTTGACTTCCCGGTATGACCGGGTGCTGGCAAGGGAAGACAGGCTGAACGGCGTGCGGATTGTGCGCGCCCCGGTTGCCTTTCGGATCAGCAAAGGCGTCGTGATGCCGTTCTACATCCGGCGTTCGCTGCCGCAGCTGCGCCGTGCCGACGTCGCGGTGGTCAATCTTCCGAACACCCCGTGCGAAGTGCTGGGATTGGCTCTTCCGGCTCGGTTGCTCAAGCGCCCGGTGGTCGCGATTTACCACTGCGACGTTCAATTGCCACAGGGTTGTTTGAACCGCTGCGTGGAGAGGGTCGCAAAACGAAGCCACGCGCTGGCCGGCCGGTTGGTGGATCGAATCGTCACCTACACCGAGGACTATGCCCGGTACAGTCCCTTCCTGCAGCGATTTCAATCGAAAGTCGAAGTGATTCCGCCGCCGATTTCGTTACACGGCTGCGGGGAGGATGAAGTTGCCGCGTTCAGAAACAAGCACGCTCCAGCGGGCGAACGTTTGATTGGTTTTCCCGCCCGGTTTGCCGCCGAGAAAGGCGTGGAGATTCTGCTGAATGCGCTTCCGGCGATTCCGCGGAAGATCGGCAACGTCAAGGTTCTTTTTGCCGGCGAGTATGAGGACGTGCGGGGGGAAGCGGAATATCGAAGGCGATTGGAGGAGTTGCTTGAGAACCAGTCGAGCCGGTTGTCGTTTCTCGGGGTTGTCCGCCCGGAAAAGATGTCGGTTTTCTATCGGGCTTGCGACGTGGTCGTTTTGCCGAGCGTGAACTGCACGGAAAGCTTTGGCCTCGTGCAAGTGGAGAGCATGTTGTGCGGCACGCCCGTTGTCGCGAGCGATCTGCCGGGAGTACGCGTTCCGGTGCGGAAGACCGGCATGGGCCGCCTTGTCCCTGCCCAAGATCCGGATGCGCTCGCGGAAGCAGTTGGAGACGTCATTCAAAACGCCGAGATCTACGTTCGAAAAAGAGAAGAAATCGAGAAACACTTCTCCTTGCCTGAGACTGTGGATCGCTACCAGGATATGTTCGAAAGCTTGTGCGGGGGGAGAAACACGTGAATACCTCGATGGTGTGTTGCGGCTGCTGAACCATGAATGATCAGGCCCCGAAGATGCAAAGCGATCCTTTGCGGAAGTTACTCGGCGAAGTTCCCGCGTTTCTGGCGCTGCTGCGAAGCGTCGAATGCCGCCTGTATGAAAAGGCGCAGCCGTTCGAGGAACCGGTGCTGGATCTTGGTTGCGGCGATGGGTGTTTCGCTGCGGCGGCTTTCGCCTCGCCCCCTTGCGTGGGAGTGGATCGAAACCTATGCTTAACTCGCGAGGCGCGCGTGCGGGGAGCTTGTCGCACTGGGATCGCTGCAAGTGCGATCGAGTTGCCGCTGCCAAGCGAATCCTTCAGGTCGGTGATCTCCAACTCGGTCTTGGAGCACATTGAAAACGTGGACGCCGCAATTCAAGAAGTGGCGCGGGTGTTGTCCCTGGGCGGCGATTTCTACTTCACGGTTCCAAGTCACCGCTTCGGCAATCTCTTGTTGGGTTCCACGCTTGCCCGAACGCTTGGATTGAAAAGCTTGGCGCAGTGGTATGCTGATGGATTTAACCGGCGTTCCGTTCACTACCATGTCGACCGGCCGGAGGTCTGGATTCAGCGGCTTGAGGCGCAAGGTTTTCGGGTGGTGCAGTGGTTTTCCTACTTTCCTCCCGAGGCGCATCGGGTTTTTGATTTCGCACACTATTTAAGCCTTCCCAGCCTGCTGACTCGCAAGACGATGGGCAAGTGGGTGCTGTTTCCCCATTCGATTTTTCGAAGGCTTTTTGAACGCTGGTTTCGAGCGTACACTGCCGATTACCTATCTGATAAGGGGGCCTATCTTTTCTTTCACGCTCGAAAGGCGGGCCGCGAATGAATCATCGCTTTTCGAAACCGGTTCTTCTTTCCTTCTTGGCTTTGATCCTTTTCCTTGGGGGATATTTTCGTTTTGTGGGACTGGACTGGGACGAGGGGCGGCACCTTCACCCGGACGAGCGCTTTCTCACGATGGTCGAGGTCAACCTGCGTTGGCCGGAGAGCCTTGGAGAATATTTTAACGAGGCAAAGTCGGGATTGAATCCCCGCAACGTGGGACACGCCTTTTTTGTTTATGGCACGTTACCCACGACACTCGTCAAGGGCGTTGCGATCGCGTTCGGCAAAACGGATTTCGAACAAGTCTACCTTGTGGGAAGGATTTTGAGCGGCTTATGCGACTTGGGATCGATTTTTTTCCTCTTTCTCCTGGCGCGCGAGCTCTACCAGGACGATCGCATTGCGCTGCTCGCTTCCTTTCTCCTGGCGACGGCCGTGCTGGCGATTCAATTGTCGCATTTTTTCGCCGTGGACAGCTTCGCAGGTTTCTTTTTCACGGGGGCTCTCTACTGCCTGGCGCGCGTTCAGCGCCGCAATGCTCTCAAGGATTACGTCTTCTGTGGACTTCTTTTTGGAATGGCCGTGGCGTGCAAGCTTTCGGTTATCACGTTTGCCGTCTTGCCCCTGCTTGTTGGCATCTATTGCATTCTCCGTGCAAGGTTGGGGCCGGGGCGAGCGCCGCAAACAGGGGAGGCGATTAAACGCGCGCTGAAGGGCATTGTTTTGGGGGCCTTTGTTGCGTTCTGGACCTTTCGCGTGTGTCAACCGGACGCCTTTCAGGGGCCGGACTTGTTGGGGATCGCCCCGAGCGAGCGATGGCTGGAGAACGTGCGGGAAGTGCGATGGCTGGTCAGCGGGGAAGTTGACTATCCTCCGAGTCATCAGTGGGCGAGCCGGGCGCGGCTTTGGCATCCGTGGAGCAACATGGTGTTGTGGGGTATGGGCTTGCCGTTGGGACTGGCGGCGTGGGCGGGTTGGATCGTTGCCGGCGGGAGGCTCATTCGAAATCGGGAGTGGGTGCATTTGATTCCTACTGCCTGGATCGCGTTGGTGTTCCTGCACCAAGGCATGCAATTCATTATGCCGATGCGATACTTTCTTTCGATCTATCCCGCGCTGGCGCTTCTGGCGGCGTGGTTGCTGATTTGGCTTTGGCGGCAGGCCCCCTCGCTTGTCTCAACAAGGCATGGAAGGCCGGTGTTTCACTGGACGCCTGCAAGAGCGAAAGTACTCATCGCTCTGGTCGCCGTCGGAACACTTCTATGGGCGTGGGCGTTCACCACGATCTATCGGCGCCCGCATTCCCGCATCGAGGCCAGCCGGTGGATTTATGCGAACATTCCTTCGGGCTCCGTTCTTGCGTCTGAACACTGGGATGATGTTCTTCCAGTGCCAATCGACGGCAAGGTCCCTTATCCCCATATATTCCGGAAGGTGCAGCTGCCGTGGTATGATGAAGACGGGCCGGAGAAGCTGGCGCAGGTTGTGGGCTTGCTCGACGAGGCTGACGCTGTGATCCTGAGCAGCAACCGCCTTTACGGTTCGATCCCTCGCCTGCCTATGCGGTATCCGATGACCGTACGCTATTATCAATCGCTTTTTAACGGCACCCTGGGATTCGAAAAGGCGGCGGAATTTACTTCGTATCCCTCGCTTTTCGGTCTCGAGTTTCCAGACCGGGGTGCGGAAGAGCCTTTTACGGTTTATGACCATCCACAAGTCCAGATTTATCGAAAGACGGCTACATTCAGCCGGGAGCGCGCGCGAGAAATTCTCGGCGAAGGAGTGGACTGGGAAGGGATCGTGCGGTTGCTGCCGAAGCAGGTATCGAGAGCGCCCACGGCTCTCATGCTGCCGCGGGAGCGAAGGCCGGCGTATCGAAGATCGGGCACGTGGTCGGCGCTTTTTAATCGGCGCAGCTTCGCCAATTGGGCGCCGGTGCTCAGTTGGGCCTTACTCGTTGAGATCCTCGGGCTGCTCGCCGCGCCGTTTCTCTTTTTGATCTGCCGCGACTTGCCCGATGGCGGGTACTCCTTTGCCAAGGCGGTTGGACTCCTGGTGGTTGGATGGACGAGTTGGATGCTGGCAAGTCTCCATGTTCTGCCTTTCAGCAAGGGGTGTGTTCTGTCGGCGCTGATGATCTGGGGGCTTGGCGCGTTCCTTCTGGCGCGATTCAAGGCGGGCAAAATTCGCGAGCGTTTGCGATCCTGCCGACGCGTGATTCTTTTCGAGGAGGCGATCTTCTGGGGCCTGTTTTTGATGGGGGCGCTCATTCGCTGGCGAAATCCCGACCTTTGGCATCCGCTTCGCGGTAGCGATGCGCCGATGGCGTTTGCCTATCTGAACGCGGTTGTGAAGAGCGTCGCTTTTCCGCCTTACGATCCATGGTTCGCGGGGGGACTGTTGAATTACCCCTACTTTGGCTTTGTCCCGTGGGCGATGGTGATCAAACTGTCGGGTATTGTTCCCTCGGTGGCGTACAACCTGACGCTGGTCACGCTGCTGGCGTTGACCGGTTTGGGCGCGTTCGGCGTGACGCTGGGAATCCTTCATCGGAAAGGGCGGCCGCTGACCGCGCGCTTGCTCCGCTTTGCTTTGGTGGGATTTGTTTTCGTTGCGTTGGTAGGGAACTTCGGCGTGGCAAGGCGAATACTCGGTGGAATTGCGGAGGTCGGCGAGGCTACGATGGAGGGGACCGCTCCGGTTTTTAATTCCGCAGCGAAGATCGTTATCGGGACGGTTACACTATTGCGAACGGAGACGCCGCTGCCGGTTTCGCTCGAAGAGTGGTATCTCAATCCAGCAGGCGGGGACTTGGATCAGTCAAGATCGATGACCGAGTTTCCTTATGCTTTGTTTCTGATCGGCGATCTAAGTCCTCGGGCGATGGCGCTGCCGTTTGTTTTTCCTGCGCTGGGGCTGTTGTTGGTATTCCTGACAGGTGACTCGAACGCGCGATGGGTGCGGTATGCATTGCTCGCTTTCCTGCTGGGTGCGTTGTGGGCGGTTGATGGATGGAGTCTGCGGGCACTGGCAGCGGTTTGCCTGGTTGTGCTGGTGTGGTCCGAGCGGCAGGGGCGGGAACGCAGGCGACTTGTCACTCCCCTCGGAATCTGGCTGGGAATTCTCGCGGCGGGATACCTTTTGTTTTTGCCTTTTCATCGAGCGTATGTTTCGCCGGCCAGTGGTTTCGGGCTGCGGACTTCACTAGGCGGAGTCTTCGGGGAATGCGTTATTCTTTATGGTTTCTTCCTTTTCGTTTTGGTAGTCAGTTTGTTTGCTCGCTTCAGGATTAAGCGAGATTCGGATTTAGAAACCGGGCACAATAGAATGCCTCTGCTGTTTGCAGGAATTGCGTTTGTGCTGATCCTTGCGGCGGAGTTGGTGTCTGTCGAAGGCGATTCAGGCGGCGCTGATGCACTGCGCTCCTTGCACCTGCAGGCGTGGGTGCTGCTGGCACTCGCGTCAGCGGCACGTTTGCCCTCAATAGTTGAATGTTTATCCCAATGGTCGAGGGCATGGCGCAGGACCTGGACTTTTGCTTTCATGATTTTGCTCGTCGCGGTTGCACTTTATCCCCTTATGGCGACGTGGGCGAAGATTCATGATCGGCTCAGTCCTTCTGCGCCGCGCACGCTGGATGCCGGGGCGTATCTCGACAAAGCGGCGTCCTACACGCGCGGGCAGGTGATTCATCTTGCCGCCGACAAGGAAGCGATCGAGTGGCTTCAGGACCACGCGAGAGGTTCGCCCGTGATCGCCGAAGCGAACGCGGTTCCGGGCGGCGAGGGTTGGGAAGGCCGTTATTCGGTTTTCACGGGGCTACCGACGATTCTCGGCTGGGAGGAGAGCGAAAGGCGGCAGCGCGCGCTTTTGCCCGGCGAAGTGATCGATCACCGCTTGCTGGATATCCAACGCTTGTATGACACGCCGAATCCACTCGAAGCGGAAGAGATTCTTCAGCGGTACAACGTGGAGTACATTATCGTAGGGCCTCTCGAACGCGCTTTGTATACCGAGCAAGGAATCGCCAAGTTCGAATCCGCTGAGGGATTCCTGGGGACGCGGGTCTTTGACAACGGAGACGTGCAGATTTATGGGAGAGTTGAAGCAGGCGCCGGAGAACGTCCCCGGCGCTGGAATTGAATAGCCAACAGGTGGGTTGGCACCCACCTTACGCCCTCGAACTTATTCCCCCACCTCTTCAATCGGAATCGCGTAGGGTTCGCCTGCGGCAAAGGGCGCGGACTGGATCGCCTTCAGCGCGGCGTCGATCGCCCGTCGACTGACCTTGCCCGTCAGTGCGACGACCTTCTTGCCGTTCATGTCAACGCGTTCGGCGAGGTTGACCGGCACCGCCGCGTCGTTCAACGCGGCCAGCACGCCGTTGAGCGCGTCCGCCTGTTCCTTCACCGCGCAGCGGACGTAGAAGTGCGCCTCGATGTCGTTGGTATCCCGTTGCGGAAGACCGGGGCGGCAGAACGCCTCGTAGCGCTCAACTCCCGCGTTTTCGCCGCGCGCCAGCTGGACCAGGTCCGAGATCACCGCGTTGCCCGTGGGCAGATCGCCCGCGCCTCGGCCATACAGCATGACGCCGCCGACCGGATCGCCCAGCAGGTACGCCGCATTGAAAACGCCCTCGACGTGCGCCAGTAGCGCGTCCTGCGGCACCAGAGCGGGATGCACCCGAACGTCGATCTGTTTGTCGCTTCGGCTTGCGACACCCAGCAGTTTGATCTGGTAGCCGTTCAGCGAAGCGAAGGTGATATCGATTTCGTCAATCTTCGTAATCCCCTCGACCGGAATCTTTTCATAATCCACCTTCTGACCGAAACACTGCGCGGCCAGCAGCGCCATCTTGTGCGCGGTGTCAAAGCCGCCGATATCGAGCGTGGGATCGGCCTCGGCGTAGCCCAGCCGTTGCGCCTCTTTCAGCACCTGGTCGAACTGTCCCGCGCCAGACTCCATCTGCGCCAGGATGTAGTTGCAGGTTCCATTCAGGATGCCCCAGATGCGGTTGATCTGCGCGCCCGCCAGCGGGCCGTCCACGGATTCGATCAGGGGAATGCCGCCGCCGACCGCGCCCTCGAAACCGATGCGCGCGCCACGCTGTGCCGCCGCGCCGAAAATCTCTTCCGCGAACTCCGCCAATAGCGCCTTGTTGGCCGTCACCACGTCCTTGCCGGACTCCAGTGCCTTGAGCACGAGTTCGCGGGCGATCTTCATCCCGCCGATGGTTTCGATGATGACGTCGATCTGGGGATTAGCGACAACCTCCTCGGCGTTCTTGGTCAGGACAAGTCCGGGGAAAGCGTCCAGCGAAACACCCCGGTCGGTCTCCAGATCGATATCCGCGATGGCCGCCAGTTGAATCGGCCGTCCTGCGCGCCGTTCGATCGCTTCCCCGTTTCGCAGCAGCGTTTTTACCGCTCCGCTTCCAACGGTGCCAAATCCCAACAGACCGACTTGGAGTGCTTTCTTCGTCATCTTGAATCTCCCTTTTTAGCCCAATGTCAGCAGCGAACCATCTGGGAGAGTTCCTCCAGGCGCTGCCCGATTTCTTCATTCGTTACCTTGGTCAAGCGGTCGAGGCTGAAATCCTCCACGCTAAAAGAGGCGAGCACCGTTCCCTGCAACACGCCTCGGCAAACCGGCTCGAATTCGAACGCGTTGCCCCGCGCCAGGTAACCCATCAGCGCGCCGGCGAACGTGTCGCCCGCGCCGGTCGGATCGATCACCTCGTCGAGGGGGTAGGCCGGGACACAAAACAAGCGGCCCTCGCCGTGCACCGATGCGCCGTGCTCGCCGCGCTTGATGATGACAATCCGCGGTCCCCTTGCGCGCAATGTTTTCGCCGCCTTGTTCAGACTGATTTCACCGGTGAGCATCCGGGCCTCTTCATCGTTGACGAGGAGAATGTCTGATTTCTCGATGACGCGGTCAAGCGCCTCCCTCGCTGTGTTGATCCAGAGATTCATCGTATCACAGCCGACGAGCCGAACCTGCTGCATTTGCTCCAGCACGTGCAGCTGGAGCAGAGGGTGGATGTTGGCCAGAAAGACGACTTCGATTCCGCGCAAGGCTTCGGGAATGACCGGCATCCAGTCCTCGAATACGCCCAGCTTGGTGAAGAGCGTGTCGCGATGAACCAGGTCGTCGTGGTAGCGGCCGCCCCAATGAAACGTTTTTCCCGGTTTCACTTCGAGGGCCTGCGTGCCGACTCCCTGCTGTTTGAACAATTCCACGTGCTGCCCCGGAAAGTCATCGCCCACGATGCCGACCAGCTCGGTGTGGTCATAGCGCGCGGCGGCGACCGAAGAGAAGGAAGCCGCGCCGCCCAGCACGCGAGTGACCTTCCCGTGGCAATTTTCAACGTCATCCACTGCAACCGAACCTACGATCAATACACTCATTTTGTTTGTTTTCCCCCAGGATTAGTAACTCACAACCACAATATGGATCCGGATTCACCGCGAGCATCCAAAGAGAGCCTTGGCATGATCCGGACTATAGTACGAACTCCGCGCAAAAGGATGGCTTTCGATTATTGTAAAACCCATTTTCTCCGCCCGAGTCGTCCACTGCTTGAACAAATCAGGATGAATGTACTCCACGACCGGATAATGCTCTTTCGTCGGGGCCAGATACTGCCCGAGCGTTAACCGGTCGACCTCGACCGAGCGAAGATCGTGCAAGACCGCCTCCACTTCCTCCTCGGTTTCTCCAACGCCGAGCATCAGGGACGATTTGAGAGGTAGTCCCGCGTCGAGTCGACGCAGCTGCCGAAAGATTTCCAGCGAGCGTTCGTATCGCGATCCCGGCCGAAGGGTGGCATACAGCCGGGGCACGGTCTCCATGTTGTGGCCCCAGATGTCGACGCGCGCCTGGAGAATTTCTACCAGACCGCTCCAGTTGCCGCCGAAGTCAGGCGAAAGCAATTCGACCGAAATCGTGGAGCAGCGCTCGCGCACCCGGCGAATCACGGCGGCAAGATGCGCTGCCCCGCCGTCTTCGAGGTCGTCGCGCGTGACCGAAGTAATCACGACGTGTTGCAATCCAAGCCTCAAGACCGCTTCGGCCACCCGCTCGGGCTCGGTGGCGTCCAGCGCGTCGGGGCGCAGCGTGCGAACGCCGCAAAAGCGGCACCCTCGCGTGCACTTCGAGCCCATCACGAGGAACGTGGCGATCCGGCGGGACCAGCACTCGCCGACGTTCGGGCAAAGGGCCTCCCGGCAGATGGTGTTCAGCCGCAGGTCCTTGAGCAGTTTGCCCGTCTCATAATACCCTTCGCCCGTGGGCAGGGGGCGCTTCAGCCAGCCGGGTTTGGTTCGAGTGGTCGCCATTGGAGCCTCGTCGCTTCTTTCCCTCAGCCTTTTCAGAGTGAAATACACACTTCGTGAGGAGGCGAAAGAAACGGCCGAAAGTTTATCAGAGCCGCCCGAGAGCGTCAATGAAGAGGGAATCGCTTTGGCCTGGCTAAGAGAGGTGTTTGAGCAGTTTGTGGGCTTGGGCGGCCCAATAGCGATTTCTTCGATATTGAAACTTGGGGCCTCCCTTGACGCCCCGGATCACCGTTTCCAGATGGGGCCGCGCCGCATCGCTTTGGCCCTGTTCGACGAGAATCCGCGCCAATCGAAGGTGCGCTTCGGGATGGCTCCACTTTTTCAAATGGTTTTCCAGCTGCACTTTCGCTTCGCCGGTCTGGCCGAGTGCTTTCAATACGACGGCATAAGCAAGCGAAGCGTCACCATAACTATAGGTGGGTTCCAGCGCCAGCAGGGATTCGAGTCGCGTTCGGGCCGTTTCGAACTGCTTGTTGCGGACGTCCAGCAGCGAGGCGCCCCAGAGCGCCTTGGCGTTCTCCGCGTCCTTGGCGAGGGCTTTCGCGTAAGCCTCGCGCGCGCGGCGAAATTGCCTTGTTTCACGGAGCAAATCGCCGAGAATCACGAATTGGTGGGCTTTGCCAATGTGGACCGCCGCCGATTCGGCCTCCCACAGTTCGCGCCGCCTCTTCCATCGGGAAAGGCAGGCCGGCAGGGGCAGACTCATCCTCGGGGCCTTACGGGCGATGAAGTAGACCAAAGCGCCGGGGAAGCTCAGGAAAATGATCAGGAGGATCCAGATAATTCGGTCAGGTTCATTCTGGATACAGTCAAAAAGCATCCAGAACCAGAATAGCATTCCTATGAATAACAGAAAATACTGGATGGCCTGGATCAAGAGAAAGAAGAGTGTGGGAAAGGTTTCCGGGCTGTCCAAGTGGCGTCTCCCTGTCGTCTAAACGACTTGCGGCTCCCGGCTCGCTGCTGTACAGATCCGATTCTTGCCCTGATGTTTGGCCCGATACATAGCGGCGTCGGCGGCCTTCAGAAGTTCATCCCGGTCGGCCGCGTCCTCCGGATAGGTGGCGACTCCGCCGCTGAGGGTGAGCCGTTGGGGGCCTTGGCCGAGTTTGAAGGGCTTCATTTCTTCGATCGCCCGGCGAATCCGGTCGGCAATAGTGACCGCCTGCTGACGTTGCACGCCGGGCAGCAGCACGGTGAATTCCTCGCCTCCAAAACGGCAAACGTTGTCGAAATTGCGCGCGGTTCGGCAGATCATTCGTCCGGCACAGGCCAGGAGTTGATCCCCGACCGAGTGGCCGTAACGATCGTTGCAGGCCTTGAAGTCGTCGAGATCGAACAGAATAATGGACAAAGGATGGCCGTTGCGCTTCGCGCGAGCCCACTCTTCCTGATACCGCTCCATCCAGTAATTCCGGTTATAGGTTTGAGTAAGTTCGTCGACGAACGCTAGATTCTCCAGCTGTTTCAAGTGTTCCATCTGAGCCAGTGCCGTGGCGAGGTGGGACGCCAAAATACGAAGCAGCCGCACGGGTTTCCCGTCGTAACGCTTCGGGAATGCATACAAAGCGCCATAGGAGATTTCTTCAGCGGTCACGGGAAAAACCATGACCCGCTCGATGTCTCGCTCGGCCAGGCTACGACGCACGAGCATCGGAGAACGATAGGCGGGGACCAAGTCGATCTCCTTTCGCTGATCCATCGCCTCGCGTCCCAAGCGCTCGAAATACTCCAATTCACCGGGCGACCAGCAGACGTTGCACCGTTGGTGGCGGGAGGAAAGATTGAAGCCCGGGGCGCCAGGCGGGGCCGGAGCGAAGAAACACGCTTCGCTGCTGCACAGCTTGGACGCAGATTCGAGAACCAGATCCACCGCCCGGTTTTCATCCATCTCCCTTCCCAGGCGATCGAGAACTCGCAACAGATTGAACATATGGCGCACGGTCCCCTGGTGCGTCTTCTGGCTTTTGAGAGCCACGAGCACCGGACTGAGCCGGTTGGCAATTTCCACCAGCCAGTCCAGATTGCGCTGAGTGAAGCGTTCCGCCCGGTCGGTCGTGCCTGCGCAAATCGCGCCCAAGGCTTGATCGTCGTGACAAATCGGAATCACCACGGAAGCGATCAGATCCGGTTGGGTTAGCGGAACATGCAAATAGGAGGGTTTTTGACCTTGTCGAATGAGCACCGGAATCTGCTCCCGCAAGACGAATCCGGCAAGGCCTTCGCCGGGATGCACCTCAGCGCCCGGAGGCAAATCCGCGGGCAGCCCCAGCGAGGCCTCGATCGAGAGCATTTCGGAGTAGGGATCCTGGAGAAGAATCGAAACCCGTTCCGCCCGAAGCGTCTCGACGACAAGATCGATCATTAAATCCAGGAAACTCGTCAGAGCCTGTTCGTCCAGCGGGTCCGCAAGCGGATCAGATAGAGGCCCCAATTCCCCCGATTTCTTACATGATTGCAATGGCACTGTCATACTTCCAAGCCCCGGTTTCCAGATTCCGCTCTGGCGGGGTCGCAATCTCCCGGATATGGACGGCTTTGGCGATCCATGCCGCTAAACGGGATAACTCATACACTGCCCCTTTTTACCATAGGCCAATCGACTCCCGACTGCAACAAAAAAAGATCGGAGAAGCCGCGTTGACGATTTCCCGGCGATCCCATAGAATGGCTGGGTTTTTAGAAAAGAGGCCAAAGATGGCGACGCGCCTAAGGATTCAAACCAAGCTGTTTGTGGTGTTTATTGCCGTCGGGCTGCTCAGTATCGGCGTCGGCGTCTTTGTCCCCTTGCGTGTGATTTCCTGGCTTTCTCCGAGACAAGGCAAAGCGCTGCTCGAGACGACGCATCAGAACTTCCTTCGATTTTACGTGGAGTTGACTCAGGAGCCGGTGGAGAAAATCGGGAAGGCCCTGAACGAATGGCCGGAATTCGTCCAGGCCTTTAAATCCGGTAGTTCCTCCGTCATTCTTCAACTCCTGCAGCAGTACGCTGAGGAAAACGGCTATAATTTCCTGACCGGGATCGAGGGCAGTCCGGAAATTCCAACGCGTTGGGAGCCGGCCAAGGTTCGATTTGTCAAAGTGTTGAACTCGCCTGAAGATTACGCCGAGTGGTCGAGCCAATTGGCCTTGAAGCAGGAGGGCGGCGAGGAAAAGGTTCGCCTGATTCCCTGGCAGTTGCGAGACCGGCCTTACTTGCTGGCCGGTTCGGTTGCTCCGATTTATGGCTCGGAGGGACAAGTCCTCGGCGGATTGATTGTCGGCCGGCCGCTGATTCGGAAGGATTTGAGGGAGCCCGGCGATCCGACCTATTTCTACGACAACGATTTTTTTACCGCCCAGTTTGAAGAGTTTCACGACGTGTCGGCTCAGGTCATTGGTGTGGAGAGTCAGCGTTTTCGGGCGTTTGTCGATGCGACTCCGATGTTGAAGGAAAGTCTGTTAGACCGGCGGGAGTCGACCTACCTGGAGAAGAAAATCAGCAACGTGGATTCCCAGATCCTTTACGTTCCGCTTGAAGACGTCAGCGGGAATCTGGTCAGCGTCCTGTACCTGCATTTGCCTCTGCCGCCGGAAACCTACGCCTGGAAGACCTTAAGCGAAACATTCTACTATGGCGTCGCCATCGCGGTTCTGTTGGCTTTCGTGATGGCGTTGGTGGTATCGCGCAGTATTTCTCGACCGATCAAGCAGTTGTCCGAAGGGGCTCTGGCGCTGTCCAAGGGCGATCTCGATTACAGGGTGACTGTTCGCACGAATGACGAAGTGGGCGACTTGGCGAAGATCTTCATGGAAATGCGCCGGCGGCTGGGCCACACGCTCGATCAATTACAGGAGCGCGCTCGAACGATCGAGGAGAAAAACATCGCCCTGGACCGGACGCTGGCGGAGATCTCGCGCATGCGGGACTTCACCGAAGACATTCTGCGCAGCATCGACGGTGGCGTCATTACCTTCAATCTCGCCGGAGAAGTCACGAAACTGAACCGAGCGGCCCGGCGGTTGTTGCAGATTCCCGAAGGCGTTGAAGAGACGAAAGCCCTGCAATACATTCCGGAGACCATCGTTCCGGCCGTGGGAGAAGTGCTGAAAGGCGGGCAGATCGTCGAGCATTCGGAGATGCAGATTCATCGCACCGATGATTCCCGTGTTCCGGTCGATCTGAGGATTTCGGCGCTGAAGAGCGCCGAGCGAACGATCGGCGCCGTCGTCACGCTTTACGACCTGACCCAGGTCCACGCGTTGAAAGAGCAAATTCGGCGTCAGGAGCATCTTGCGGCCCTGGGTACGCTCTCCGCGGGCATCGCTCATGAGATCCGCAATCCGCTCGGGATCATCAAGGGGGCGGCCGAGATTTTGCAGAAGCGGTTTGGGAACTTAAAAGAGGAGGAAGGGCTGTCGGAATTCATTCTCGAAGAAGTCGAGCGGCTCTCGTCGGTCGTGACCGACTTTCTCGATTTTGCCCGGCCCAAGGAACCGAATTTTACCGCCTCGGATTTAAACCGGGTATTGCGCCGCAGTGTCCAGTTGGCGAATTTGTCCGAGAGTCATCCTCGGGTCGAAGTCGTGCTGGATCTTTACGATGCCCTTCCCGCCCTGGAGTTGGACCCCGACCAATGCCAGCAGGCGTTTCTCAATCTCATTTTGAACGCCGCTCAAGCGATGCCTCAAGGCGGGCGGCTTTGGGTTCGCAGCCGACTGGCGGAGGATTCGTCCGAGGTTCAGGTGGAAATTGCGGACACGGGCTCGGGGGTCGAGGAAGCGATAAGGTCAATGATGTTCGATCCCTTCTTCACAACGAAGGATGAAGGCACGGGATTGGGCCTGTCGATTGTGCATCGGATTATCGAGAATCACCAGGCGCGGATCAGCCTTGAGAGCGCTCCGGGCGAGGGCACCACGTTTCGAATTTGCTTTCGCGTGAAGCCGTCCGAGTCTGCAAGCCGAGACGGTGAGGACCGAGGAATCGACGCGCTGTCTTCATTCTTAAACGATTCTTTGAAGGAAAGGAACTCCAGGTGATGAAAGGCTTAACCTCAAAAGCGTTTCAGGCCGTCGCGGCGCTCGCCATTTCGATGGCCATCGGTTGCAGCAGTCTGGATCAGTACGACCCCAAGATGCCAAAAAAGGCCAAGCGACCGGACATCGTCTGGTCGGCGCAATGGCAAGAGTCCCTGCCCAGCGGTTCTTTTCGGTCTCAAACGCCGACGCTGATTACCATCCTGCAAAGCGGCTCGCCCGTGGGCGATCTCACGGACAGGGACGCCTACATGAAGACCCAACGGCAAAAGGACATTCAAAAAGGATGGGGTGACTTGGGCGCGCATTTTTATGTTGATCCTCGCGGCGCAATTTATCAAGGCCGCCGGATGTTCCTCGAGGGACGCATTGAAATCGATCGGGAAGAGGAAGAATTTGACGCGTCCGGCCACGTGTTTGTCGTGGCCATGGGGGATTACGATGTGATCGCGCCCAGTGAGGAATTCAAGGAGAGGTTTCTGGACCTGATTGCCTGGCTTTGTCAGGATCATGGTATTCTGATGGAAAACCTGAAGCCGCTGAGCGATTATCTCGGGGGGGAGAATCCGGGCGGCTTGCTCGCCGAGTGGCTCGAAGGTCCGGAGTTTCATTACCCGCTTCTGGACCGAATGGGCGTGCCCTATGATACGTCGACGCTGACGGAAACGCCTCAACCGACACCAACGCCGCAGCGGCCCAAAAAGAGATGAACCGGGCGGGGCGGGCAGCCCTTCACCCGAGGCCATCCATCTCTTTCTCCAGCAATTCGACCAGCGGGCCCTCAAAGATCGTGATTCGAATCTCTTCCAGCGAAGAGTCGGGCTGTTCCTCCAAATGCCCCAGGACGCCCTGGACGTAACTGCGGGCGCAGATTTCGAGCGGAACCCGGTAGATGCCCGAGCTGATGGCCGGCAGCGCGATGGATTTCCACCCCTGCCGGTGGGCGCAGCGAAGCGCGGCGGCGACGGCCGAGGACAGCTTCTGCGCTTCACTGCCGCAGCCCATGACCGGTCCCACGGCGTGAATCACGCCCTTGTAGGGCAGATTGCCCGCCGGGGTCACGCCGGCCGAGCCGGTGGGCACCGGCCCGTTGGCCTGTACATAAGCCCGGCTTTCCTCGTCCAATTGGGGGCCGGCAGCTCGGGCGATTGCCGCTGCGACGCCTCCGCCGTGCAGGAGGTGACTGTTCGCTGCGTTGACGATGGCGTCAACCGGCTCGGTCAACAGGTTGCCGATTGAGAGATGAAGCCGGCGGCCGCCGGGCAGAGGGGCTGTTTTTTTAATTCCCATTGTCCTTTCCCTTTCTCACGTCCTGGAGTCGGTTAATTATGGCTTCCCGATCGCTATTGTCAAGTTCAGTAAGATGTGAAAGTTGCGCTCCGTCTTGCGCAGTTGGAGGCAAAAAAAGGTGACACGCCTGAGAATTGTGACTAAAATAGATGAAAGAATAAGTTGAAAGCTGGAGTGAGTCCGTCGTCGAGTAAGGCGTAAAAACGGGAACTTTCAAACGGCGATCGGGGTCTAATTAAGCGGAATGGCAAAAAAGGGATTGGCCGGGGACAGGCTATAAGAATTGGGAGTGGAAGTACAATGAAACCGGTCAAAACATTAACGATGCACGCTTTGGAAATTTGGCGCTGTCGGCACTGTGACTACACCTATAAGGAGGAGGATTATCTACTGCCTCTTGGGAAATGTCCCAGGTGCGGACAAAACCGCCCCTTCGATCGGGTGACCCAGGAGTGCCAGTATCATCCAGGCGGCGATCTGTTTCTGCTGCCCTGAGTGATTTCCGCCCGGCCGGGTGGACACGAAGACGTTTTTTTGGCATGGGATGAAGCAAATGTCCCATGTGATCCCTTGAGTCCTTCATCCCCTCCGGATGTTGGGCCTCTGGGCCAGGGAGTGGATATGCGCGGTGGAATATCCCCCACACAGCCCCCATTCCGTCGCGCGCGATCTTCCCCCTCTCCACTACCTGAACCATGCTCGTTGCATCCGGTGGGGATGAAGGAACTTTTCTGTCGAGCTGTTTTGTGGAAATTCCCCCCTGCCATTGTTCGTTGCCCTGCCGCGGGTTTGTTGCTATTCTTGCCTCCACCATGCGCGTGTTGCACGTTTATAAGGACTACTATCCGCCCATTCACGGCGGGATCGAAGTTACGATCAACCAGATCGTTCAGCTGACCCGCGATGCGTGCGAATCGGTCCGGGTCCTGGTGGCCAACCGGCAGCTGCGCACGGACGTCGTTGAAGTGGAGGGAATTCAAGTCACCAAGGCGCTGGACCTTGGGCGGTTTCGCAGCTCTCCCCTGACGCCGACGTTTCCCTATTGGTTGAAACGACTGGCAAGACAGTCGGATATCCTGCACGTGCATTTGCCGAATCCGATTGCTGCGGTCAGTTGCCTCTTGGCCCGACCGGAAGCCAAAATCGTCGTTCACTACCATAGCGACATCGTTCGGCAGGCACTCCTCTTGAAATTTTATCGGCCGTTCCTGGAGCGGTTTCTCGACCGAGCCGACCGGATCATCGCCACGTCGCCGAATTACATCCGCAGTTCCCGCTTTCTATCGCCCCGGGCGGAGAAATGTACGCCGATCCCATTTGGAGTGGACTTGGAGAAGTTCGCCCGAACGGAGGAAACCGAACTCCGGGCGGAGGAAATCCGGCGGCAGTACGGCGAGAATCTCGTGCTGTTCGTCGGCAAGATCCGATATTACAAGGGGCTGCACTTCCTGATCGAGGCGATGCGGGACATCGATGCCCACTTGTTGGTCATCGGCGATGGTCCGCTGCTCGGGGCGTTTCTGCGGCAGCGGGAAACGCTGCCTTATAAGGATCGGCTGTCGTTTCTTGGCCAGGTTCCTTCCGTGGTGCCTTACTACCATGCGGCGAAGGTGTTTTGCCTGCCTTCGTTTCTTCGCAGCGAGGCGTTTGCCGTAGTGCAGATCGAAGCGGCCGCCAGCGGCCTTCCGGTTGTCAACACGCGAATCGACTCGGGAGTGCCCTATGTCAGTCCGGACGGCGTGTCAGGGCTGACCGTCGAACCGGAGAACTCCGGGGCTTTGGCCGAAGCCATCAATCGCTTGCTCCGGGACGAATCGCTTCGCGTGCGGTTGGGCCGCCAGGCGCTCGAACGGGCGCAGAAGGAATTCTCCCTTTCGCTGATGGCCCAGCGGATTTTGCAGGTGTACCGCGAGGTGCTGGGAGGATGAGTAAGGGAGGCGAGGGAAAAACGGAGTAAACACACAAGAGATGCTTCACGGTTCGGATGAAGCAAAGATCTTCTCAGCCAGGTCGGCCAGATCCATGTACCGCTCGATTTCGTGAAGAGGAAGGCCGTGTTTTTCTGACGCTTCGGTAAAGTATCCATCCTCGTTCCCGGCTTTTTGCACCACGAGAGCATCCGCGAAGTCAAGCGCAGTCTTCACGAGCGTCATCGAAGATTCATCCCGGCCCTTCTGGCCTTCCAGGTGAAGGAGCACGACGGCCATGTCGGCGGTCTTCGCCGCTTCCAGAAGGGTTTTGGCGCGTTCGGTTTCGGCTTTCAAGCGAGTTCCCGCCGTCTTCAGGCCTTCCGAGCTGACGCCGACGCAGACGACCAGCGTTTTGAATTCCTCCAAGTGCTTTGGGTCCGCCAAGGGGATGAACTTCGCCTCGATATCGGTTTTCGTGTCGAGAATCGCCGAGACGATGCTGGCGGCCGGGTCCTGCCCCAACGACGTCAGCAGAAGGGGCCCGGAATAAGGAGGATGAATCACGCGCCGGCCCCTGGCTTCTTTCTTGTTCAGCTCGTCCTGGGTTTCGACCGCCTGCGGGGCCGAACTGCAAAGTAGGAAAGCAAAAATGCACGCCGGGAGAACCCTCCAGATGAGTTTCTTTTCCACGTTTTGATCCCTCCGGGACATAGTCTTCTCCTTGGTTTGGAGAATCTTGCAACAGCGAGGTCAGTCCCGCATGACCGCGCTTTCCTCGAAACTGAAGTCTTTACTCCGGCGTCCGACTACGGTTCCAAGGCTGGGAACTGAAGCCGAAAGCAAGTGCCTTTGCCGGCGCGGGTTTCCACTTCCACTTTGCCCCCGTGCGCCTCGACGATCGATTTGACAATGGACAGCCCGAGTCCCGTTCCTTCGACCGTATCGGGGGAATGCACGCGAAAATAGCGGTCAAACAAGCGGGGAAGCAGATGCTCGGGAATTCCCGGTCCCCGGTCCTCGATGCTGATGCTCAGCCAGTCGCCCCGGCGCTGCAGGCGAATGCGAACCGTCTGTCCGCCGGGACTGTATTTGATCGCGTTGGAGAGCACGTTGCCAAAGGCGCGCTCCACTTGGGCGCTGTCGCCGCGAATTGGGTGGCGTCCGGGCGGCGCTTGATAGTCCATGGAAACGCTCTTGCGATCGGCCTGAAACTGAAGCAGGGAGATCGTCGAGAGAATGGAAAGATTCAAATCCACGGGTTCGAAAATGATCTCCATCTTGCCCGCTTCGATTCGGGAGAAAGTCAGGAAGTCGTTAATCAGCTGCGTCAGTTTTCGGCCGTTGTTGAAGATGTTCGTCAGCCCGTCTTGAAACTCCTTGTTCGGGCAATCTCCGGCGGCTCCATCGAGCAGCATCGTGGAAAAGCCGACGATCGAGGTCAACGGCGCTTTCATGTCATGCGTGATCATGGCGACGAAGTCCGAGCGGAGGCGCTGGAGTTCTTCCAGTTCCTGAATGGTTTTTTTGAGATTATCCTGCAGCTGTTTGAGTCGAAGTTGAGTGCGGATGCGGGCTACGAGGATTTCCAGCTCGATCGGCTTGGTGACGTAGTCGTTCGCCCCGACGTCAAGACCGGCGACCACGTCCTCCGGACTGTCTCGACCCGTGACCATAATAATCGGCAGGTCGCGCGTGGCGGGGTCGAATCGAAGCCGGCGACAGACTTCGAGGCCGTCAATGCCGGGCATCGAGATATCCAGCAGCATGAGATCGGGAGCGCCCGCCGCGACCTTTTCTAGTGCCGTAATGCCGCCCTCGGCCAGCTCGACGCGATAGCCGGATTCCAGCAAATCCGTTTCCAGCACCAGCAGGTTTTCCAGCTGATCGTCAACCGCGAGGATGAGAGGTGCGGTATCGTTCGGTTTTTGCTGAGTGTTGCCCATGGGTTTCTTTCCGCTGGGGCGATAGTGCGCTTATCCGCTTTTGTTTTTCAGGCCGTGTTTTTTAACCAGGTACCACATGCTGCGTTCGCTGATTTGGAGCCGCCGCGCGGCTTCTTTTTCGATGCCGCCACTGGCGGCCAGGGCGCGTTCGACCAGCGTTTTCTCAAGCGATCGAACCTGCTCGCCCAGGGGTGATTGGTCGAGAGGTTCAGGGTGCGAAGGCGTCGGATCCCCCGGGTGGACCTGGAGTTGCGGCGCGAAGTCTTCGGCCCGAATCTCGTCCCGATCGCAAAGGGTGAGCGCGGAGTGAATCAAGTTCTCCAATTGGCGGACGTTTCCAGGCCAGGGCGCTTCCATCAACCGGTGCAGGGCGTTGGGATGAACGCACCGAACTTTGGACTGCGTGCCGTATTTGTTCAAAAAAAAGTCAACCAACAAGGGAATGTCGCTCAATCGGTCTCTCAGTGGAGGAACGAGAATCGGGATGACGTGGAGCCGATAATACAGATCCTGGCGAAAGGTGCCGGACCCGATGGCCTGCTCCAGCGGCTGGTTTGTGGCGGCGATGACGCGAATGTCCACCGGGATCGTTTTCTCCCCCCCGACGCGGGTCAGCTGCCGTTCCTGAAGAACGCGCAGCAGTTTTGCCTGCCCGTCGACGTCCAGTTCGCCGATTTCGTCCAAAAACAGCGTTCCGGTATGAGCCAGCTCGAATTTTCCCCGGCGCATCTGGCTGGCTCCCGTAAACGCGCCTTTTTCATGGCCGAACAATTCGCTTTCCATCAAGGTCGGCGGAATGGCCGCACAATCCACCGCGACGAACGGTCTCCCGCGCCGGGGGCTGTTGTAATGGATGGCCCGTGCGATGAGTTCCTTGCCCGTGCCGTTTTCGCCCTGGATCAGGACGCTGGCGTCGACTTCGGCCGCCTTTCGAATGCGTTCAAATACGGCCTGCATGGTTCGGCTCCGGCCGATCAGGTTTTCGAACCGGTAGGTGGTTTGCAGCTCGCTGCGCAGGCGGGTGTTTTCCTGCCGGAGCTGCCGCTGACTGAGCGCCTTTTGAACGACGATCTGGATTTGGTGGTAATTAAAAGGTTTGTTGAGATAATCGAAAGCGCCCGCCTTGATCGCCTTGACGGCCAGTTGAATGCTCTCGGTCGCCGTGAGCATCACGACCGGCAGGTCGGGGACCTCGCTCTGGAGTCTTTCAAGCAGTTGGAGGCCATCCATCCCCGGCATCCGGTAGTCGACGAAGACTACGTCGACGGGATGTTCGGCGACGATCCCGGGTGCTTTCTCTCCCCGGTCGGTTTTCAGAACTTCGTAGCCGGCCGAGCGGAGACTCATTTCCAGCACGTGAAGGGTCTCCAACTCGTCGTCAACGAGGAGTATGGTCGCCGAAGTTGTCATCGGTACTTCCCGTCCGCCGGGCATGGAGTAACGCTTTGCCCAACCTACCATAAGGGAATGAAGGCACTTTTTCAAGCGTTGCGGGCGGCGAGACTGGGGAGAAACGCGGCGGATCGGCATGGTCCGCCTTTCACTCCGCACGGCAAGCCGACGGAGACGGGTTCAGGATTGATCCGAAATATGTTAATCTTCTTTTGTTTCTGCTCCAAGACGGGTGTGTTGCACTACCACCTTCGTGGAACGGGGGGGGGAAGGCGAAAGCGGAGCCCCGAAATCGGACTGGGGCAGAGTTCTGCAAGACCGGGGGCGGAGCAGACAATAAGGTTATTCATGCTGCGATAGAATCTCCCGACCGGGGCTCGAACCGGCTTGGCAGTAAGATTGGATTCATCTGATGGCGAGAAAGAAGTGGACGATTCGACCGGCTGATCCCGCCGCCGTGCGGCGTTTGGCGGAAACGCTGGGCGTTTCGAGTCCGGTCGCGCAAATTCTTGTCGCCCGCGGAGTGGAGACTCCCGAGCAAGCGTATGCCTTTCTGCAACCCACGCGCGGGCAGATGCACGATCCCTTCCTCTTTTCCCAGATGGATGCCGCCGTTGACCGTTTGGCCCGGGCGCTGGAGCAGGGCGAGAAGGTTCTTCTGTACGGCGACTATGACGTGGACGGTCTGACCAGCACCAGTCTGCTGCTAAACGTGCTGCGGGACTTGAAATGCGACGTGGATTTCTTCATTCCGAACCGATTTCAGGAAGGGTACGGGCTTTGCGTCGAACGCCTGAAGCAGGCGAAAAGCAAAGGATTTTCCCTGTTGGTCACCGTGGACTGCGGTTCAAAAGAGGTGGAGCCGTTGGAGCAAGCCCGCCGCATCGGTCTGGACGTGATTGTGACCGATCACCACGTGGTTCCCGGGCCGGTTCCGCCGGCGGCGGCCATTCTCAATCCCCAGATTGCCGGCAGCGGCTATCCCGATCGGAACCTCTGTGGCGTGGGAGTCGCTTATAAGTTGGCGCTGGCCCTGGTTCGCCGCTTGGGCGGGGATGAGAAGCGGGTCGATCGGCATTTGGATCTGGTGGCCATGGGAACGATTGCCGACAGCGTGCCCTTGTTGGGGGAGAACCGGTATCTGGTGCGGGAGGGACTGCGCCGGCTTCGGCAAACGACTCGAGTGGGCCTGCAGGCCTTGATCGAAGTGTCTCGAACCGTGCAGGAACAGATTTATGTGCGACAAGTGGCCTTCCAGCTGGCTCCGCGAATCAACGCGCTGGGCCGACTTGGAGATGCCTCGGGCGCGGTTCGCCTTTTGGTGACCGATCGGGCGGACGAAGCCGGTGAAATTGCCGGTTTAATGGAGGAGGCCAACGGAGAACGCCAACGGTTGCAGGAATCCGTGCTGGAGCATATTCGTCGCTTGGCCGGTGGCGAACCGGAGCGATTTGCCGAGCCGGTGATCGTGCTGGGACATCCGCATTGGCATCGCGGGGTGCTTGGCATTGCCGCTTCAAAAGTCAGTGAATGGTACGGCCGCCCAACCGTTCTTTGCAGTATTGAGGAGGGGATGGCTCACGGTTCCGCCCGCAGTGTGCCCGGCGTCCACATCACGAACGCCTTGGCGGAGTGTGCCGGGATGCTGGAGCGATTTGGGGGGCACGCGATGGCCGCGGGCCTCACGTTTCAAGCGGACCTGCTTCCTCGCCTGCAGGAGCGTCTCGGCTCGATTGTGCAGCAGCAAGGCGCGGGGGGAGAATATGAACCCGCGCTGGAGATCGACGCCGAAGTTCGCCTGGAGGAGATATCCGAGGAATTGATCGGACAGCTTCAGGATCTTGGCCCATTCGGCGAAAGCAATCCCCGGCCGGTTTTTGTCGCGCACGGGCTTTCGGCGGGCGATACGGCGCGCATCGTTGGAAATGGATCGCTGAAACTCATGGTCGCGCAGGGCAATGCGTTGATCGACGCCATCGCCTTCAGGCAGGGCCATCTTCTAGGCGCCTTGGACCTCAATCGGCTGGACGTGGCGTTTTATCCCGAGATCAATGAATGGCGGGGGGATCGAACGCTTCAACTGAACGTCATCGACTTGCGAACCAGTGAGGCGCCGACTCCGATTGGCGCGCCGGCTCCGCCGCGGCCTTCGGCAAAAGCGCCGGTCGATCTGGAACGGGTTTGCCGGGTCTCGGGAGATACGCTGGTAGATTGCTGGAAGGCCTTTGACCGGAGGCGACGCGACCGGTTTGCGGTCGTTTGTCTCGATACCGAAGAGCGAAAGGGCGATTTGGAGCCGTTTTTCAAGGATGCTCGGACCGTGGCCACTGAGCTGGATCCGAGCGAGTGGCGGTTGGACGCGCCTCCCGAGCTGATTTTGGTGCTTCCGGGCCGACGCGGTCCGGATTGCGTGCGGCAACTGGCCCGGCAGTTGCGGCGGCTCTTTCCCGAAGCCGAGCTGGGCTGGGCCTCGGTGCGGAGTGAGATCAAGGACATTCGGAAGACTCTCGACGATTTGTATCCCAGCCGGGAGCGGCTGCTGGACCTGTACCGGAAGGCGCGGGAGGCCTTTGGCGAGGAATGCTTCGAACTGGACGATGCCGTGCTGGCGCTTCGGGGGCTTTCCCGGTCGCACATTTCCAGCGGGTTGAAGGTGTTCGAAGAATTGGAGCTGTTGGAACGCCACGCCGATCAGAACCGGATGGTCCTGCGGCGGGTACGGGCGCGGCGCGATCTTCTCCTTTCCCCCACCTTTCGGCAAGGGCAGGCGTTGCACGAGTGCTGGAATTCATGGCTCGAGGCGCTGACGGGTCCGGACGATCAGCTGGCCCGATATCTGTTTGAGGAATAAGACACAAGGGATCGCAAAGCGGACAAGATGAAGAAAAAGTCGCACCCCACAATATTGTTTTACGTCAGCGGGCATGGATTCGGGCATTCGACCCGTGCGATTGAAGTCGCGCGCCGGCTGCCGGAAGAAGTCCGCGTCATCTTCAAGACGTCGGCTCCCCTTTGGCTGTATGAGTGTTATTGCGATCGGCCTTTTGAGTTTCACGCGGTGGATCTGGACGTCGGCGTGGTGCAGGAGGACAGCCTGACGCTGAACGGCGCTCGAACGCTGGAAGCCTATGCCGAGCTGGCCGAGCGTTCCCCTTCACTGATCGAGCAGGAGAGCCGATTTGTCCAGAGCGAGGACGTGAACCTGATCGTGGGGGATATTCCCCCGATCGCGTTCGAGATTGCACACCATTGCGGTGTTCCCTCGGTCTGTACGGCGAATTTTTCCTGGGATTGGATTTACGGGCCGTACGTCAAGCGGCGGCCGGAGTATGCCTGGGTCGTCGAGCGAATCAAGGCGGCTTACTCGAAGTGCGACTTGCTGTTACGGCTCCCCTTTTTCGGCGACCTGTCGGCTTTTCCTCGCGTCGAGGACATTCCGCTGGTGGTGCGTTCGCCACAGGGCGATCCGGCCACCTTGCGCCGGCAGATGGGATTTGATCCGGAGCGCCGGCTTGCGGTGCTTTCCTTCGGTGGATTCGACCTGGAGCGAATTCCCTGGGATCGCGTGGAGAAGATGACAGGGTACCAGTTTGTGTACTTTCGGTACGCGGTTCCGGCGAAGAACGTGATTCACGTCACAAACGGCCGGGTGCCTCACGTGAACATGGTTCAAATGGCCGATCTGGTGATGACGAAGCCGGGCTATGGGATTTGCGCCGAATGCATTCGGACGCAGACGCCGATGGTGTACACCGACCGGGGGGAATTTTTGGAATACGAGTTCCTGGTGGAGGGTATGGAGCGCTTTGGGCGGGCCGAGTATATCCCTCAAGAGGAGTTGTTGGCCGGCCGCTGGGAGTCCTGGCTGGAACGTACGGCGGATCTGCCGGCGGCGAGGGAATCGATGCGGACCGATGGGGGGCAGGTTGCAGCGAAGCGGATCATGGAAATGTGCCGGCGTTGAAAACGCTTGTCGGTTTCGAGGTTCAAGACTCCGGCGATTACTCAAGAAGTCTGAGCAAAATGCTTTGAGGCTTTCGAGTGCTCTATTCCTCATATTAGCGATTTTTACCCTGGGTTGTGAGAAAAGGCCGAAAGTGATTACCGCTTCTCCCGATCCCTACCGGCAGTGGAGACTGGAAGTGTCTCCATCTTCCGGAGAATCGTTGCCGCTTGAGAACGAATTGAACCTGCTTCCTCCGGCCGAGGCATACTCCTTTCGAGCGCTCTTCAAGAAAAATCTGCTGACCGATGGCGGGGAAGGTTTCCGTCTCAGCGTCGAGCAGGACAAAGGCTCTGCATTCTCCTTGAGGGCTTGGCCGCAAGGCGGCACGATTGCGGAATCTTCGTTTCTGGAAGGTGAATTGTTGGTCGCCGATAGTGAGCGCTCCCCTGGCAAGGTTCATGCAGAGATCCCTTCGCAAGGAAGCCTCTGTACCATCGGCGTCAATATCCAACAAGTTCTCAGTGCGCAAAGAAGGATTGAGGACCAGGAAGAAACGGATGCCGTTGTTCTTGAACTGATCGTAAATGTGCAAGACTCCATTGAGAAAAAGATGCTTTTCCCGACGCTTGCTGAAGGCAATCTTGAAGGAGGCGCGATTCTCGGCTTTGACGTGGGGCAGTATCCCGATCCGGCCGGTCCTTTGGCCAAACCGGTTGTGAAGGCGCATCCAGAGAAGTATCAACCGCCGGAGTGTTTTTACCGCGTGGATCGCGACACCGCGGCGCTGAAGATTTCGCCGCATTTTATGCTCGGGCAGTTCGACATGGACTTCGACTCCCTGCCGGGGCAGTTTCCTCAATATATTGCCTTGGATCTGAAACTGGTGGAGAAGCTGGAACGGCTGCTGGAACGCATGAAACATGCGGGCTACACGATAACGACCTTCGAGATTCTCTCGGGATTTCGTTCGCCGAAGTTTAATGAGGAATACAAGCGGGCCGATCCGGAGTTCTCGCTTTCCGAGCCCTATAGCCAGCATCTCTACGGCCGGGCGGCGGATTTTATCGTTGACGAAGACCACAACGGCTGCATGGACGATCTGAATCAGGACGGCAAGATCGACATCGAGGACGCGCGAGTGATTCTTGAATTTGTCGATAAGATCGACCGGGAGGCGCTGGAAGGCTGGAATACGTTGCTGGGGGGCGCAGGCGTCTATTCCCGCCACGACATTCCCGACCGGGAAGTGCAGACGCCTTACGTTCACATCGATACCCGAGGTTTTGCCGACAAGCGGCGGCGGCCCATTCGTTGGGTGGGAAAGGAATAGCCGGTGGAGCAATCGCGCCGTGCGAGAATTCGGGTTTGTCACGTTATCACGCGGCTCGACGTCGGGGGCGCGGCGGAGAACACGTTGCGGTCGGTTTGCGGTCTCGACCCGGAGCGATTTGAAGTCAGCCTGATCTATGGGCGCACGGACAATCCGCTCGAAGCGTGGATTCGGCGGGCGAAAGACCGAGGCGTGCGGCTCATCCCGATTCCCGAGATGGTTCGCGAGATTCGCCCGCTGGCGGACCTGAAAGTGTTCTCTCGGCTTTATCGATTGATCGGGCAGCTTCAGCCCGATCTGATCCACACCCATTCATCCAAGGCGGGAATCCTCGGGCGTTGGGCGGCGAAGTTGAAAGGCGTTCGCGCCATTGTTCACACGCCGCACGGACACGTCTTCTACGGCTACTACGGCGCGCTGCTTTCGCGATTGTTCCGAACGGCGGAGAAGCTCACGGCGAAGTTCACCGACCGCATCGTTGCGCTAACCCATCTTGAAGTCGAGCAACACCTTGAGGAAAGGGTGGGTCGAAGGCAGCAGTTTGCGGTGATTCACAGCGGGGTGGACGTGGAGAAGTTCGCGGGTGCAAGGGGGGATCGAGACGCGCTTCGCGAGCGCTTTCGCGTGCCGCCGGGCGCGGTCTGTATCGGCAGCGCCGGCCGTCTTGCGGCGGTGAAAAATTACGAGCTCCTTTTGGACACTCTCGGGATGCTTGAGGCAAGACGTCCCGGCGGCTACCACGTGGTGATCCTCGGAGAAGGCGCCCAGCGGGGCCTCTTGTATCACAAGGCGATGGAATTGGGAGTGCAGGACCGTTTCTACCTGCCGGGTTGGTTTGAAGCCATCGAGGGGCTCTACCCGGCTTTCGATCTGTTCGTGCTGTGTTCGAAGAATGAAGGCATGGGCCGGGTGTTGGTCGAGGCCATGGCGGCGGGCGTTCCCGTCATTGGAACCGCGGTGGGCGGTGTCCCGGAGCTCCTGGGAGAGGGTGATTGCGGCCTGGTTATTCCGCCGAATGATCCGCAGGCGCTTGCCGAGGCAATCGAGCGGCTGGCGCAGTCCAGCGAGCTGCGGGAAGCACTGATTCAAAAAGGAAGGCAGCGGGCGCGAGACTACACGGCGGATTCGATGATCGAGAAACTTGTTGGGCTCTATGAAGAACTCATGGATGCAAAGACGATTGGCTAGAGTGTTTCTTGAAATTGGCTAAATGAAGAACAGGGAGTGGAAAGATTACCCCACCCCGCCTCCCCTTCGAAAGGGGAGGAGAGGGCTTTGCGTTACTCTCTGCGGATTGACGACACAAGCTTTGCGAACAAGTTTCTCTCCCCCTTACCAAGGGGGAGCCAGAGGGGGTTGCTTTTAAGGGCGTGAGCCGTGCCACTAGAGTAAAAATTACCCTTTCCCTCCCGATCAATCGGGACCCTTCGAAAGAGGAGGAGAGGGAAACGGAAATGACTTTCGAGCAATTCGCTAGATCGGTCGAGAGCTTATGATCGTTACCATTCACCAGCCGCATTATCTGCCCTGGATGGGCTACCTGGGCAAAATCCTCTTGGCGGACGCGTTCGTTTTGCTGGACACGGTTCAGTACGTCAAGAACGAATGGCAGAACCGAAATCGGGTCCGCACTTCCAAGGGTTGGCAATGGCTGACCGTTCCCGTCGAATACCACTATCCCCAGACGATTCTCGACACGCGCATCAATAATCGAGCGCCTTGGCGTCGAAAGCACTTGAAAACGCTTCGACAACTGTATGGCAAGGCGGCGCACTTTGAACAGCAGTTCGTCTTTTTCGAGCGCTTGTACGATCGGTCCTGGGATCGCCTTGTGGCGCTTAACCTGGAAATTCTTCGACAGCTCATGAAAGTGCTGGACGTTCAGGTTCCCATCCATCTTGCGTCTGAAATGGACATTGAAGAGACCCATCCCACCGGCCGCTTGATCGAGATTTGCGGCAAGCTCGGGGCTTCGGTGTATCTCTCCGGGCCCAGCGGGCGGGACTATCTCGAAGTCGAGCGATTCGAGAAAGCCGGACTCGGCCTTCAGTTTCAAGCCTATCAGCATCCCACCTACGAGCAGCTTTATCCGGGATTCGAACCTTACATGGCCGCCGTCGATCTCCTGTTTTGCCACGGGCCCGAGGAAGCGCGCCGGTTGATCGAAAGCGGTAATCGAGTCGAGCCGGCGTAAACACATCCAGATTGAGTTTCTTTCTCAGCGCCCTTAGCGGTTATCTGATCTTTCCCTCACCGCAGACGATCAAGAAAGCCCGCCTCTCCCGGTGGGAGAGGATTCT
>Ga0272444_10000605_pt1 | contig 37721 bp, 35 predicted proteins | sample SSMForm13_FD_201033 | JGI IMG/M metagenome (GOLD analysis project Ga0272444, IMG submission 201033) | Marine sediment archaeal communities from Little Sippewissett salt marsh, Falmouth, MA, United States - SSM-Form-13 | ecosystem: Environmental > Aquatic > Marine > Wetlands > Sediment ...
GGCCCGAAGCATCTCATCGGCGGTAACCCCCTTTTTCACCGCTGCAAGCACCCGGTCATCGCCCGACTCTACTCCGAGATAGGCCTTGGTAAGCCCGGCGTTGCGAAGGGTGAGAAGCTCGTCCATGGTCTTTCTCAGGGTACTCTGCGGTCCCACGTAGGTTCCCACATGGCGAAGCGACGGGAACGTGCCGTAGAGCGCCTTCAGTATCTCCAGCAGCGTGCCCGTGTCGATGTCGATCGCATCGCCGTCGCAGAGGAATACTTTCTCCAGATCTCCGTAGTACTCCCCGGCCATGGCAATATCGACCCTGATCTCGTCGATACTGCGGATACGATAGCGCTTGTCCTTGTACATGCCGCAAAAGGTGCAGCGGTTATGGGAACAGCCGACGGTGCACTGCAACAGATAACTGTTCGCCTCGCTGAACGGCCTGTATATGGTTCCTTCGTATCGCATGACATCGCTCCAGAGCATGAATTTGGACGATGGCTTATCAGAATCTTGACAGTAAGGCAAGGGTGGCGTCTGGTCTGACTGGTCTGACTGGTCTGACTGGTCTGTCTGGTTCATTTGGTCTGTTTGGTCTGTCTGGTCTGTTGAATTCTTGCGTCCTGTTCTTTTTTGTACTACATAGGGGGCGTTTGATCGCAGGCCGATTTTTAAATTTCTCGATCACTGGTGTGCAAGGATTTCTCCTTTATGTCAAACCCCAAAAAATATTATGCCGTTGCGCAAGGCCGCACTCCCGGCATTTACACCACCTGGTTCGGACCCGGCGGCGCCGAGGAACAGATCAGCGGTTTTACCGGCGCCCGGTACAAGGGCTTTTCAACACGCCGGGAAGCGGAGCAGTGGCTGCAGGACCCCTCAGCGGCAACGGCCGCGAAGAAGAGGGAGCGAATTGACGAATTTCCCACCGAAGGGAACCCGCCGCTCCATGCCGTCGTCATTTACACCGACGGCGGCTGTCTGGGAAACCCCGGACCGGGAGGATACGGCGCGGTGATTCTGGACGGGAAAAAACGAACTGAAATTTCCCAGGGATTTCTCCGTACCACCAACAACCGCATGGAACTCATGGCCTGCATCATGGCCCTTGAATCGCTGAAGACGCCTTCCGACGTGATTCTTCACAGCGATTCGAGCTATGTAGTCAACGGCATCACTAAGGGCTGGGCCCAAAAGTGGCGTGCCCGGAACTGGATGAGAAATAAAGAGGAGCCCGCCGTCAACCCGGATCTCTGGGCGCGGCTTCTCGACCTCACCGGCCGTCATCGTGTACGGTTTGTCTGGGTGCGCGGTCATGCCGGCAACAAAGAAAACGAGCGCTGCGATCAGCTGGCCAAAAAAGCCGCCGCCGGCCCTCGCAAGATCGAAGACAGGGGATACATGAAGTAATGGCGCTTATTGCTTTGAAGAACGTCTCCCTCGCCTTCGGCGGCCCGCCCCTTCTTGCGGGAGCGGATCTCATGATCGAACGGGGCGAGCGGATCTGTCTCATCGGCCGGAACGGAGCAGGGAAATCCACCCTGTTGAAACTGATTCACGGTGAACTTTCGGAAGACAGCGGCCGCATTATCAGGGAACAGACACTACGCACATCACTCCTCCCCCAGGAAGTGCCCCTCGATATCAAGGGCGCCGTGTACGACATCGTGGCCTCGGGCCAGCCGCAATGCCCCGCGCTTCTGAGCGAGTATCACCGGCTGAGTTCCTCGTTGACAGAGGAAAATCCCGGATCGCTTGCAGCGCTGGAAGACGTTCAGCACCGGCTGGAGGCCGCCGGCGCCTGGCAGCTGCATCAGCGGGTCCGGACCGTCATCTCCCGCATTGGGCTTGATGAAAACGCCCCCTGCGAGACGCTGTCGGCAGGGCTCAGGCGACGGGTCTACCTGGCGAGGGCGCTGGTGAGCATGCCGGATATTCTCCTGCTCGACGAGCCGACCAATCATCTCGATATCGACGCCATTCTCTGGATGGAGGACTTTCTGCTGCGGTCCGTGACCACCATGCTCTTCGTTACACACGACAGGGAGTTTCTGAAACGCCTTGCCACACGCATCGTCGAGCTGGACCGCGCCCGTCTCACCTCTTTTCCGGGGAATTACGAAGCGTATCTGGCACGCAAGGAGGAGATGCTCGAGCGGGAAGAGGTCTCCCAGAGGGAATTCGACAAGAAGCTGCAGCGCGAAGAAATCTGGTTGCGACAGGGTATCAAGGCGCGGCGCACCCGGAATGAGGGAAGGGTGCGGGCGCTTATGGCCATGCGGGAAGAGGTGGAAAAACGCCGGGCCAGAAGCGGCGCAGTCCGCCTCCCGACACAGGAAGCCGAACGTTCAGGCAGACTCGTCCTTGAGGCGAAACACCTGTCCTTTTCCTACGGCGACGTCCCTATTGTAAAAGACCTTTCCACCACCATCCTGCGAGGAGACAAAGTGGGCATCATAGGGCCCAACGGCTGCGGAAAAACCACGCTGCTCCGCATTCTGGCGGGAGATCTTGCCCCTGACAGGGGCTCGCTCCGGCGGGGATCACGCATCGAAGCGGCGTACTTCGATCAGTTGCGATCGCAGCTCGACGAAGGCAAGAGTCTTCGCGACAACGTGACGGAGGGGGGCGATACCGTCTTCATCAACGGCGCACCGCGACATGTCATATCCTATCTGCAGGATTTTCTCTTTACACCGGCCCAAGTACAAAGCCCCATCACCGCCCTGTCCGGCGGGGAGCGGAACAGGCTTCTTCTGGCCAAACTCTTTACCCGGCCTTCAAATGTACTGGTGCTGGACGAACCTACCAATGATCTCGACCCGGAAACGCTGGAGCTGCTGGAGGCCATGCTGATGGAATATGCCGGCACTGTGCTCATGGTAAGCCATGACCGGACATTTCTGAATAATGTGGCCATCTCTACGCTGGTCTTTGAAGGCCCGGGAATAGTAAATGAATATGTAGGCGGCTATGACGACTGGCGCAACCGGCATACCGCGAAGGAGACATCGAAACCTCCGAAACAACCGAGGGAAAAGCCCTCTGGGAGTGCGCCGCCCGGTCCCCGCAAACTTACGTTCAGAGAAAGGCGGGAGCTGGAAGCCCTGCCCGATGCCATCGAAATGCTGGAGCAGGAAAAACGGCAGATCTTCGAAAAAATGGCCGATCCCGCACTTTACAAAAATTCAGGCGCAGAGGTAGCGGAACTCAAAGAAAGACTGGAATCGCTGGAAAAAGAATTGGCGACGGCCTACATCCGCTGGGAATTCCTGGAAGAACTCGCGCAAGAGGCATGAGATTCACCGGACCTTTTGCTTGAACTTTTCCGGTAAATCGGGCATCCTGATGGCCAGGCCCCGTTGTTGATGGTGTTATGAAAAGCTCCTCTATGCCGAATGATCGACATTATGATGGAAAGCAACTCAGCGTTACTTCAGCAGCATACCGGGAATAAAAAAATAGGTTTTGCGCAGGGGCGCAGGGGCGCTGAGGAGGGCAAATAAAAATAAAAATTTGTTTTTCTCTGCGTCACTGCGTCTGCGGGAGAAAATAAATACGTTCCATGGCCTACGTAAACTCGAACCAGAAAGATCCCCGCATTACACCGCGACTCGTCGTACGGTATACGCTCCTTCAGATCCCCTCCCTGGCGCTGATCGTTCTCATCCTCATTCTCGTCGAGCAATGGATCACCATCTCCGCGTTGCTGTTCTGGGGAATTATTTTTTGCTGGGCGGTATTGGATGTCGTTCTCTTTCCCTTCGTCTGGCGGGCCTACGACTGGGGTCGAACCGCCACACTCAACCCCATGATCGGGCGCAGGGGAACGGCGCGGGATCGGCTGGCACCGGCGGGATACGTGATGGTGCACGGAGAGCTCTGGCGTGCAGAATCCGAATCCCTTCACGACGTCATCGAGGCAGGCACACCCGTGCGCGTCAAGGGGGTGCATGGCCTTACCCTTATTATCGAACCCGAATCTTCATCGCCTGACGGGGCAACACCTCAGGAAGAGTTCCTAAACACTTGAATCCCTTCCCCCGTCTGTGCTAAAGATAGCAACAACGGAACAACAGGAAATTACGCAGGTCTCATACCCTCTTCGGGAGGATTTGGATGATGCGCACGTGCAAAAGATTCTGCATCGCGATTTTTGTCTTTCTGACCCTTTTGCTCGTCAGCACCTCCCATCTGGATGCCACCGAGCAGTACGCCCGTGAAACGGGCAAGGGCTGCACCTTCTGCCACCAGGAATCTACGGGCGGTCCGCTGACAACAACGGGTTTTGCCTACATCCGAAACGGATACCGCTATCCCATCCCGGAAAGGGTCCTCGATAAAACGGTGTCCCTCACCACCCCTTTTCATAGAATCATCCGCTTTATCATCGGCTACATCCATCTCGTGGCGGCGGTCATATTCTTCGGCGCCATTTTCTATATCCATATTTTTGTGCGGCCCACACGCCTTACAGGAGGCATTCCCCCTCATGAGCGCATTCTGGGGCTCAGCTGCATGGCTGCCCTTACCGTCACAGGAGTCTACCTCACCTGGTTCCGCATCGACCGGTGGGATCAATTTTTCAATAATACCTTCGGCCTTATGCTCTTTATCAAAATCATCCTTTTCGCCTGCATGATCGGCCTGGGATTGACGGCTGTTACCGTTATTCACCGAAAAATGCGGCAGCAGGCCGCAGCGCATTCCCCCGCTTCCGACTCCGGGGAACTCACGAAAGAATCCCTCAGCCGCTTCGACGGCACGGGAGAAACCCCCGCCTATGTGACCGTTGAAAACCGAGTGTACGACGTCACGCAGAGCCCCAAATGGAAGGAAGGCCGCCACTTCGGCAAACACAGCGCCGGCGCCGATTTAACCGAAGCCCTGAAGGGAGCGCCCCACGGACCGGAGGTGCTGGAGAACATCCCCATGATCGGGGAATTGCAGGAAAGTGAAGCGAAGGCTCCACCACGACCGATCGCCCATCGCATCTTTGTCGTCTTTGCCTACACCAATCTGGCAATTGTCTTTCTGATTCTCATCTGCATCAGCCTGTGGCGCTGGGGATTTCCCCTGTCCGCTCCCGGCGTGTCCACCGGTCAGACTGCCTCCGGCACAACGTGCATCGCATGCCATCAGCAGACAAAACCGGCGCTTTACCGGGACTGGAAGGCAAGCGTGCACGCCAGGGTAGACGTTGATTGTTACGACTGCCACAGGGCGGACAGTGACGAAAGGGCCGTCAACAAGGCGCACCTCGCACAGACTCAGCTGCCGGTGGCGACGGTCGTGACGCCCCGGCGGTGCGCCCAGTGCCATCCTTCACAGGCTGCGGAGTTTTCCCGAAGCAAGCACGCCCACACCAGGGACATCATGTGGAAGATCGATTACTGGCTCAACGACGGCATGAACAGCGAAATAGAGCGCATCTCCGGCTGCTACAGCTGTCACGGCACCGAAGTGTCCCTTGAAAAGGGCAGGCCCCTTTCCGGGACATGGCCGAATGTGGGGATCGGACGCACCAATCCCGACGGATCACAGGGGTCCTGTTCAAGTTGCCATACCCGGCACCGCTTTTCCATTGTGGAGGCCCGAAAGCCGGAGGCCTGCGGGCAGTGCCATCTCGGTCCCGACCATCCGCAGATAGAGATTTACACTGAATCGAAGCACGGCGCCCTTTACCATGCGGAAGGACACGACTGGACCTGGGCGCCTGACGACGGCGCATGGACCGCGGGAAGAGATTTCCGGGCGCCCACCTGCGCCGCCTGCCACATGTCGGCCGCCGGAGCAATCGCCGCCACGCACAACGTCAGCGAACGCCTCGCCTGGGAATTGCAGGCCCCCTTGACGGTGCATCCGCAGGATTTCCAACCCTTCCCCGCAGCGACGGACTGGCGGGTCGAACGAAACAAGATGGAGCAGGTCTGCCTGCAGTGCCATTCCTATACCTGGACCGCCAGCCACTTCGAAAACCTGGATCGGGTCATTGAACAGTACAACACTGAATATTACCTTCCCATCAAAGCGCGTATGGACAGCCTCTATGATCAGCAACTGCTCACCCGCAGCCCCTTCTTCGACGAGGAACTGGAATGGGAATTTTACGAGTTCTGGCACCACGAAGGACGGCGCGCCCGCATGGGCGCCGCCATGATGGCCCCCGACTACGCCTGGTGGCACGGCTTCTATGAAGTAAAACACCGCTACAATGTCATCGTGGAGAAGGCGGAGCAACTGAAAAAGACCGGCCCTTCACACCGGTTTGAGGATTTTCCGGGGGAATATAGGAAAATATCTGAAGACAAAAAGTGAAAACGCCTTGAAGTTCGAGCTGCCATCGTTTTATCCGCGTTCCTCAAGGGATCATTAAACTCTTAAACTCATTGGATCAACGGCGTCGGGAAGCCAACTCTGCCGACCTACGCCATGTATGGGGTCAGGTCTTGAAATATCATTTTATTTATGATAACAGGGACACCAAATAAACGATTAGGAGGCAATGATGTCCAGACCTCTGAGGATAGAATATCCCGATGCGGTATATCATGTGACATCGAGAGGGAATGCGAGAAGCGACATCTTTCATTCCGCTTCCGACCGGGAAACTTTTTTAAAGATTTTATCCGGCGTTGTGCAACGATTCAACTGGCTTTGCCACGCCTATTGCCTGATGGATAATCATTACCATCTCCTGATTGAGACACCGGACGGGAATCTGTCAAAGGGAATGCGGCAACTCAATGGCGTCTACACGCAGAAATATAATTGGCTGCATCAAAAAACGGGGCATGTCTTTCAAGGACGCTATAAGGCGATCCTGGTGGAAAAAGACAGCTATCTACTCGAATTGTGTCGATATGTTGTTTTAAACCCGGTTCGGGCAGGGATGACGGAGAAACCGGAACAATGGATATGGAGCAGCTATAGTTTTACCGTCGGGATGAAAAAACCGCCGGAATATTTGACGACAGATTGGATACTGGGATTGTTCCATCACAACAAGTCGGAGGCTCAGAAGCACTATCGGCGATTCGTCAGATCAGGAATTGGGCTGAAATCCGTCTGGGAGGAGCTCCATGGACAGATTCTTTTAGGAAAAGAGGCGTTTATAGATTCGCACAGCAATCTATTGCTTGACACACAACCGGTTAAAGAAATTCCCAGAATTCAAAGATACTTAAACAGACCGAAGCTATCAAAGCTGTTTTCAAAAGCAATGGATAAAAGGGGCAGGAATAAGCAAATCCACCAAGCGCACATCCAACATGGTTATACGCTGAAAGAGATCGCCGATCATCTGGGAATTCATTACACAACGGCAAGCAAGATCATTAAAGCCGAAGAAAGGTGATATTTCAAGACCTGACCCCATTTACCTATGCTCCTCCACCCAGGTCTCCCAGCCGGGGGGCACTTTCTGAAAGTGCATGTAATCCACAGCCCCCTCCGTCCACTCACCTCCCCATTCCCATCCCAGCTGCTTGAAAATCTGCACTACAGGAGAATCCGCGGTGAGGGTTCCCGGCACGGAAGGGTTGTATGCCGCCCGTGGAGGAAGAATCAGATCACCGCGGATATAGGGGTTCTGACGGGGGTTTATGTCCACCGCCATCCCCAGGGCGTGCAGTGACAATTTTCGAGCGCCCACGATGGGACGCCAGACATACCCCGAAGTATTATTGGTATCAGGAGAAAGACCATAGGGCCCTTTGCACTGAATGACGGGATGGGCAATGGGCAGGACCGATTCCACAGGAAACCGGGTTTTCAGGATGACGTCGAAAACCTGACGAATGTCCGACAGGAGCGCTTCATGCACCACAATCTGTCCCTGATGCACCCGCCCGTCGTAGCCGCAATACCGCACATCCGCCAGGGCAAGTTTTTTCTGAATGCCGGGGACGACATCCGGCGGCTGGTTCGAGAACACCGCCTCATCCGGGGTAAGGCGGCTGTCTACTGTGATCTCACCTCCGCAGGCATACCCACCCTGCAGCATAAACAGCACCGCCACCGCCCATACTGCAATGTTCCCTATTGCCTTCACAGCGTTCACAGGCATCCGTCCGATCGTATTCGAGGCATCATTCCTTGAGTTTTATTTTTAACAGACCTTCTTCCACTGTAACGTCCTCGACACCGTCGGAAAATGCTTTCCAGAATCCTTTTTCCGTCCCGAATTTCTCGACGAGATCGATATTTTTTATGCCTCCCATCCACGCATTCGGAATGGGGATGCCCATTACCGTAATCCCTTTGAGCATGACAACGGGTCTTCCCCTGTTGTACCGGAATTCCATACCTGATTTCACACGAAGTATCTTCCCTCCAAACACCGGGAAATCTTCATCGATGGGCAGGAGCAACCTGGCGCTGATCAAGTCGCGGGACAGATCGATGGCCAGCTTGTCGGCGAGGTCGGTATTCTTTGCCAGCAGTCCGTTGAGCTCCCGCTCGGTAAATCCGATCTCTCTGACAAGGCCCTCTTCACTGTAAGGCTCCGGCGTAAGCGGCACAGCCGGACCAGCCTGTCTCAGCGTGTCCGCCTTGTCGGATGCACCATTCTCATGGGCCATCACTGCCGGGGCTGCGGCATCAACTTTTTCCAGCTTCTCTGCCAGCACTTTTTCCTCTGTCGGACTCAGCGTCACCGGTGTAAACCGCGAGGGGAACAGGTAGGTTTTTACGACACACAGGGTCATTCCCGCAGTGACGGCAGCAACAACAAGCAACAGCCCGATTACCTGGAGGCAACCGAAACGCTTTTCCGTGATCTTCACATCATTGTTTCCCCGTTCATCCACGTTCATCCACGTTCATATCTCCCGCCCATTCATATATTCTCCAGTTGAGATGTACAATGGCAACCTGACCAAGATATAGCGCACGCTCTTTATGATGTCAAGGCGCCGCCCACCAATGCAATGGAAATCGCAGCAAAAACGGGAAACCGCTGTTTCGTCGTTGACTGAATGGATTATTGTATAGTAGTCTTCGGAACTCTAAAACACACAGCACATTGAGAGGACGGCATGAAAAAAACAGCACCCGGCGACAGCGGCAGACAGTTGGCGGAGTTAATCAACAAGGCTATAGAAGACGGTGAGTTGACTATGACCGAATACGACAAAATACTGGCTCTGGCCAACAAGGACAAAGTAATCGATTCACAGGAGCGACAGCTTCTCCAGACATTGCAGGACATGCTGGCAAACAGGACTATCAAAAAAGTGGCCGGCTAGAGACACCGGCGGCGGCACTTGAGGCGCAGGCGCCTGCGGCGCCCCTTTTTTCTGATATCATAAATGTGATGACGATATAAAAAGAACGTGCACGTACAAATCGACTGTCCCGGCAGCGAGAGTGTTTCAGGAGTGATCATCCTCCCGGTGCAGCGCAATTTCCCTTGATGTCTGCTCCATCATTGCCACCAGCTCGGCAACCCGCCGTTCGAATTTTTCACGGCTTTTCTTGGGTAGGGCGGTTGCAACGGGAATGTCCGCTGTTAAAGGATTGACAGGACGACCCTTTACATGCAGTTCAAAATGAAGGTGTGGCCCGGTGGAGCGGCCGGTGTTTCCCGACAGGGCGATTCGCTCGCCACGCTGCACCGTCTGGCCGCGCCTCACCAGAATACGGCTCAGATGCAGATAGCGGGTGGTATAGTGACTGCCGTGCTGGATTTCAATATATCTGCCGGCGAAAGGATGCCGATGCACACGGCTTACCACCCCGTCGCCCGTGGAAAGAATCGGCGTCCCCGTGGGCATGGCGAAATCCACCCCGTTGTGCGGCTGGATACGGCCGGTGATGGGATGGCGCCGTGCGCGGCTGAAATGCGAGCTAACCCGGTAATTTCCTCTCGTGGGGTACCGTCGCAATGCACGGGCCATCGTATTTCCTTCATGATCGTAGTAATTCCCGTCATCAAATAGAAAGGCGCTGTGCATGCGGGCGCCCCGAAAAATGCGCACCCCTTCGATGCGGCTCTGACCGGTAAACTCTTCTTTCACGAACTGGCGACTGCGAACCACCTGAAACCGGTCGCCTTCTCGCATGTCACGGGCAAATCGAATTCGGTCCCGGAAAAGATCGGTAATATTCGCTGTTTCCTGATCGGTGAGACCGACGCGCAGTGCCGACAGATAGAAGCTGCCGGTGATACTGCCATCAAGAAGTTCCTGTTTCCAGTCGCCGGGAATGGTAATCTCTTCATAATTAAAAGAGGCGTCATCCACACGACGGTAGAGGACCCGCTTACCGGGATGAATAAAAAGTTCCATGCTGGCCAGTGTACGGGTTTCCTTATCAAGGGTAAAGGTGAGCAGATTGCCCGGACGAAGCACATCCAGCGCAAGCAGCGATTCATCGGCCGAAAGAATCTGATACATAACACCCTGACTGATCTCACAGCTTTCGAAAATAGCGGTGAGGGTATCACCGCCGGTGATCGGTCGGGTAATAATCTGGTGGGGATCGGGCGCAGGTACAGGCGCCGGCGCCACGGCGGCGTTTTCGGATGAACCGGTACTCCTATCAGCCGTAGTAGTATCGGAAGTGGTAGTGTATATTTTCCAGGTCAGCCCACACAGTGCAATAATCACAATAACGCCCAACACAATTCTGCGGGTTCGGTGTGTGCGGCGCCTGATCAGGCCCAGTTCCCGGTAAGAGCTCCATATTGAATTCATAAAGTCCCGGCCGGCTATAATTGATTGTGTAACGAAACAATGCTCTTATACACCAAAATGGGCCGTTTTGTAAGTACTTTTATGAAAATATTCATGTGAACTTCAGGAAAAACGCCTGCCCGGACACCCGCCAGGGGGTATCCGGGCATGACATGTTTTCAATTATACAGCGTTCACCGCGTTATTGATGCGAAAAGGGCGTCATTGCCGGCGCCAGTGCCTTGAATGTGTAAATCCAGGCGCCGCCGGCGCCGCCGGCGGTTACGTATCCCTCATCCGTTCCCGGTTTGATGGTCACGCTCAGAGTGAACAAGTGTTTTCCCTGCATTCTTTCGGGAACGATCACCTGTGCAATCGGCTCAAACAATAATTTCTGGGTTTCAAACACTACTATTTTACCACCCGAATAGATGCACTGATAAATGTTGTCGGCTGAATCCGCCACCTGTGAATCGAGGCATGCGCCATCAAAGTATCCCACATAGCCCAATCCCGCCGTACCCGGGATGGGATGGATGCCGTCTGCTTGCAGATCAACTCTCATCAGCGTATTGGAGGTGCTCAAGCCTACCATCATACGCTTTTCATCTCCGTAGAACCCTTTTACTAATGAAATGCCGTTGGCACCCAGCAGGTGTTCCACAACGGGCGTCACGACTTTCAAATCCGACGACACATGGTACACCACACTCGTTCTGTCCATGGGGCTCCCGTTTTCACAGGTTACGTAAAAATTGCCCGCCTTGTCAAAAATCATATCATCGGGAAAGGCTTTCTTGCCGGCAAATTCGGATAATATCTCCGTGAAGCCGGTTCCGTCGGGATTGAGGGTCGCTATTGTTCCCTTATGATAGGTACAGAAGAAGAGTCTTCCATCCTTGTGGATATCGATGGAGGCACAATTCGTCATCCGCGGATCCTTAAAAAAGCTTTTTACTGTTTTGTCCGGTGAAATTTTAAATATCTCGCCGGTGTCGACGGCGCACATGAAAAGATTTCCCTGACGGTCAAAGGCCAAGCCTTCAGGCCGGATTGTCGGATCATCGGAAACCTTCACCCAGGGCTTAGCTATGATCGTGGGGAGCATCGGATAGGAATTCGATGCATGCTCGTTTATCTTTGCCACCTTCTCCTCGAGGGCGGCGACCCGCGCTTTCAGGGCGTCAATATCGTCGGCAGCCGATGCGCCGGTGACCGACACACCCATGGTGCAGATGAAAGAGACCGCTAAAAGTGTAACCATAAGGCTCGTAAAAAAATTAGTCGTTTTTTTCCTTTTCATAGTTCCCTCCTTGTTGCGCTGACACAGAATCGATCCGACAGGACAAAAAATTTATACCACACTTTGACTATTCCACCCTCTGCGGGCATTCAAATGAAACAGAGCAGAATCGTTCTCATATCATCCCTCCTTTTCATCAATTATTGAATTACCGCCGGTATAACCGCGTATACTATGCTTTTCACAGCACCATGTAAAGCATTAAAATTTTTGGTTAATAAGGAGCATGAGGGGAATGGGGCGAGGAGGGGGTGCAGCAGCACCCCCTGAAATTACCGTTGCCGCGCTCTAGTGCGCTACTTCTTTTCACACCGATCCAATCCTTCAGGCACCGGCTGCGTGCAGTACTCGGCGGGAACCCTGACGATATCCTGATTTATTAAATAAAATTTTTTTCAGGACGTTTTGAGTAAAAATAGGCCATTGCCGCCCCATGCATCGCGGTGGTCTGAATTGTCCTGAATGTGTAGCGGTTGAAATTTTTTGCATCCATGAGTGATTCTGCCACTCCGAGCGTATTGACGAAGATTTTTTATACTTTTTGGCCACTGTCTGAATAACGAGACAGGTGTGGCTTCCCGGAGAACCGGTTAAAAAGTCGACCTTTTCTTCAAGACACAGCTTTTCGGCTTCCTTCTTGGTGATTGCCGGTTTCCCCTGCGTGTCTCCCTTGAAGACGGCAATTTTCTTTTTTTTACCGTCCACCATCAGGCCGCCGCGTTTATTGATATCATAGGCATTCCAGGTGGTGGTAAGCCAGAATATTTCACCATTTCTCGCACCGGAACCCGAAAACATGGACATAAGACCAATTTTTATTACGTCATCCCCCTCGGGGTTGGTAAAGGTATTGGGGTTAAAATCGGACATGTCCGACATTTTGTAGACATCGAAGGCCGGCATGGCAACCGCCGGACCTGCCGAAACACACACAACCAGTAAACAAAGTGATAAAATAAAAGCATACTTTCTGACAGTAAAACCCATAAGACATCTTCCCTTATGATATGCACCGGGTAACTCCCGGTGTTATGACTTCCCTTTTTTCAGAACCTGTTTGAGGATCTTCCCCGTGGGATTGCGGGGAAATTCGGTCATGAAGTCCACGTACTCCGGGATCTTGTACTTCGCGATCCGGTCTTTCAGATACTCCTTTACCTCGTCAGCGGTCATAGTTTCTCCCTCGTTCAGTATGATGCAGGCCCTCACGCGCTCCCCCAAGGCCGGATCGGGCGCTCCGACAACGGCAACTTCCGCGATCTTGGGATGCGCCTCCAGGGGAATCTCGATTTCCCGCGGGTATATGTTTTCGCCCCCGCGATTGATCATTTCCTTTTTACGGCCCGAGATGTAGAGAAACCCCTGCTCGTCCATATGCCCCATGTCACCCGTATGAAGCCACCTGTCCCGTATGGCCTCGGCAGTGGCCTCGGGCTTGTTCAGATACCCCATCATGACGGCATCCCCTCTGATGCAAATCTCACCTGTCTCTCCGTAGGGAAGAATGGTGTTGTCGTCGTCCATGATCTCCACCTCCTGATAGGGAAAGGCCGTGCCGATGGACGCAAGATTTTCCGGCATGCCGGCGCAGGAGAGGGATACTCCCGTCGCTTCTGTCAGCCCGTAGCCGTCAATCACCTGAACGTTAAACTTTTCCTTGAAGCCCCGCACCAGCTCCACCGGCATGGGAGCAGCCCCGGAATAGGCGTAGCGCAATTTCAACTTGTCGTAGTCGATGGCGGCGGGATCGGCGGCATTGAAAATGTAGGCGTACATGGCCGGTACAGCCATAACCGTCGTCACACCGTACTGCTGAATGGACGGCCAGAAATCGGCCGGTGAAAAGCTTTTTCTGATGCACAATGAAATTCCCTGATACATGGCGGGATAGGTCCAAACGCAGAGGGGATTGGTATGAAACATCGGGAGTATGATCAGCACCACATCGCCCGGCTCACTGGTCCCGTTGACGGCCATGGCCTTGCAGACCGACAGTTGCGCCTTGTTAGAGAGCAGTATGCCCTTCGGCATCCCCGTGGTACCCGAGGAATAGAGCAGTAAAAAGGGATCCTCAGGTTTCTGGGGAACCAGACATTCGTCGGACGGATAACGGTTAAACACTTCCTGCAGGGTTCCCGAGGCGATATCCGCCCCATGGACCACATCGGTCACCACTTCGATCACAATCGGCTTGTGGGAAGAGAGATGCCATCCCTTAGCGAATTCCTCCATGTAATCGCTCCCCACAAACGCTATTTTCGGTTTCGAGTCTTCCAGCACGTAGGCAATCTCGGGACCTTTCAGCATGTAGTTGATGGCGCCGGCAATGGCCCCCAGTTTCTGGGCGCCGAAGATGGTGTAGTGTACTTCCGGGGAATTGAGCACCATCACCGATATGAAATCTCCTTTGGAAACCCCCCGATCCTGCAGGTACCAGGCTACTTTGCAGGCACGCTCATTCACCTGTCCGTAGGTCACGGCCTGGTCGTAGTAGTAATCGTATACGTTGTCAGATAATTCTCTTGAACGAACCGTCAGCATTTCAGCCATGCTGTCAAATTCGAGCTGCCGCCCCTTCAACGTGGCCAGATCGGTCAGGGCAACAGTAGGCCGGACAAGCCGGCTGCTCTTGTCAATCATTTTATTTCTCCTTGGCAGAACTCCCCTCATACATAGAACAAAAAGTTCGCGTACGGGCCGATCATAGCGGCCGCAGGGGGTATGCTGTCTTTATTTATTATCCGGAGCGATCCGGAAAAATGCCGGCGGGACCGGCGTGAGCAGATGAATCTCATGTCTCACAATCCAACCCCATATACGCCTACGGCATATATGACACAGGCATTTGGCAAATACAATGGGAATAAATTGGAGTGTTATTGGGTAATGAAATTAACCATCATTCAAGTGAGAGAAGATGGGAACGAAGATTTTCATTTTTATGTTTCAACTGAATTTTTTTACGAATTCGCTTTCTGTATACATGTACCGTTTCATGTGAGAGGCCGAGAATGTCCGATATTTCTTTTGTTGTTTTTCCATCTTTTACAAGAGCGGCGATCTGGATTTCCCACGGCGTCAGATGGAAGCAGCGAGTCTGCAGCTTCATAAGAAAGGGTGAGATAATTTCACGTGCATTTCTTTCAATAATTTCAACGTACGATGCGGTGTCGAAAGGCAGAGGGCGGGCTTTTATTTTCTCTACATAGGGTCGGGATAGACCAGATCCTTTACGGGCTTATCGTAGAGTTCTTCAAATGAATATCCGTGAAGTTCTTCAGCCCCCTGATTCGCATATTTATGTTTGCCGTCCTGGAACACCGCAATCACCTTCTGCGCCTTGTCCAGAATCAGTTCTATCGGCAATTTGGGTGCGTTGCGACCATTGCTTCCTGAGGATGGACTGAGAGACGACACAAGGGCACAGGGCTCTTGCAATTGCTCATTCTCTCCGATCTGACCTTTTATTTTCGCATCGCCATCCGGCATGACACAAGGATGAATCCTTTACCGTTTTTTAAATTTTCACGCAGTTTACTTTTTTTCTGTGTACGGTTCTCAGATACGTTACCTTGGGATGGCCGAAGACCATCATGATAATCACCGCTTCACCCTCCTGAATGCCGACTTTGTCTCTCAACTCCTGCGAGACGTCGAAGGCGAAGGTGGCAAACCCCGTCATGCAGGCACCAAGACCGAGGGCGTTCACCATCAGTTCCATATGACCAATGTTGAAGGCACCGTTCAACTCATCGCATTTCCGGCTGACCACCAAAAGCGCATTCGGGGCGCCGTGCAGCAGTAAATCTTTCCCCTTTTTCTGATAGACCGAATACCAGTACTGCCAGGTCGCCTGAAAATCCAGATACTGGTAGGGTACGCGCATGCGCGTTTTGTCGACTTGTTCGATGTCGAGTTCCGCCAACGTGCGCAGCGCAATCGGAGCAATTTCCCGGAGCGTGTCTCTGGTCAGGACTATGTAGCGCAGGTTCTGCATGTTTGCCCCTGTCTGGGTATACCGACCCATCTCCAATATTTTGTGAATGTCCCCGTCGCTGACAGGTTCATCGGTATACTGACGGATACTTCGTCTGAATTTGACGAAATCCAGCAGACGCTCCGGCGCAATTTCAAATTTCAGAGGATCATCGCATTCTATTATTTCAGCCGGATCATAATCACCTGTCAAGGTTATCGCCTGTTGCTCACACACGGCCGTACAGTGCCCGCATTCAATACAAAATTTACCGGGAACCGCCTTCCCGTCTTTAATCCTGAGAGCGGCAACCGTGCAGTCCGCCACGCAGGTCCCGCATCCGATACATTTGCTTTCATCTACTGTTACCATATCGATCCCCTTTAAAAAGCATTATTGAATTCGGAGAGATATAACGAAATCACTTCGGCATGTCAAGAACGGTGTTAATCGACATGCCGCATAAAGGGAAAATAAAATCTATAGGGACGAAAAACAGTTTTTGGCAATGTCTCGATTGGTAAAGCAAGGAAAGATCTGTGAACCCCTTCACACATACTGCTTCACAACGGGCTTGACGCTCAGTCCTGTCGATCTTATGCTTTACGTGCTATGAATTTTTATTCCACTTTCCAAAGGAGGATACCATGAAACGCGTAATCTTTGTCGCCATACTGTCTCTCATGCTGGCATTTCCATTAACCGCCTTTGCGGGCAACAAGGGAAAATCCAGCGACAGGCATCTTGGCACGCAACAGCGAGATGAGAAAACGTACCGGGCCGAACAGGCGAAAGACTCTCGACGATATCAAAACGAGCACGCGAAAGAGGCGCAAAATCAGAGAGAAAAGGCGCAACGGGAGGCACGAAAGGAACAGAGGGAACTGGAACGGGAAGCCCGCAGGGATCGCGAAGAAGCAGCCCGGGAAGAACGCAAACAGCGTGAAGAAGAAGTGCGCGAATCACGAAAGAAACAGAGAGAACTCCAGCGGGAAACCCGCAAGGACCGCGAAGAAGCGTACCGGGAAGAACGCAAACAGCGTGAAGAAGAAGTGCGCGAATCACGAAAGGAACAACTGGAGAGGGACCGTCAAGATAAGAAAGGTGAAAAAAAATAATTGCAGCTGAGAGAATTCTTGACAGACAGGACCGGCATGTATTATTCGTGCCCGGAGTTACATAAAATTACTTAGCTGCAGCAACTGCACCTCCATGAGCAAACCGGTCACCATCAATGCCCTGTTTCTGGGGCCGAAAGCGGGAAATTACGCCTTCTTCAAGGAAGTGCTGAACTACCTCCTGGACGACCACGTCGACCGGCGGCGCTGTTTTCACCCTGATGACGCGCCGATTGATGAAATTCATGAGATTGTTCGTCTTCGAGAACAATATGCTGCGCGCTTCTGCATCGTGACTCCCTGCCTCACCGGTCACGCAACCTGTGAAGTGTGCGGGGGGAATTTCATGCGGGCGATGGAACGGGCGATCGAAAGAGTCTGGACGTGCGCCTGCGCCGGGACGGTTGAAGCATACCATGCCCCATGAGATCACTCTGACACCGCGCGGCACGCTTCACTTGCACACAGGTGACCATGAACACGACAGGGCGCCCGATGCATGGATGTTAAGGGTTGTAAAAGGCTTCACGTCCTGCCAGGCATCAGGCCTCTTTGCGCTTGCCGCCACGCGCCCCGATGTTCCCCCGTCGCCGGCCTTTTCCTATTGGCGGGATTTCGCCTGTCACTACCTCACGCGACTCTGTCAAACTCCCGAGTCCACCGGGAAACGAATCGAACCGATCGAGCCGCCCTCCGAATCCGAGCTGACCGTCACACTCCTTTCGGCGCCGCCCATGACCGGCGGAGAGTATGTAAGTTTTGATGTTTTTCATGCCATGTGGATTGATCTCGACGCGTGGGTGCGGCAACAAATCGCAGTATCCGATGGAGGTCTCGCCGAATGGTTGAAAACCCATGCACCCATGTGGCGCCAGGTCGGTCGCGTCTGTTTCCACCTTGCAGAAAACAGGCATGACGCGGAGTTGCCCTTTGCGTTTCTTGCTACCTACGCCCCGAGCCTTTCCGCCGCAGGAAAGGTGCAGTACAAACCGCTGGGCAAGGCCCTTCAGGAATACGCAGGAGAGCGAAACAGGCAGGCGCTTTTCAAACTGCTCTCACCGATCTATGAGGCATCGGAAAAAATAGCCTTCGTCAGGGAGCTGGTCGATTCAGGCGACATATTTCACCCCCTGGCATGGACGCCTGCGGACGCCTACCATCTGTTGAAGAATGTCCCCCTTCTCGAAGAAAGCGGTCTCCTGGTGAGGCTTCCCGATTGGTGGAAAAAGCGGCCACGCCCACGCGTGACCGTCACGATAGGAGACAAAAAGCAGAGTCGTTTCAGTATGGAGACGATGCTGGATTTTAAGGTCGAACTGGCCCTGGGTGATCAGAAACTCACTGAAGGTGAGTGGAAAAAAATCGTGTCTTCCGAGGACGGCCTCGCCTACGTGAGGGGACAGTGGATCGAGATAGACCGGGAAAAACTCGCGGAAGCGCTGGCACATTGGAAAGGAGTTGAAAGTGATGCCCAGAAGGCGGGGATTTCATTTATCGAGGGCATGCGCCTTTTGGCGGGAGCGCCTCTCCATCTGGATGCCGACGGTTCGGTTGAGAGCGACGACCGATGGACCTTCGTGGATGCAGGGGCATGGCTCTCAGGAGTAATCGCCGGGCTGCGCAATCCGGAGGGATTGTCCGCAGCAGCAGAAACCGGCGACTTTCGGGGCGCCCTCCGACCGTATCAGGAAACGGGTCGCAACTGGCTCTGGTTCCTGTCGCAACTGGGACTCGGCGCATGCCTTGCCGATGACATGGGATTGGGCAAGACCGTGCAGGTACTGTCGCTTCTCTCGACCTTGAAGGAAAACGGTTCGACGGGGAAACCGTCGCTGCTTGTGCTGCCGGCATCCCTTCTGGCAAACTGGAAGGCCGAGATCACCCGTTTCACCCCGCAGCTCCAGGCCTGGTACATCCACCCCTCGGAGACCGACGGCGCCCTTTCCGCATTCACGAAAGAAAGATCGGACAGGGTCTTCGAGGGCGCAGACCTGGTGCTTACCACATACGGAATGCTGCTGAGACAAAAGTGGCTGCGCGATCTGCACTGGCGGCTTGTCATTCTTGATGAGGCGCAGGCAATAAAAAACCCCTCCACGCGCCAGACGAAAGCGGTCAAAGAACTCAAGGCCGATGCCAGAATCGCGCTTACAGGGACACCGGTGGAAAACCGGCTTTCCGATCTCTGGTCCATCTTCGACTTTCTCTGCCCGGGACTTCTGGGGTCGACGGCCAAATTCAAGAATTTCGTCAAAGGCCTGGAGGCACGGGAGCGGGACAAGTACGCGCCCCTGAGAAACCTTGTGCAGCCCTACATCCTGAGACGGCTCAAGACCGACAGGCGCATTATCGCCGATCTGCCCGACAAGACAGAGATGAAGACATTCTGTGGCCTTTCCAAGAGACAGGCCGCCCTTTACACCATAGCGGTAAAGGATCTGGCCAGGGCACTTGAAAGTTCCGATGGAATACAACGGCGCGGTCTTGTGCTGGCCTATCTCATGAAATTCAAACAGATATGCAATCACCCAAGCCAGTGTACCGGCGACGGCATGTATGGACCCGGCGAAAGCGGCAAGTTTGACCGTCTTGGGGCAATTTGCGAAGAAATTCTCTCGCGACAGGAGAAAGTGCTGGTATTCACGCAATTTCGCGAAATGACGGAACCCATCGCGACGTTTCTTGCAAAGGTATTCGGATCGAAAGGCCTTGTGCTGCATGGGGGAACGGCAGTGAAAAAGCGGAAGTCATTGATCGACAGATTTCAGAAAGAGGAGGGGCCGCCGTTTTTTGTCCTTTCTCTTAAAGCGGGGGGCATCGGTCTCAACCTTACCGCCGCATCGCACGTGATCCATTTTGATCGCTGGTGGAATCCGGCCGTGGAAAACCAGGCGACGGACCGCGCCTTTCGCATAGGTCAGCATCGGAACGTGGTTGTCCATAAATTTGTGTGCCGGGGAACGGTTGAAGAAAAAATCGATGCCCTGATTAAAGAGAAAACCAATCTTGCCGACGACATATTAAAGACCGGGGCTGAGACCCTGCTGACGGAAATGAACAACGAAGAGTTGCTCAAGGCAGTGGCCCTCGATATCGATCGGGCAACATTACAGAAGGAGGCATAGGGTGAGCTGGTATGGGTGGAATCCTTACGTGCCGGTTGCGGTGCGAAAGGCGCGCGCCCTGAAGGAGATGGGAAAGCTTCGTAAAAAAGGGATGTGCATCGCCCCGGTGGAAATAGCGGGAAGAACAATTGCAAAGACCTTTTGGGGGAAGGCATGGTGCGATCATCTCGAATCGTTCAGCGATTATGCGAATCGCCTGCCGAGAGGACGCACCTATGTGCGTAACGGATCCGTATGCCACTTGGGCATAGAAAGGGGCACCATAGACGCCATAGTCAGCGGCTCCGAACTGTACAAGATAAAAATCGAAATCACCCCACTTCCAGTCGCGCAGTGGAACGAAGTAAAAAACCGGTGTGCCGGTCAGATCGGTTCACTGTTGGAGTTGTTGCAGGGGAAACTTTCAACGCACGTAATGGCCGTGGTGACCGACCGGGACAGGGGCATTTTCCCTGCACCGAAAGAGATACGATTGAAGTGCAGCTGTCCCGATTGGGCCGTCATGTGCAAGCATGTGGCTGCGGTGCTTTACGGAGTGGGCGCCCGGCTTGACGCAAACCCGGCGTTGCTGTTCCTCCTTCGGGGAGTGGACCATGAAGAGCTGGTCAGCGCCGGAATCGGTCTGCCCGGCGCAACGGGGACACATAAAGGCCGCGCACGTATTTCAGATGATGCGCTGGCCGATGTGTTCGGCATCGAGATAGCGGAAGACCGTGGCACAGTAAAGACCGAAACCGCAGGAGGCAAAAAAAAGAACCAGTCAAAATCATTAAAGACTTCCCGCAGTGAATCAAGCAGAAAGACAGGACGGACCACAAAAGCCGGAATAAAAACGGACTTTCTTCAAGAGACATTCGCAAGGGCGAAAGAACACGCCGAGGCCGCCTCAAGTGCCCGTCCCGTCACCGGCAAAACCGTTGCCGCACTGCGCGCCAAGTTCGATATGTCACAAAGCGAATTCGCACGCCTCCTTGGCGTGAGCGCCGCTTCCGTGGGGAATTGGGAAAGAAGCCCCGGACTGATCGACTTCCACAGACGTACACGCGTGGCCTGGAACGAAGCATCCAGTTTAACGAAGCGACAGGCCCGGCGAAGGCTGGATGCGCTGTAGTGATCGACGAGCACGCACGAGCCGTGAATGTCTGGTCGTTTGAGAAAACGATAAGGGGGTCCTTTTTACACCGCCTGAGGAAACCCCGGGCACAGCCGTCAGGAAAGAAACACTTGGACCCGGTGTCACAATTTAACGGTGCGCGCCCACGAAGGACACCTTCCATAGTGACACATCACTGACGGGAAGTGTCTGGCTTGTCCATTGCACTCCGTCGTCCGTGTGGAGAATGACGCCGTCCGGAAGGGCCGGATCCACACCGAAGGCCTTGAATCCAACGACCCAGACGTTTTTTTCGTCGAAGCAGGTAATGCCTTCATACTGATAGTCGCCGCTCATGGGATCCATGATGTCACTGATGAACGACCCCTTGGACAGATAGACTCGTATGATACGACCGCCGCTCATTCCGCCGATATTCTGCACCGCCCAGACCATGTCTGCATGGGGGGCACAGATATCGTCGATGTCGTTGGGTCCTGAAACAGCGGGCGCATCCATGAGCCATGTACTGCCGCCGTCCACGGTCCGGTACAGGTCGGCGTTCATTTTCACCGCGCTCCATGCGGTTTGAGCATTGACAATAGAGACACCCATGGGCCCTCCCTGCAGCAAATCAATGCCCGGCAGCAGCTCCCTTCTCCAGGTAGTGCCGTAATCGCGGGAGTGAATCATCGCACCATCACTGCTGCCGAAATCTGCGATCCAGATATCGCTCCCCATGGCATCGATACGATTGACCTGCGTGATCGTAACCCCGTCGTGGTGAACTACAAACCAGTTCATCCCTCCGTCAATGGTACACATGACCGTACCGCCGAGTGTAACGGCCCACGCCATACTCCTGGACAGACCTTTGATCCCCTTCACCACATCGTTCACTCCTGCAGGCATTGACTGAACATACCATGTCTCGCCGCCATTCACCGTGTGGAGTATGGCGCCACCGCCCCCGGGACTTCCCACCGCCGCCCAGGCGGTCCATCGGTCCACCGCGCTTATGTCGTTGCCGTTCATACCGGTCCAGAGTGAAGGATCGCCCTGCTCCACCCAGGTTCCCCCCCCGTCCGCCGTATGCAGAATTGCAGCCGTGTTGTCGGAACGGTATCCGATCGCCCACCCTACCGGTCCCATGAAGAGCGCATCGTCAATATCGTTGCAGCCCGCGAGCGGCAGCACAATCATCAGCATAACGACCATAGTCCATTTCATCAGTTTCATAGTACACCGTCCTGCCCTTTGGCTTCGATAATCATTCTCCTCTCACCGCAGCAAAGGCACCGCAATACAGAGGCGAGATTAAGAGGATAGTCTTTTCTCATTATTTTTTCAACTGGCAGCGGGCCCCAAATCCACCGCCTTATTTGCGCCAAGCTATTTTTTATCGATTTACTGCGGCGATTTCAGCCGGCGCCGTCCACAGCCACAGGATCAATGCAAGAATGAAGAACTCCGGGGTGGCGGCGTGTGTTCGTAATGATCAATTCTTGACGCGCAGCGCCTTGTCGCGGCATTGCAGAAACCTAAAACCGATACTGCAGGGAGAGGCAACCGCTGTGACAGCTAAAAGCATCTCTCCACTCGACATCGTAAGTCAGCGAAAGCGTGACAGATGAAGTTGCGAATATGGCGAGTGCTGCGCCTGCGTTGCAGCTCGATTTTGGCGGATCGAATCCCCTCGTCTCAAAGGATGCGCCTCCTCCCGTGAAGGTCGATGTCGTCTGCCGTGGACCGCCCACAAAATCGTACAGGAACGTGGCGTGAATCTCCGGCATGATCCGAATGGCGCCACAGGATATCGTACGGGCGCACTGTATGCCGATGCCCGTCCGAAACATGTCGGAGTTCTGGGCGGAAACGTTGAGATTCAACGCACCGGCGCCCCTTTCGGCATATTCGTCAATCTTCAACTTCATATAGTGGGCCGAGGCAAGTGGCGTAAGCAAAAATTCCTTATACTTGAACCTGTATCCCCCTTCGAGGTATCCGGAATATTGTCTGCCCCGATACTCGCCTTCCGCTCTGCGATTAACGGTGTTGAAGGCGATGTGCCGCGACTCGTCATAGTAATTACAGGAGAAAGATGCCACACCCTCGAGATAAAAGGCATCCCATTTCAGGCTTCCATAGAGACTGCCGAGATAGCTGTCGGCGTTCGCTCCTGTAGCGGCATCGTCGGTTCTTATCCGGGATCGCCCGTAACCGCCACTTATACCGGCGATAGCATGATCGCTGACGAACCGGTCGAAACCGAAAAACAACGCCCATATGTGCGCATCATACCCGCCGCTCGTTCCTCGCTCCTCCTGGTCCAGGGCGGCCCCGAATCCTTGGACCCACAGTGTGCAGCATTCCGGCGCGCCCTCTGCCGAAGCATCACTGTGCGCATCCTCGTCTTCGTCTGTTCCCTTCATTACCTGTCCGATTCGGCAGCGAATGGCATCGATATGCCCATTCATGGTTTCATGTGATGTGTTCATGGCGCCGTTATCCGCATTGGGCGCCATTTGTCCCACATTTGCCGCACTACCCGATTTGTCGAGATTTCCCAGAACAACAGCCATATCTCCCGTCGCACTATTGGCCAGGCTGTCGATAATCGCGCCCAGTGGGGCATTCCCGCTGTTCGCTGCATAATACCCGGCATTTCTCGCGGCCACAAGGTAGAGTCTGCTGCCCTCTTGCGTTGCAGAGAAATCGACCATGGGAAGCGACAGATCGTTCCGGACGACAAGGCATTCCGGGGTCACCGTCAATGCCGCCGTATCCACAATAAGGAAACGATCGTTGTTACGTACATTCGTTTCTCCCGTCACCGTCAGGGCCAGTGTCGTGTTATCGGCAATGTGCACCGTTCCCGCCCCAGAATCCCTTACCCGCACCTGCGCCTGATCGGCAGTGTCTCTGTTCAGGGCAAAGTGCAGAATGGCATTGTCCCCTGTGTTAGTCACCGAAAATAAATCCGTTCCCGTCCCCAGATCCACTTTTCCCGCAAGTTCTCCACCCTGCACAATAACACTGTCGTTACCGGCGCCGGTTTGAACAGCATACTCCCCGCCGGAGATAACACCGCCGGCGTTGTTAGTCACGAACGTATTCCCCGCCGCCGCTTTGATGGCCGTGCCGGGACTTGAAATAAGGCCGGAATTGACGACGCGGTTTACACCGTTCGCGACAGGCGCGCCATACTCACCGCTTCTGTCTCCTTCAAATAGAACGGCAATATCCGATGTGCCTGCGACACCGAATTTATCGGCCGTTGGTCCGCCGATCACTCCTTCGTTGATCACATCGTAATTGAGCGACCAGATCAGAAGTCCCTGGCCGCCGGAAACGGCGCCGTCTCGCGAAATTATCACCTGATTGGGCGTTTCACTCTTGGTGCGTACGTTTTTCTGAAAACGATGTCCCGCCCAGACCGTGTCGCATGATCCCCCTATATTGAAGCTTGCAAAACCGTTGCCGTAAGAGGCATGGGCGGCGCTGCTGAAATCAGACCCGTCATTCATTGTATAAATATAGGAACAGGTCGCGTAGATGCCGTAAATATCCACCGGGCTCTGCCCCGGGATGATGAATTCGCTCATCCCCTTGATCCGGTCCGGCTCGTACCCGTTCCCCCAGAAGAAGGTATAGCCGAGTTGGGTCCAGGGGAATGGATAGGACCCGTAGGCGCCGGCGAGCCAGTTTTCATAATAGGCCTTGAAGCTGTGGAAGGCATTCTCGGTCATTCCCTCCGGTTTGACAAAGGGACGACTTGTTCCGTAATCCGACGGAACATATATACTGATATCGGGGTTGCGCGTCGGGCGCATCAGATAGTGTGTGTCAACGGCAAATTCGACGATTGCATCATGGGTTCCGGTTGCATCCATTCCGAGGCCCCGCTCCAGAAGGGTCGTCACGTTGCCCCCATTGACACCGTTGGCACGAAGAAAATTCGTGACATCGTTACCCGTCGTTACCCAGGTGGCATCCGTTTCCGGTGATCCGTAGATCTTATAGCCACTCTCCCCCACGTAGTCCCATTTAAAATAGGGGTGTTTCGTCGCGGTTCTGACGATCAGATTCCCCTTGTCGTATATCAGCCCTTCGGTCGCACCGCTCGTGGTATCGGGAATGACAAAAAGCCCGGGAGGGGTCCAGCCCTCAGGGTTGGCGGCATGATCCTCGGCGAGTTGCACCGATTCGCTGTACGTCGGCGCCCTATCCTCGGCGGCGGCAATCCAGGGATACAGTAACGCAAAAGAAAGCATCACAACAAGTTGCAGATAATTGCCCACGGCATCCTCCCCTCCACCACCTCCTCACCTCATGACTGTCCCGGGGGAATGCGTTTGCCACCGGGGTTATGGGGTTCCTCATTGGAAATATAGTAAATTTAATTAGGGCCGTCAATTCTTCACTCCACTCTCAAAAAATGCACAGAGCAATTCAGGACAAAAATCACACAGGACATACGCGTCTTTAGCAACCCCCGCACCCCGTATTATTCTTCCGCTGGACTTGCGGCCTGTTTCCCGCTATATTCGTGCTCGAATGCGTGAAAGGGGTAAACCGATGCATAAAGATACCGACACAGTTATTGTAAGCTGTTGCAGAACGCCTCTCGGAACATTTCAGGGTGGATTGAGCAGGATTTCTGCCACGGAACTCGGGGCTCTCACGATAAAAGAAGCCCTTAAGCGGGCGCACCTTCATCCTGAAGAAGTTGATGAAGTCCTTATGGGAATGGTGCTCCCCTGCGGATACGGTCAGAATCCGGCGCGCCAGGCATCCATAATGGCGGATATCCCCATGGAAAAGAGCGCCCTTACCATCAACAAGGTCTGCGGGTCCGGCCTGATGGCAGTGGTCCTTGCCGATCAGTACATCAAAACGGGATATGCCGATTTTGTTGTAGCGGGCGGCATGGAAAACATGAGTGCGGCGCCTCACTATCTCCCCGATTCCCGGCTGGGAATTCGCATGGGAACGGGCAGTCTCATCGACCATATGGTCCATGATGGTCTCTGGGATATAGTCAATGACTTTCATATGGGGCTTACCAACGACATCATCTCGGAAGAGTGGAAGATATCGAGAGAAGATCAGGATGCCTTCGCCTGCGAATCGTACCGAAGGGCCCTGGACGCAACCGCGCAGGGACGATTTATCGAAGAAATCGTGCCTGTCAAATACGAGGATCGAAATAAGGGAACGATCACGATCGATCGGGACGAAGGACCGCGACCGACCAGCATGGAGGCGCTTTCAAAAATGAAACCGGCCTTCCGGAAAAACGGCTGCGCCACGGCGGGCAATTCCTCCATTATCAGTGACGGCGCGTCGGCCCTCGTCGTGACGTCCCGAGAAAAGGCCCGAGAGCGCAACCTTCCCGTTCTGGGCCGGATTCGTGCCTGTGGTTCCGCCGGCATCAAGCTGGAGCATGTTCTTATGGCGCCTATCAAATCCATCCCGAAAGTCTGCAGAAAGGCAGGAATAGATATTGCCGACATAGAACTCCATGAAATTAATGAGGCCTTTTCAGGCTCGACGCTGGGTGTTATACGAACTCTCGGCATCGATTATGATAAAGTCAACGTAAATGGAGGTGCGGTTGCGCTGGGACACCCTATCGGCGCTTCGGGCGCGCGGGTCATGACAACGCTGCTTCATGAAATGAAGCGGCGCGAGTGCACGCTCGGTCAGGCATCGCTGTGCCTGGGCGGCGCTGAAGCCGTCACCATGATTGTTGAAAGGGAATAATCGAATGCACCAAGAAAAACTACAGAACAGGTCGTTCGGTCGGAAAGTGCAAAACCTCAGGGAGGAGAGAGGATTCACCATTGAAGACCTTTCTCATGAAACAGGCTACCCCGTCGACATTCTCGAGCAGATTGAAAACGACACGATGGTTCCCCCTGTATCGATGGTGATCCAGTTGAGCCGCATCTTTAAAATCGACGTGGATCAGCTTGAGGGGGAAAGCGAAAAGAAGGCATCTACACGACGTGCGAGAAGTCACAAGAAGCGTGTGGAATCCTATGCCTATACCCCGCTTTCCCGGCCGGGTTCCGACAAGCACTTGAGGGCCTATATGGTGACGATTGATCCGGAAACGTCTCACAAGGGCGTCGAATATCACCATGAGGGGGAGGAATTTGTCTATGTACTCACGGGGGGACTTACCATTCAGATCGGGGAAAATGTCACAAAGCTTGGGGTGGGGAAAAGCATTCATTTCAACTCCGCGCTTCATCACAGACTGAGCAATCACACGAAGGAAACCACGGAACTTCTTGTTGTCGTCTACGTGCCGTGAAGGGAGAACCACCGTGTTTCAACTGACGAGTGAACAGGAAATGGTAAGATTGATGGCCCGTGATTTTGCAAAACGGGAACTGGCGCCCTGCGCCGCCGAGGGGGATGAAAGCGAACTCTTTCCCGAAGAGGTGATAGGAAAAATGGGGGCACTCGGTCTGATGGGCATGATGGTGCCGCCCGAATACGGGGGGTCCGGCGCCGGGGCGGTGAGTTATTCGCTGGCACTGCAGGAGATAGCCTACGCCTCCGCCTCCGCTGCCGTCACCATGTCCGTAAGCAACCTTTCCACGGAACCGCTTTTGAAATTCGGAAATGAAAAACTGAAGCAATCCTTTTTGATACCCCTCGCCGAAGGGAAAATGCTCGGCGCCTTCGCCCTGACGGAGCCCGATGCGGGGTCTGATCCCGGAAGCATGAAGATGCGGGCCGAGGACAGAGGCGATTACTATCTTGTCAACGGCGCCAAGGTATTTATTACCAATGGAAGTGCCGCCGGCATTATTAATCTGATCGCCCGGACCGACCCCAGAAAGGGAAACCGGGGACTCTCCGGCCTGATCGTAGAGAGGAACGCCCCCGGGTTTCGGGTAGGGAAGAGGGAACACAAAATGGGTCTTCGGGCCTCCGACACGGTGGAACTCCTCTTCGATGACTGTCGGATTCCAAAGGCAAACTTGCTGGGCAGGGAGGGCCAGGGATTCAAAATCGCCATGACTGCCCTCGACAGCGGCCGCATCGGAATCGCTTCTCAGTCGCTGGGGATCGCCCGGTCCTGTTTTGATGAAGCCCTTGCCTATGCCAGGACGAGGAAGCAATTCGGCAAGACCATTGGTTCCTATCAGGCTATACAATGGATGGTTGCCGATATGGCTACAGAGATTGAAGCGGCCCATTGGCTCGTCCTCGCCGCAGCGGACCGGAAGGACCGAAATATTCCCTTCACAAAGGAGGCCTCCATGGCAAAGCTCTTCGCATCGGAACTGGCAAACAGGGCGGCCTACCAGTCCCTGCAAATACACGGGGGGTATGGGTACATGAGGGAATATAAAATCGAACGCCTCTATCGCGATGCCCGGGTGACCACTATTTATGAAGGAACGTCCGAAATTCAGCGCCTTGTCATTGCCCGCTCCATGCTGGAAGGATAGCAGCGGAACCCGGCGAGAAAGTATCCGAAAAAGTTTGTACGGAACCCATGTAACTTTTTTGGAAACTATAATAAAACCGGATCAAGTCTCACAAGAAAAATGCACACACATAGAACCATGGGTTTCCGGATATCCTCCGTTGAAATTTCGGGCGGAAAAGGTTTCTCTGGCAACAGGCAGTTCCGTTGGCTTGGGAGAGAAACGATAATCGATGAAAAAAACCCAATCATGGACGAGTAAAATAAACCTTGAAATTCCTCTGTCCATTTGTCACACTGTGATGTGATTGTGCGTGATAAGATCACCATGATAAAATAAAGGACATACTCATGCCGCGATGCAGAATCACCGTATTAAAAACAATGGTCAATCAGGATTTGATTGATGAATATTTAAGTAAGGGATTCAAGAAGATTTACAAAGACAGGGGCTTCGGTCCCTGTGACCGTTTTGAAGTAGGACAGGAATTTATCGTCGAGAGACCCGATGTAATGCCGGATAACTTTTGCGCCTGGGCCTGGACGGATATCCACCGCGATCTGCTGGCTGTTCTTTACGGTGCCAATCTCCCCTGGATAGAAGAAGAGGCACGCGCCATCGCCTGTTGCACCGATGGGCTGCGCCCGGTTGTCTTCAGGCTTGAACGGATCGATTAAATGCCACGATAGAGACGACTCCCAAATATTCACACCTCTGGACAGGAAAAGATCACGACGGTGGGAACACCGCCATGTTGCAACACTATGGTGAGGTTGGTCAAACCACCAACGAGCCCGATTCAGGAATGACGACCGGCACAACGAGAGAATACACGCATGCAGGAACGCGCCGTCTACCGAAACCTTCAAAAACATCTCAACAGGCAATCCGTCGGATATCCTGCAACGCTGACGGGCGCCGACAGAAGGTTGCTGAGGCACTTTTTCACTCCCCAGGAGGCCAGGGTTGCCCTTGGGCTTACCTATCGTCCTCGCAGCGCCGGGGAGATATACACTGCTCTAGGAAAACCATCTCTTCCGCTACATGTCGTTGAACACCACCTCTCTTCGATGACAAAGAGGGGGAGCGTCGGCTACAAAACTGTGAATGACCAGGAATGCTATTTCATCCTCCCGCTTGTCGTCGGCATGTATGAAACCCACCTGAACGTTCTGTCGGATTCTTTTCTGAAGGATTTTAAAGCCTACACGTCAAGCCCATCGTTCGGTCTCGCCTTCATTGGCACTGAACTCCCCCAGATGCGCACCATACCTGTCGAAGAAAGTGTCAACCCCGAACTCTCGGTAGCATCCTACGACCACATTCGTTCCATTATCGAGGCCTCGGAAGGCCCCATTGTCGTCAATGAATGCATCTGCAGAAAAAAAGCAGCCATTCAGGGAGAACCCTGCCGGCGCACTTCCAGAACCGAAACCTGCCTGGCGCTGGGAGATAGCGCCGGGTTGTGCCAGAAAATGGAAATCGGCAGGACAATCAGCAAGAACGAGGCACTGGAAATTATACGGTGCAATGAAGCGGACGGTCTTGTCCTGCAACCTTCAAACACTCAGAAGGTTGAATACATATGCGCCTGTTGCGGGTGCTGTTGCGGCCTGCTGCGTATCCAACAGGAACTCGCCCACCCGCTCGCATTCTGGGCCGCCAATTACTTCGCAACGGTCGATCCCCGGATATGCACGGGGTGCGGTGTCTGCACAGACATCTGTCAGGTGGGGGCCGCCGTGCTTCATACAGGCGATGAGGCCGCCGTGATCAATCCGTTGCGGTGCATCGGATGCGGCAATTGCGTCCCCCGCTGTCCCTCACAGGCCATCGTGTTAAACAAAAAGGAAACCACCGCGACACCGCCACACACCCTGGAAGATCTTTACGACGATATCATGCGCCACAAAAAGGGCTTCTGGAAGAAATTTGTTCTGGGCCTGAAAATTATATTAAAAATCAACCCAAAATAACGGATAAAGGAGACACACTATGGAATCAAGGAAGATTACGGTACCGCGGGGCATATTCAATGTACGGGACAGGGGAAACACCGATGGATTCCCCCTTGTGATGCTGCATGGATGGCCCGAAAGTTCCTACTGCTGGGAAACGATCACCCCCTTTCTGAACGCGAACCTGAGGGTCATCGCTCCCGATCTGCGCGGGCTGGGTGAGAGCGAGCGTGCACTGGAACCCCAATTGTATCAAAAGGCGGAACTGGCAAAGGATATTATTGAAATTGTCGATGCGCTGCACATCGAAAGTTTCTTCCTGGTGGGACATGATTGGGGGGGCGCGGTTGCCCAGGAAGTGGCCCTTGCGATTCCTGAGCGGGTCAAAAAATTTGTAATTATGAATATCGCCATCATAAACAACCCGAAGGGACTGGCTGAAGCCATGAAAATTATGCATGACAGAGGATCCGTGCCCCAATGGTACCAGTATTTTCAGCAGCAGCCGAAACTGCCCGAAGCAATGATTAAGGGAAACGAAGATGTGTGGATTCCCTATTTCTTCGGAAGGGCCGGCAAAGAAGGACGGATACCGAAAGAAGCCATCGAAGAATATATCCGCTGCTACAGGATCCCGCAGACTCCGGCAACGGGTGCCGGCTATTACCGTGCAATGAAACAGGACGCCAAACGATGGGTAACGCTGGCCGGCACAAAATTCTCCATGCCTTCGCTTATTGTCTACGGAAACCGCGATACGGTAGTGATCAGGGAATATTTGAACCACTTGGAAGAATGCTTTGAGGATGTCAACCTTGTCGAAGTCGAAGCGGAGCATTTTCTGCAGGAAGAAAAGCCGGAGGAAGTGGCAAAACACTTGAACAATTTCTTTGATGTATGATATGGAAATTCATACGTGTAACAGTTACTGAAACAGAGGGGCTTTATCGCCCCTCATATTATGTGCCGTGGGAGTGGTATAAATGAATACCATCACCCTTCCCGTACCCTATCGCGAGGCGCTCTATCCGGCAAGGCTTCCCGCCGTCGACCCGGGGGAGCGTCGGGCGATGGAGAGTGCGTCTCAAACGAAAGCACCTCGGTCCCGTACCGGTGAGAACAGTTGGAACGTCCTACACCCCTGCCGGGAACCGACCGGCGCAGGGTCTTCGGCATATGCATCCACCAGCCGCATGGGCATGTACTATAGAGGGATGATCGTCGATCTCGAGGCGTGAGGTTTTGGTCTGTTTGGTTATCGTGCGGATGTTTCCGTCTCTCTCTAAATCCATGGGCATATTTTTTCTGTCGAAGGTCAGGCCCCTTTCCTTTTTCTCTTTGAGTGGAAAGGACTTTTTCCCCCATTTCGCATAAGCGCCTTTACGGGATCAAGGCCGTAAGGAGTTCCTTCTTCTATTGCCTTGAGAACCGTACCGCCGCCCGTGAAAAAATAATACTGCGAATTATCAAGAACCGAAAGATAAAGACCGGGGCAAAGATCCTTGAACTCTTTCAGTGTATCACCGCCGCCGTAAAGTTTCCTCGCCTTGGTGTTCCGGTCGATCTTTCGATCCATCGCCGCCGAACCTTCGGTAAAGTAAGGGGTATAGCCCATTACGGCATTGACAAAGATTGTACGGGCATCACCGATGACTTTCGAAACAGTTTCATCATCAAATGATTCAGCGGCCACATCCAAAATATATCCCAATTCCATGCCGGAGCGTAAGTCTGCAAGGCAACGTTTTCGGTACTTTCCTTCGATCTTTCCCTCCATGGTATCAGATTCATAAACACAGGGAAGTTCGATAATCTTTTTCGCATCCCGGTCCATATCGACAAGGGGCTGGGCCTCCTTTATATCTTCTTTCTCGATTCCTTTTATTGAGAACCCGTATTTTGCCGCAAGATAGGTGTTATAGATAACTCCGCCTAAAATTAAATTGTCGACCTTTCTGTAAATTTCATAAAGCGGTCCGATCTTAGTATTGAACTTGGCACCCGCTACAACCGACAGGAAAGGACGTTTCGGGGTAAGAACATTTGAAAGATTGTGAAGCTCCCGCTGCATCAGATAGCCTGTAAAAGAGGGCAACGCGGCGGTGATATCCACTGTCGACGCATGAGGCTGCCAGGAACCGAAGGCATCGTTAACAAAAACATCGGCCAGTCCGGCGAGCTGAAGGGTAAACTGTTCCCGTTCGATCCCTCCCCCCTCTTCACCTCGGAACCATCGTGTATTGGGCAGATAGATGGCCCCTATCTCTCTTCTCCGCAATTGCCTGACAGCAAGATTGATGGACGTGTCGATATGCGCAATACCTCTATCGTTCTCCGCACTAAAACGGGGAACATGGATCTTGCTGTGTAATTTGTGTTCCAGATACTCGGCAATCGGCTCGACCGACGTGGAATCATCGATCCGGATAGTCCCATCTTTTTTATTACGGGGGCGTCCTATGTGAGTCATGAGAATAGGACGGCCTCCTCGCTCGACTATGTTGAATATGGTGCCAATGGTCTGATCAATTCGATAAGGATCCTCGATCTTTCCTCCTTTGACCACGTTATGGTCGACACGAAGCAGTACAATCTTGCCGTTCATATGCGCATCCTGCAGCAGGGGCAGCGTTGGATCGAGCTCGTTTTCCATAAGTAACCTCTCTTTTATACGCTTTTTCTTCGTGTTATTATATTTTTCCCTATTATCGCTTGGCATTGAACTGCACGGAACTGGAGACAGAATATTCCTTTGTTTGACCATTTCGCACAAAGATGCTAGAAATCACAAGCGTACCGTTTTCTACACCACCATCAGATCCGCAGCATCTACGCGGAAAGGAGAAGCGAAAATGCCCGCAATCGAACCAACGGAAGATCAGTTGCGCGAGTTTAGAAATCTGCCCCACGGGAAACCTGTGGTGATGCTCAATCTGCTTAAGTTCAAGCCCGACGGTGGAAAGAAATTATACGACAGATACGGTGTAGCGTCAACCCGACTGATTCTGAAACTCGGCGGTAAAATCCTTTATTATGGAAGACCTCTCATGCCGGTCATAGGCGACGATCTATGGGATGCGGTTATTCTTGTTCAATATCCTTCCATTTCAGCTTTTATCGAAATGGTCGAAAGCGAGCCCTATCAGGCCGCAGCACCCGATCGTCATAATTCTCTGGAGGATTCACGTCTGATTGCCATGGACTCGGTTCCTCTGGATCCACGAATCACCCCCTGACATCAAGGAGAATAATCATGACTGAATTGTCGGAATACCGGAAGGCAGGGCAACAGCTGACCGAAGCGCTGCGGCTTTACACTGACCCAGTGGCAATCAAATACATTAAAAACATTGACGAAATACCTCCCGAGGCCAGACGCCCTTCGGCCCGGGGACAAAAATGGTCACTGTGCCAGGCCTTTACCTACAGCCGACGTTGGCGGATGCACGTGGCCATGACATCGGAAGACAATTTCTGTGTGCCCGCAACGGCGGCCCACCGCTGGGAGCATGTGCCGATGGAGGACTTGATCGAAAGCCAGGTGCGTCAGGGATGGCACAAGGACAGGGAGGCGGAGGAACGGCGGTTCCAGTTCTTCCGCGATTATGTAGGGAAAGAAAATTATGAAAAGATGACTCAGTTTAAGGGCTTTATCTCTTCTCCGCTCGCGGAGACGATCGTCGCCCCCGATTCGGTACTGCTCTATGGCGATGGAGTACAGATTACCCATATTGTGCAGGCGCTCTCCTATGAATTCAAACATCCTGTCATGTCTTCATTCGAAGGATTCGGCGAGTCCTGTCAAAAGGGTACCTTGCTGCCCTTTCTCACAGGAAAGCCTCAGGTGGTGATTCCGGGCATGGGAGACAGGGCCTTCTCGGGCACGACTGAACAGGAAATCGCCATCGGCATTCCCGGATCCTTAATCTTTTATACAGTCGAGAATTTATTCAAGGCGGGTGGCAGGCTTAATATGGGTCAGCCGGTAAGGACCGTACTTCCCAACAATATCACCGAACGGATCACACCGGGCTTTGCCTTTATGTCTGACAAAATCAAGGAATACAAAGACAGACAGTCTTGACACATCCCGTGATTCAAAACACGTGTCTCCAACTGAGGAAACAACTATAAAAGCGGGACCATGTTATGGACGATTTAAGTCTTTTTTTCCGTTTCGGCGCAGCACTTGTAATCGGTATCTTTGTCGGCATGCAACGCGAGTTTGCCGACAATAAGGAGGAAAATCGAGAACTGGCCATGGGGGTCAGAACCCTTGCCCTCATGGGATTGCTCGGCTGTACGGGCGCTTTTTTGGGGGATCTTATCGGATCTCCCTGGCCTCTCGTAACAATTATTTTAATATTGGGCGCGTTTATCGGCACAAATCATTTCATAGAGGCGTCCCGAGGAGAAGCGGGGCTTACCACGGAATCTTCGGGGATTCTCACAATTCTGGCAGGCGCCCTGGCGTACTGGGATCAGTTGACACTGGCCGTGGCCCTCGGCGTGGCCACGGCGGCCCTCCTCTCATTCAAACCGGAACTTCACCGTTTCGCGAAACAGCTCACACGCGAGGATGTGTACGCAACTCTCAAACTGGCAGTCATTACCGCGATTGTGCTGCCCGTCCTGCCTCACAAATCCTTCGGCCCCCCACCATTCGACGTGCTGAATCCTTTCAAGATATGGCTTCTGGTGGTCTTTATTTCGGGTATCAGCTTCGTGGGATATCTGCTGATAAAGATTACTGGAGCGCGAAAGGGAATCGGCCTGACCGGCCTGCTGGGCGGCCTCGCATCAAGTACCGCAGTTACTCTCAGTTTTACCCAGCGAAGCAAAGACGCATCGGCGCTGGCACGTCCCTTCGCCCTGGCAATCACCGTGGCCTGGACTGTCATGTTTGCACGGGTAGCGATTGAAGTGGCGGCACTCAACATCGAACTGGCCAAGGTGATCGTGCTCCCCCTGGTGATACCCGTTGCCGCCGGGCTCGGCTATTGCGTGGTTCTCTTTCGGTCGCAACGAACGGACGAAACGGGTGAGGTGAATTTCAGCAATCCCTTTGAGCTGGGACCGGCGATAACCTTCGGCCTTATATTTACCGTTATTCTCGTCATAAGCAGGGCAGCCCAGGTCTACATGGGAGATGTCGGAATTTATCTTTCCAGCGTGATCGCCGGTCTTGCAGACGTGGACGCCATCGCGCTTTCCGTGGCAGAATTGAGCCGTAAGCCGGGAGGGATCGGAATGGAAACGGCAGCCCGTTCGATTCTCCTTGCCGCCGTTGCAAACACGGCACTGAAAGGATCCATTGTGCTTGTATCAGGTGCGCCGGCGCTACGCCGCGCCATCGCACCCGGCTTTGTGCTGATGCTTCTGTCCGGACTTCTCGTCGCCTTCTTTATATAACAGGCGGTTACTTCCTGACCACCATACGGCACCCTATTTCAAAGGCCCTGTCACGAAGGATGGTGTCCGCCTTGGCAGGCAGTTCATGGCTGTTCACATGGATAATCCGTCCCACCTCCGCAAACCCGAGACCGCTGCCCGTAAATCCGGAGAGATAGCGGATGGATTTCTTGTACTGTTCCGGATCGGGCGCTCCCTGAGTAACGGCCAGGGCATAGGTTTTCCCCGCAGTTACCAGCGACTCGTAGCCTCCCCCGGGAAGATCGGCATAAAGGGAGTAAAGCCTGTCTACAAAAAGCTTCATTTGCCCTGAAATGCGATACATGTATATCGGACATCCGATCACCATGCCGTCACAGCTCTTTATTGCTTCAAGATAGGGAGTCAACCCATCCTGCTGGCGGCATATTCCCGAACCGTCACGGCAGTTGAGGCAGCCCATACATCCCTTCTGCCCGATATCATACAGCCGTACTTCCGTGGTCTCCGCACCCATGGAACGCGCACCCTCAAGTATTGCGCCGAGAATCGTCCCCGTATTTCCCTCCTTGCGAGGACTCCCGTTGAACGCCAAAATCCGCATGTCTGACCTCCTTTTTAATATTTCCGTTTTCACTGATTTCTCTCACCGCTTCCGCATACGTGCAATTTATCACGTGAGAATTCATCTCATATCAGTCTCCTCTGATCTTTGCAATCGATCTACGGTCACCCTTGTTGGTGAACTATTTCTGCATGATTACAGCGGGGTGTCAGGCTCGGCGGCATCACGTATCGTAATGACTCCACTTTTGAGCAAGTGGGAAAAGGCTTCAGGACTGCCGAGCACCTGACAGAGAGTCACACGCTGCGCCACATAGTGTTCCAGCATCAACAGCGACCCCAAGCCTGCGGCATATAATGCAATGTATACATACTGATGCAAATAGAAAAAAACAGCGGCTACCACAATAATTGTCGCAGGAAAGGAATACAGCCACACGAAATGATGAAAAAGTTTCACCAGCGGGTTTTTCGTCACCTTTGCGTAGTGTACAAGAAGACTGCTTCGATTGAACCCTATTAATACCTGTCCTTTGCTATATTTTTCAACCACAATGTCGAACAATGCCGATGATTTTTTCATCCTGCCCTCCCGGCTTAATGTAACGAGGCTGGCAGGGCGATCCCCATTGCCTCATAAAGTTCGATTTGTTTCTTCGTTACTTCACCGACGCGCAGATCATACCCCGGGTACTCAAAGCATTCAATGATGTCCAGTTCATCAAGTAGTGCATGCATGGTGTATTTTTTGAAGAGATTCCCATCTTGCATCTTCTTCTTGAGATAAGAAAGAAAAATCAATGCGATAAATTCTACGAACAGCTTGCCGTCCAGACTTTGATCGGAAGACACCGCCATGCGGTTGAAATTCAGTCGCTCTTTCAGGTTTCCAAAGGCCTTTTCCACAAGATCCTTGTTCCGGTATAGTTCCAGTGCTGCGATAGGCTCCCTGACCTCGTTGCTGAGCAAGACGAAGAATCCATAATTCTTTCTTGCCTCAGCTATGGCATCCTCTCTGGCGATAACCTTTGTCCCTCTTACCGGGGTGGTGGTGACATCAAAATATTTGGCGTAC
>Ga0272444_10000606_pt1 | contig 37656 bp, 35 predicted proteins | sample SSMForm13_FD_201033 | JGI IMG/M metagenome (GOLD analysis project Ga0272444, IMG submission 201033) | Marine sediment archaeal communities from Little Sippewissett salt marsh, Falmouth, MA, United States - SSM-Form-13 | ecosystem: Environmental > Aquatic > Marine > Wetlands > Sediment ...
GTTATTTAGGCCCGTATTGCTGTTAAGCAAATCTCAAAAGACCAGAAAGATCGTAAAAATCAGGTGTCTTTGTTATTTGTTTGTATATATTTCGTCTAAATTTATGCCCGGGCTTCCTGCTGCCGGTTTTCGAAGATTATCCCTCGACCGAGTCTTTTATGACATTGAGACTGGGCACCGGAATAGTTAAAAATGAGTCTTTGAGCTTATCGTAAACCAGCCGGTAGCTGGTGCCGTGGTTCCCCTGGTTGAACATATCCCGCCATCCCCGAATAACATACGGGCAGGCATCATTAATACATATATAAAGATCATGATCCCAGGTGGCCCAGGGATTTTCGGTAATTTTCCACTTATGGAGATCATGCTGGCAGTAGGGACATTTCATGTTTTTGGAAACCAGCGCCTTGCGGTTCTTGATTTCCTCTTGAGAGGGCATCCCGGAGCTTTCGGACGGCGTCAGACGTTTGGGTCGATCGGAGCGGCCGCCCTTTTTCTCGGCAAAAACGGCATAGATCGGATCGCTGGGAAAACCCATATGATAGTATTTATCGTCTTCCGGGCGCGGTCGACCCATATCCATGAATATTTCGGCTTTTTCAAGGGCCGGAGTACGGTCGAAAAACAGCTTTACCATCCGGACACGCTCATCATCGGTTAACATATCCCATATTTTGACTGCCTTGTCATGAAAAAAGCGGTTGGAAAAAATCACGACAAACAGGCCGCCCGGTTTCAGAATCCGGCCGATATCGGCAAAAACGCCCAGGGGCTTGGTCAAATACTGCACCGAGACGGTGTTGAGGACCACATCAAAGGAATTTTCGACAAACGGCAGAGAGTTTTTCTTATTCAGGTCATGAATGATGTAGCGGTTGAGCCGTTTGTTGGCCTTCAGTTCATCCTCGTTAAGTCCGACCCCGACCGTTTCGATTGTTTTCAGATCCGCGGGAAGATGTGAGTCTACCGCCGCCATTAAATCCAGAATTCGCGGCCTTCTTTCCACGATCAAGTCGCCGATCAGCCGCGTGACCGTCTTCATGGCGGTCCTGTCGAGATGCTCGACCATCCGGGGTTTGGAATAGAACCGGCTATCGTCGGACTCATCCTCACGACTGAACGCATCGGGACGCTCGATAAGGCTTTTCAACATATCATCATCGGTAAACGGCATTGGCGGCTGCCCCCTTTCGTCGGTTTCGGCGCCTTATATTCGGCGCCGCGCGCAAAATATTCTACATAGTAGCAACAACTAAAGGGGGTAAATGTTTCCATTTATGTATTGGGGGTTCCGGAATTCGATGACCGCCACGTGTGGATTCAAATGACCCGCGGCGAGGTCAAACTGGGTGACATTTTGCTCTCCGCCGGCGATGGTGTCGCCGTCAGCGACGAACGCCAGATAAACCTGGTCGGAAAGGATGAAGCCGAAATTTTAATATTCGACCTGAAATAGACGATTCATCGGCACCGGCGTTCGTATTTGAACCGGTCGAACGAACGCTCCAGTTATTCCTCGATTAGCTTTTATCGCTGGCGCTGGAGAAATGCATCTGAACGATCACCCAGCGGCCCTGACGTTTTTCAAGAACACCTGTCCAGCGAACATCTTCCCAGTTGGCCGGGCGCCCCTGCCATTCGTTGAAATCGTCGAGGCGAGCATGATACCAGGCGACATCTCCGGAACGGGAAACAGATATGTACAAATCCCTGATTTCGTAGCGAATATGACGGAAATCGTCTTTCAAAAAGAAGCTTTCGGTCAATTCGACCAGCGCCGGGAATCCATGAATCGTACCGTCATCCCGGGGAGAGAACCAGAATAACTCGGGATCCCGGGCAAAGCAGCCATACGATTTTTCCGCATCCTTCGTGGTCGCCCAGCCGATGCTGTCGTGGATAACTTTGCTGATGGCGGCGGTTTCATTGTGAATATGGGGGTTTTCATTCATGGTACACAATCACTCCCGTGGCAAATAGTATTGGCCCTTTCATTCGTCCGTCCACTCCTTCCTGGAAAAATATATAATCGGTGATACTCTCCGTGGCCTAAATTTCCATGCCGGGCAATTTTATCGAATAATACGGATCAGCATCAGGCGGGTTTCATACAGTCAGAAACAGCTTATTCTCTCCGGAGAAATCCTGGCCCGCGTTACCGCCGATAATCGGCCGGCTAACGGACCGAGATCGACCTCCTCCAGGGTCATTTGCTCTCCTCCAGTTCGGCATGCCAGTCGACAATGACCTCGATTTCGCCGACTCCTTCCTCGCCGGAATCAGATGGAGTAATGAATAGAAACTTCCGGCCATCCCTGGCGACATCATATCCCCACACAGTCGGGATATTGTCGATCGCTGGTAAAAGGCGGGGTGAGAAAAGTCTTTTTGGCTCCCCGAATTTAATACCGTCAGCGACATTAACCTCAAGACACATGAAGTCTCCATCTTCATTTAAAAAGAAGACCTCGTCTCCGGCCGGGCTCCAGTGGGCATTTGATCCCACGATCGGAAGAGGTTGAGCGAGGCTTGATCCGGTCATATCATGAATGAATACACCCATGCCGACGCCGTATGGCGTATAACTCAGCAAGTATCGACCGTCGGGGGAAATTTCAAAGGGAAAGCTCGTATCATCCCAGGTGAAGACAGTATCCACCTCAACGGTATCACTGATATCGATCGTCAGGATTTGCTTGGTGGCCCTGTTGGCTGTTATCCCGAATGCCATCGGCATACGGCAGAACCATAACATACCGGAGTCGGTCCAGCGCAACGGGACAAAGACCATGGAATCAGAAGTTATCAGCGTCTTCTTCCGGCCGCCAATGGGCTTGTACTTCAGACTGAAAGACGGTCCCAGCCCATCGATTGAAAGGTAGGCTAGAGATCGGCCATCGGGTGACCAGGTCGGCAAAATATCGGCTTCCTCTCCGACAGTCAGTACCGAAGAGGTTTTCCGGTAGAGATCCAGAATACCTATTTGATAGTGATTCCCGCCGCTGCCGATAGTGTAAGCCACGCGAGAATTATCAGCAGAGAGCCGGAGATCTCGATAGTAACCGGGAGTTCCGATTTTTCCGATCTCTTCGCCCGATCGATCCAGCCATGTCAGATCATTTCTGCTCTCATTTCTCTTATTCCAGACCACTATGCCATTCCCGGAAGCGCTGACATTGAGACCTCTATTGGAGTTTAAAGCCGTGCTGATCGAATCGGAAAGCGGAATCGGCTCGCCTTCCAGTTCCAGGGTCGTCAGATTGAACGCATGTGCTACCAGAAAACCATTCTTTTCATAAAGAATATATCCCGGATCGCAATATATGGCGCGGGATTCCGTTTGGCCGATGACTTTGGTTTCCATGTTTTCTATGTTACCGATCTTCAGAAGCTCCGCTTCCTGGAATGATGCTTCCGATGATAGAACCGTATATATAAAATGCCGCCCATCCGGAAGAAAATATGGCCAGGAACACACACGCTCTCCCGTACTCGTGTCAGGGGCCACCGCCAACCGGGACTCACCACCTAATGCCGAAACCTGACCAATCCGGTTACCGCCTTCAAAATCATCAAACAATATGATGTCATTCCTGCCCCAGCTGCCATCAGATCCGCCGGCCTTACAGATAACCTGGGGGTGGCCACCGGAAATCGGAACCTTTTTCAACTGCCCGAGAGTTCTATCGAAAAAAGCCAGATACTTGCTGTCGGGCGACCAGAAAGAACGATAAGCCTCGTCGATTCCGGGCAACTGATACGCTTTCTGCGAATTCAACGGACGAATCCAGATTTGGGCATTGCCGCTGCTGTCGAAGCCCAGATATGAGAGATATTGGCCGTCAGGAGATATTTGCGGCCAGTCAATACGTTCCACTCCCTCCTGCTGCACAATGGAGAAACGCATCGTTTGCGGCCGGTAGGCCTTCAGCGTGAGTCGCTGTAAAGCCAGCACGAAAGCGATTACGGCGAAAACAGCAACGAGAATCCACGAAAATCGCAGTTGAAACCGCCGTCTCCTGGACACCGGCGCCGCGACGCCCGCTTCCGAGCCGGCCGAGGCAATCCACTCCAGCTCGTCTTTGAGATCCCGGGCCGATTGCCAGCGGGCGTCGGCATCTTTCTGAAGACATTTTATGATCAAACGATCAAGAGCCGGCGGTGAGGTCGGTTGGAGTTCCGAGATCGAACGCGGTTCATCACGCATGATGGAGCTTATCAGGCTAACCTTGCTGGTTCCGGAAAAGGCACCCTGCCCGGTCACCAACTCATACAGCGTCGCCCCGAAGGAAAAAATATCGCTGCGGGCATCGGCCTCACCACCCTCGAGCTGCTCGGGGGACATATACTTAAGTGTCCCGACGATCGTTCCCGCCCCGGTTACCGGCGTCGCCCGCGTTTCATCCTCCATGCCCTCGACCGCCTCGGTGCGAATCTTGGCCAGGCCGAAATCAAGAAGCTTGGCCCCATCCTTGGTCAGAATAATATTGCTCGGCTTCAAGTCCCGGTGAACCAGGCCCTTCCGATGAGCCGCATCAAGCGCCCCAGCTATCTGGATCCCGATCTCGACAGCTTCCGCCGTCTTGATTTTACCTCTCTTAAGACGCTCATCCAGCGGCTCACCCTCGAGATATTCCATCACCAGAAAATCGATACCCTCCTCATGGCCGACATCGTAGAGAGTGCACACATGGGGGTGATTGAGGCTGGAGATCGTTTTCGCTTCCCGTTCGAACCGCGCCCGGGCCTCGGCGTTCAGAGCCGAACGGGACGGCAGCACTTTGATGGCCACGATACGATCGAGACGAGTGTCTTTGGCCCGGTAAACCTCGCCCATCCCGCCCTTACCGGCCGGGACTTCGATCTCATACGGACCGAGCTTCTGGCCTTTCTCCAGAGTCATTTTTGTCCTTTATTCAGATGACAAGATTCTCAATTGCGCGCTGTTGCTGTCCATCAATATAAACGACTCAGACCTCAGACGCAACGATTAATGAAAAACGGTCATCCTTCCGACAACGGACCAGGATACGCCGGTCACAATCACGAAGATTGCCCCCATGAGACTGAGCCCACGCCGGCGATTACTGCAAATCGGTGGCGCAATGGCCGCGAAAATCGTATAATAAACCTTATAATGATTTGACAACCGCAGACAAAAAGACAACCAGAGCAGGTATTAATTGAACCACAACAAAATCGGACAGTATCTGGGTATCAATCGCGGTGTTCTGGCCCTGTCGATCGCCCGCATGGCCGATGCGCTGGGCAACAGCATCCTTTTCATCGTTATTCCGCTTTATGTAGCCAAATTGCCTCATCCTTTTTTCGATCTTCCGGTACCCGTTCTGGTGGGCATTCTGATCTCCATATACGGCCTGATCAACTCGCTTCTGCAACCCCTTACCGGTGCTCTGGGCGACCGCTTCGGCCATCGCAAGCGGCTCATTCAGCTCGGGCTGGGTGTGGTCGGCATGGGCACCCTTTGCTATATTTTCGCCGGCCGCTTTCTCGACCTGCTGGTTTTGCGGACGGTTCAGGGGATCGGTCTGGCCCTGACGGTGCCGGCCTCGATGGCCCTGATGTCGACCCTTTCGAAACGGGAAACCCGCGGCAGTTCCATGGGCGTCTACTCCACCCTGCGGATGATCGGTTTCGCGGCCGGACCGATAACCGGAGGATTCCTTCAAGTTCATTTCGGCTTTAACGCCGCCTTTTATGCCGGGGCCGGATTCGTCTTTCTGGCCGTTCTGTTGGTTCAGCTCTGGATTAAGGATATTCCCATTGAATCAAGAAGATCAGGCGATCCTCCTTTCAGGATTATCGACCGCTCACTTTTGACACCGGGGATTCTGAGCGCCGCCATGGCGACCTTCCTGACGGCTGTCGCTTTTTCGATGGTGACCACTCTGGAGAATGAATTCAACGCTCGACTGAACATGAATGCCCTCGGATTCGGAATCGCTATAAGCGGCCTGATGATCGGGCGCCTGCTCACCCAGGTGCCGCTGGGGCGACTTTCGGACAGCATCGGACGGCGGCCGCTGGTGATCGGCGGGTTGATTCTGATGGCTCCGTCGACGATTCTGCTGGGGGAGGCCACCTCTATGCTGCAACTGTCCCTTCTGCGGATTTCTCAGGGGTTGGCCTCGGCGGCTATTGTGGCCCCGGCCCTGGCGGTGGTGGCTGATCTGTCCACCGCCGGAAGCGCCGGCCGGCAAATGAGCGTGGTAACCATGGGCTTCGGCCTGGGGATCGCCCTGGGGCCGCTGATTGCCGGAGTCCTGGTCGTGGCGTTTTTCGAACTGCCGTTTCTGGTCGCCGGAGGCATGTCGCTTATCGGGGCCTGGGTCGCCTTTCGCCGTATGCCCGAGACGGCGAAGCTCAAGACTGTCTCAACCGATTCTCGTCAATAGCGCCAGGCGCCGTTCTCGGCAATATTGGTCGTCAAATGCCCGGCATTCTTTTTCGCCTGAAGACAAAATCCGATTACTGCTTCAGATCACACCAGGTGACCAGAATGGTGGCGCCTGATGCGGTGGAGTATCCTCCGTGCCGCACTTCTTTGGGAATAACACAAAACGTCCCGGGGAGGAATTTCTCCCCCTGGCTCTCGTATTCCCCGTCAATGATATAGTGCAATTCCGTATTTAGATGCGAATGAGCCTCCATTCTCCACCCGGGCGGTATTTTCAGAAGAATCGTCCTGGGCACGACACCATCTCCCTCATTCAGCACCTTTTCCTCGGCCCCCGAACCATATCCATCCGCCGGCCGCCACTCCATCTCCCCGGCTTTGATACACACTGCATTCATTATCGTATCTCCTTTATTATTGGTCGAAATTCTTTGCTACCGGCCTCTTGCGATAATCATCGGGGCCCGATAACCCCACCAATCACGCGACTGAATAATTTATTTATAAATTTTATTTCTGCGCCCTGATAACGACAAAGGAGCCCTGACCGTAACCATCCCTGACCGATTCTATTCCCTGGATTTCGCCCGGCGGATGAAAAATGGTCTGGACAAAATTGAAATTCCGGAAGCCGGCCCGCTTCAGGCGTGACACCACCGCGTCAACCGAATAAAATGAGGCCAGCCGGTAAAATTTACTGGCCTTCTTCTTTTCCTCATACAATTGGCCGAGAATCGAATTCCTGTCGACGAAACCGGCAATGAAATATCCACCGGGCTTGAGAATACGACAGGCCTCGCCGAAAGCGTCCCCCAAATTATCTAGAAAACAGATTGTCGTGACCATCAGGGCAACATCGAATTGGGCCGCGGCAAAAGGAATCGCCTCGGCCACGCCGGAAACGACCCGGATACCTCTCCTTCGGGCCATATCGCCCATCCGCAGCGACGGCTCCAGGCCCAGTTTGATACCCAGCGGGGCGGCAAAGCGGCCGGTACCGACGCCGATTTCGACCTTCTTTCCGTTCGCGGGCAATTGATTTTTGATCGCCTGAAGTTCTGAAATGTAGACGATATGATTTCTTTCGAACCAATCCTCATATTCGGAGGCATATCTTTCGAACGGCTCAATCCTTGCCATAGCCCAAAATTAACCTCCGAGGCCGGAAAGGAAAGAATAAAAAGGGTGAGACTCACCCGGTTTATCTCTTTCACCCGGTAGTTTTGCAGGTGGCATTGGCGATTTTGACTCCGAAATATACTTTGTCCGATTTATAGTGACACTTCTTGTATTTTTTGCCGCTGCCGCACCAGCACGGGTCATTGCGGCCGAGATTCATGGCTGATTTGGGAGGACGGTTAAACAGCTTGTTGAAAAAATTCATGCCGCCTGTCTTTCTGCAGCCGCCCCGGGGATTTTGCAAACGGGGCGGCTACTTTCCAATTGACTCCTGCTGTCGTATCAAGGGAAGAACAACCTTTCGATTTTCAGGTTTCGATACACATCAGTCATTGCGCGTAAAGGCCAGATCCCGACAGCGCCAGCAGCCCTGCTGCTCAAAACCCGCCACCGGATTTACCCCCTTGTCACAAAGCCACAGGCAGCCATCATTGTCCCGGAAGACCTGCATCGGACGGGCACCGGGATGATATACGCCGTGACCCACGACCGGCTTTTCCTGATTCTGTTCCTCCATTATAATCACCTCCTTATGGTATTATTGTACCGCCGATTCATGTCGCGAATTCCTGCCGCCAATTCAACCTCAATCATCAATAATTGATCGGTCTCGGACCGGTCGCCTCCGACCCGGCCAGATCAACCATCAACTGATTGTAATTTCCGCGGCTGGTCTTGACAAAAACCCGCGTATTACCGACCACGACCACCGAGTACTTGCTTCCCCAGACGATCCATCCGAGCAACGGCCCGTAGTCGCGCGGTATCCTGTCATTGAGTGTTTTCAGAAAATCACGACAGGTTCTATTCTGGTCGACACAAAGCTCGGCGCTATCCATTAAATCCTCCGGCATTTCACCGACGATTCGGATAACCTGGCCGTCGTCAGAGAATTGCCCGGCGGCGACAACTCCCTCGATTTCCATTAGTCTGTCGAGGCCAATCATAGCAACCTCCTTTCTTCTAATCACTCAGTCTATGATTGGCTCAAAAAGCGTACCAACCAGGCAGCAGTTATCCAGATGACATTGTAATCTATTGCTGAACAGTTAAATATAGCGGCAGATTGAATATGAAACGACATCGCCGGATCATCGAATTAAATCATAATCTGGCGTTATCGCACGATTGAATTTTACCACCGTGCAAAAACGCCATAAATATCGAAGGGCTATTTGCCTTTGCCTTTGGGGACTTTAAGCCCGAGTTTTTTGATTTTCCTGTATAAGGTCGAGGGATTGATGCCGATTTGTTTGGCCGTTTCTTTACGGGACCAGTTGTTGCGCTTCAGAGCCGCAATCAAAAACAGAGATTCCATCTCGTTCATGGTGGCCGCGATTTCAATGACCGGTATCGACCTTTTGTCCTGCAAATGGACCGGTAGATGTTCCGGCTTGATGATGCCCTTGGTGCAGAGGACGAAAGCATGTTCGATTATATTTTCCAGTTCGCGGATATTGCCGGGATAATCGTAATTCATGAGTATCTCGAGCACGGGCGGCGAAACCCCGGGAATATCACGGTTACGGAGGCGATTGAATTGCTCGACGAAATGGTCTATCAGAAGCGGGATATCCTCCCTTCTCTCTCTCAGGGGCGGCAGACTGACCTTGACGACATTGATTCGATAAAAAAGATCGGTCCGAAATGTCCCCCGGGAAACCAGTTGATCCAGGGGGCTGTTGGAAGCGGTGATAATTCTGGCGTTGGTTTTGACCGATTTGGTGGCCCCGAGCGGTTCAAACTCTTTTTCCTGAAGAACCCGCAGTAGTCTGACCTGCATCGCCGGCGAAATATTGCCGATCTCATCGAGGAACAGGGTTCCGTCCTGCGCCAGGGCAAAGCGCCCTTTTTTGTCTTTTTTGGCATCGGTAAAGGCGCCGGCAAGGTAGCCGAACAATTCCGATTCGAGAAGATTATCCGGCAGAGCGCCGCAGTTCAATCCGATAAACGGCCCATCTTTCCGCCCGCTGAGGTTGTGCAGAGCTTTGGCCACCAGCTCCTTGCCGGTACCGCTTTCACCCTCGATTAAAACCGGGCTGCCGCTTTCGGCGACAGTCGGAAGAATCTCGAAGAGCTCCTGCATGACCTTGTTGCGGCTGATCATCCCCTCATGCGTGAATTTACTCTCGAATTCATTGTGTAATTTCCTGGCCAGGTCAAGATCCCGAAAGGTTTCCACGCCGCCGATGATTTCTCCTGCTTCGTTTTTCAAAAGCGCGGTTGAAATGCTGATAGGAATACGCTGGCCGGTTTTGTTGGTGATACAGACAGGCTGGTTGATGACCGGATTTCCGGTGGCCATGGTTTTTTTGAGGGGGCAGTTGACATCACAGACATTCGTCCGGAAAATTTCCCGGCAGACATTACCCAGAGCCTCCTCCTCTTTGAATCCGGTAATTCTCCGGGCGGCCTTATTTATGAAAGTGATACGCCAGTCCAGGTCGACCGTGATGACACCGTCGGCAATACTGCCGACTATGGTCAATAACTTCTCGCAGAGTGATTTGGGATCCTTCATATTCATATTCAATCACCAGATCCGGCTCTCACATGATACGGCAATTAGGCCACGAAATCAACCGGAATTACGCCCGTCGGGATTAACAGGGCGCCGGCGGGCACTTCGCAACCGGATTGGACCTTAAAGATAATATGTTATCGAACAACTCGATATAAAGAAAATATAAATATTTTTACAAAAAATCGAAATCAGAGCTTGACAACTGCCGAATAATTTATATGTATATGCATAGGAACGTATATTTGAGTATATGAATACAAAAGACGCCGAAATTTTCGAGATGCACGCCGAGTTCTGTCGGATGATCGCCAGCGCCAAGAGGTTGATGATTATCGAGCTTTTGGCCAGGAAGGAAATGAGCGTCAACAAAATAGCCCAATCTCTGGGATTGCAGCAAAGCAATATAAGTCAGCATCTGAGGGTCCTGAAGTCCCAGGATATCGTGGAATCCCGCAAAGACGGCCAGACTGTCTACTACCGCCTGACCAACGCCCGGTTGGCCAGGGTTTGCGCCGACATCAGGTCGATATTACTTGACGGGATGGAACAACGGGGAAAGAAGGCCAAAGGCATGATTAAACTCAGACACTGAAAAATTTTTTTGAAACATATATGCGTCTATTCGCAAATACGCTTATGCGTATCAGGTAACATACTTATATGAGGTAAGACTAATGGATACCGAAGAACTCAAAACGCTGGAAGTCGCCAAAGTCGTCGATGCTCGGGGATCGGCCTGTCCGGGACCATTGCTGGAAGCGAAACGGGGGATTGCCGATGTTTCCAGGGAAGCTATCATGGAAGTTCTTTCTTCCGACGAGGGCACCAACGATGATATTCCTTTATGGTGCAAAAAGGTCGGCCATGAATTTCTCGGCAACATAGAAGAAGCCGGCTACTGGCGGCTTTTCGTACGCCGGATGAAATGATGTCGGCGCCCAACTCAACCAACGGCGCCCCGCGGATTCTGGTGTTTTCCACCAATAACATTTCCGATCCGGGGATCGATATGGCCGGAAGTTCTCATATGCCTTACTCGCCGTCGGTCCTGGTCATACCGGTGCCCTGCTCCAGCGGCATCAAACCGGCCTGGGTGCTGCATGCTATCGACGCTGGCTTTGACGGAGTCTTTATCGCCGCCGACGGCAGTGATTGCGCTTACCTGCCGGATTGCACCAAGCGCACCGGAGAAATATTCCGCCAGGCACAATCGCTTCTGGAGGAGCACCGGCACAATCCGCGGCGGCTCAAGATGGCGGCTATTTGTTCGGTATGCGCCGAATCATTTCAGTCGCATATGGAAAAATTCATGACCGCCCTGTTAAAGCTCGACAAGTCGGAAGAGAAGGTCGCCTCGTGATACGGATCTTCGATCCGACTGACCGTCCAAAAAACGACAACGCGCCTGTATCCGGCCTTTCCAAGGGGAGGAAGAGGATATGAACTTTGATGTCATGGTCATCGGGGGCGGCATCGCCGGCATGGAATCGTCGCTGACCCTGGGTGATATGGGTTACAAGGTATTGCTGGTGGAGAAGGAGGCCAGCATCGGCGGCAAAATGGTTCTCCTCAGCAAGGTTTTTCCGACCCTCGACTGTGCCAGCTGTATCTCCACGCCGAAAATGGCCGCCACCGCTCACCACCCCAATATCACCGTGATTACCTCCGGTGACATCGATGAAATAATCCGGAAAGATGACGGCGGCTTTTCGATCCGGCTGACCGAAAGGTCGACTTACGTAAATACGGCCGCCTGCACGGGATGCGGCGAGTGTGAACTGGCCTGTACCGTGGCCAGAGCCGACCCCTTCAATTTCGACTTGAACGCCCACCGGGCCATACATATCCCTTATCCGCAGGCGGTGCCCAAAAAGGCCGTCATGATACGCGAGGGCACCTCGCCCTGTTCTTTCGCCTGTCCGGCCGGGGTCAAAGCCCATGGTTACGTTTCGCTCGTTCGCAGCGGTAAGTACGACGAGGCCTTTCACCTTCATATGGAGGACGCTCCTCTCCCCGGAAGTCTCAGTCGCGCCTGTTATGCCCCCTGCGAAGAAGCATGCACCCGGGGCGAACTGGAGGGGCCGGTACCTATCCGGGCTGTCAAACGGTTCATGGTCGATCGTTACTACCAGAAACATCCCGAGCCGGAATACAAGGCCCCCGAAAAAATACCGGACAAGAAGGTGGCGGTCGTCGGTTCCGGTCCGGCCGGGCTTTCAGCGGCCTACCATCTGGCCCGCCGCGGGTATCCGGTGACGGTTTTCGAAGCGGCCGGAGAACCGGGCGGCATGCTCCGCTACGGTATCCCGGCTTATCGGTTACCCAACGACATTGTCGATCGCGACATAAAAAATATTACCGCTCTCGATGTGGAGATACTGACCAAATCCCCGGTCAACTCTCTGGACTCGCTTGAAGAAAAAGGTTATCAGGCTACCTTCCTGGCGCTGGGAACCATGGAAGGCATGAAGATGTCTATCGAGGGAGAAGATCTCGAGGGCGTCACCGACTGCATGACGTTTCTCAAGCAGGCCAATTCCGCCGAGGGAATCGATTTAAGCGGCCGGACGGTGATGGTTATCGGCGGCGGCAACGCCGCCATCGATCCGGCCCGAATGGCGCTCCGTGCGGGGGCTGACCGGGTTATCATTCAGTATCGTCGCAGCCGGGCCGAAATGCCGGCCCATGACTGGGAGGTCACCGCCGCTCTGGATGAAGGCGTGGAACTGCAGGTGCTCAAAAATCCCAAACGTTTTCTTGGTGACGGAACGCGCCTGAAGGCCGTCGAGAGCCTCGACATGAAGCTGGGCGCACCGGATGACAGCGGCCGACGCCGCCCGATTCCTGTCGACGGCTCGGAAAAAAGCACGCCGGTTGATCTGGTCATCCTGGCCATCGGTCTCAAACCGAGCACGTCGCCCTTCGCCGAAGAACTGGAACTGAATCGCAACGGCACCATTAAGGCCGACGAGGAAACACTGGAAACCTCCCGGCGGTCGGTTTTCGCCGGCGGTGATGCCGTTACCGGGCCCTCGATGATCGTCAGCGCGATCGGACACGGCAAGCGGGCCGCCTTTTATATCGACCGTTTTCTGAAAGGCGAATCGCTCGGTGATACCGTTTTCGACAACCGCCTTCCGGCCACCGAGTCTTCTTCGGTGCTGGCGCGGTATCGGATAGACACCGGCAACGGCAATGGTTCCGGGCCGGGCGGGGATCTTCCCGTCGTCGGCGTGGCTACCCCGCGTCCGCCGCTGTCGAAGCGACCGGCCGTCGAAAAGCGAGAGCAGCCGGTGGCCGAGCGGCTCAAGAAACCGATCGAGGTGGATATTCCCTTCACCGAAGAAGAAATCCGATACAGTGCCGGGCGCTGCCTCGATTGCGGCGTATGTTCCGAGTGCCATCAATGTGTCAGCGCCTGTCCCGCCCAGGCGATCGATTTCAGCCGGCGCGACGAGGAAAGGACGATCGGGGCCAAATCGGTCATCATCGCCACCGGGTTCAATCTTTTCGATGCTCATCTGAAGCCGACTTACGGTTACGGCCGATTCCCCAATGTCATCACGGCCATGCAAATGGATCGAGTTCTGGCTCCCACCCGGCCGTACAATCATGTCATTCGGCCCTCCGACGGCAAGGCTCCCGACAATATCGCCTATATCCTCTGCACTGGTTCGCGTGATGATACCGTGAATAATCCGCTCTGTTCCCGGGTCTGCTGCATGTATTCGATCAAACAGGCACAGTTGATTATGGGTGCCCTGCCGCTGGCGGATATCACGATTTATTATATCGATATCCGGGCTTTCGGTAAGGGGTACGATGAATTTTACGAGCAGGCCAGGGGCATGGGTATCTATTTCACCAAGGGCAAAGTCGCCCGGATCGATGAGAAAGAAAACGGCAACCTGGACGTTCAGTATGAGGATATGGAGGGCGACGGCGGCCTAAAACACAGTGACCACGACCTGGTCGTGCTTTCGACCGGATTTGCGCCGAATATCGATTCTCTGCGAATGTTCAGAAACGGCCGCCTGGCCGCGGACCGGTATGCATATATCGAGGAGAGCGATGAGGATATCAATCCAGGCAAAACCAGTATCAACGGCGTCTTCGTGGCCGGGGCCGCCTCCTCACCCCGCGACATCCCCGACAGTATTCTTCATGCCGGAGCGGCGGTGGCCCAGACAGCCGCATACATCGAGAAAACGAGGGCCAAGCAATGACAGACAGAAAAATCGGTGTTTATATTTGTTACTGCGGCGGGAATATATCGGATTACGTCGAGGTGGAAAAGGTCAAAGAAGCGATCAGCCACGATCCCGGTGTCGTGGTCGCCAAAACGACCATGTTCGCCTGTTCCGATGCCGCCCAGGAAGAAATGATCGAGGATATCAAGGCCAATGAGCTCGACGGACTGGTGGTGGCGTCCTGCTCGCCGAAGCTGCATCTGTTCACCTTTCGCGCCACCGCCGAAAGAGCCGGCCTGAATCCGTATCAATACGTGCAGGTCAATCTCAGGGAACAGGATTCCTGGGCTCACCAGCATGAAAAGAAAGAGGCCACCGAAAAGGGTATCCGCCTGGTCAGGGCCGGTATCGCCAGGTGCTCCCTGACCGAACCTCTTGCCACCATGAGAATAGAAACCGCCCCGCGGGTGCTGGTTATCGGCGCCGGTGTGGCGGGCTTGCGCGCCGCCCTTTCGCTGGCCGACATGGGTCTGTCCGTCTTTGTCATCGAGAAGGAGGCCGAAGTCGGCGGCTGGACGGGAAAATTCGGGCGCATGTTTCCCTCCGATCGCAAGGGTGCCGAGCTTATCGAAAACCTGGCGGCGGAAACCCGACAGCGCGATAACATCAAAATATACACCCGCGCCGAGCTGATCGAAAAAGGCGGCAGTATCGGAGATTTCTCGGTGGTTATCCGGGTCGACGGAAAAGAGACCATTTCGCTCAACGTCGGAACGATCATCGTCGCCACCGGTTTCGACGCCTATCAACCGGCCGAGGGCGAGTTCGGGTACGGCTCGGAGAGAGTCATGACGCTTCCCGAATTCAAGGCGCTGCTGGACGGCTCAAATGGCTCACTGTCCATTTCGGGGCGTAAAATCAAAGATATAGCGTATATTTATTGTGTCGGCAGCCGACAGTCAGGAGAAATCGAAAATCCTCACCGCTATTGCTCCCGATACTGCTGCACCGCCGCCGTCCACACGGCCCTCGAGGTCGACCGGAAAGGCGGGGCCGTCCATCAATTCCACCTTTATCGCGATATGAGAACCTATGGCCGCTATGAACTGCTTTATAACCAGGCCCGTAACCAGGGCTCGATCTTTATCAAGCATCCCGATGACCAGGCTCCGAAAGTCGAACAGGCCGGTGATAAGGTCAGAATCGGTGTCAAAGATATGCTGACGGGAGGCGATGAACTGGATATCGAGGTCGACCTGGTGGTGCTGGCAACCGGTATGGTACCTAGAATCAACGATGACCTCAATGATATTTTGAAGCTGCCGATCGGCAAAGATGGTTTCTTCAATGAAATCCATCCCAAACTCCGGCCGGTGGAAACGGTCATCGACGGCGTTTTTATCGCCGGGGCCTCGCAGGGACCGAAAACGATGGCCGAAAGCGTGGCTTCCTCGATGGCGGCCGTGGCCAAAAGCGCCGCCCTGCTGATGAAAGGATATGTCGATCTCGAACCGCTGATCGCCACGGTTGATCCGGAACGGTGCCAGTGGTGTGATGAATGCACCAAGGCCTGCCCCTATGGCGCCGTCGAGAAAACCTCCCATGACAACAAAGAAGTGGCCCGGATCATTCCCTCGCTGTGTAAGGGCGGCGGGGCCTGCGTGCCGGTCTGCCCGGTCGACGCCATCGATGTCGAGGGTTACACCGATTTTCAGATAACGGCCATGATCGATTCGCTTATCAAAGAGGTGAGCTAATGAATAATCGAATTACAGAGGATACGGCCGAGGTTATGAGGGACGAAATGGTCATGAGAGAACGTATCCTCGACCGACTCCGCCGGGAACCGGCGACCATCCCCGAAATCGCGGCCCACCTGGAACGACCCGCCCATGATGTCATGTTCTGGGTAATGACCATGTGGCGCTATGGGTTTGTCGAGGAAGTCGGCAAGCCGGATGATGAGGGTTACTATAAATACCAAACCAGTCAGCGAGAGTGAATTATGGCCAGAGTAAAGCCCGAATTTATCGATGAAATAAGAACGACGGAAACGTTCAATGCCACGGCCTGCATGAATTGCGGCGTTTGCACTGCCATCTGTCCCATGGGCCTCGAACTCCTGCCGCGACAATTGTTTCGCTATGTGGTCATCGGTGTCGAAGACAAAGTCCTGGAAAATCAGGAAACCATATTTTCCTGTTTGATGTGCAAGATGTGCGAGCAGAATTGCCCGGCCGGCGTCAGGATCGCCGAAAACGTCCGCACTCTTCGCAGCTATATCAACCGAAAAGTTTTCAGATTATCGAGGAATTAATCATGCCATTACCGACAAAACATGTCCTGGGGATACTGGTCGATAACCTCCTGAAACGAAAGAGCGTTCTCAGGTTGTCCCCGCGTCAGGCCACCGCCTGGGCCGACGGCCTGAATCTTCCCCGCGGCGGGGAAACGGTCCTTTATACCGGCCATATGTATCAGCTTATCCCGGCCATTTCCGCCCTGGCCGCCAAAATGGCTTATTTCGAAAATTCCCCGATTACCCGCTTTTTCGGCCTGGGGCGGTTTTTCAATAAGTTCATAAATCTGGCCTGGTTCATGGCGCGAACCGATCCCGCCGAGACCAGACATTACAACGATATCCTGCACGGTATAGCGCAGCTGCTCCAGGCGGCCGAGGTGGATTTCGGCTATCTCTACGAAGATGAAATGTACTCCGGGGCTCTGGTTCACGATGAGGGTGTCGATGACGCCTTTGCCCGCCATGCGCGGCGAGTGCATGAGATGTTCCGAAGACACCGGGTCAAAAACGTCATCACCGTCGATCCGCACACGACCAACATGCTCCGCAGTGTTTACCCGGAGTACGTCGAGGATTTTCAATTGAATGTCAAAAGCTATCTGGAAGTTCTCTTTGAACGTAATACCGAGGCACCGCGAAGGCTCGACCGGCCGGTGACCATTCATGATTCCTGCGTCTATGCCCGCTACGAAGATATCGTCAATGAACCCCGGCATCTGCTCCGACGGGCCGGGGCGGGAATTATCGAACCGGAGTACGCCGGCAAGCTGACCCATTGCTGCGGCGGGCCAATCGAATCGTTCTTTCCCGAAAAGGCGCGTTCGATCGCCGGCCAGCGAATCGAACAACTGGCCGCCGCCGGAGGGAGTATCGCCGCCATGTGTCCCATCTGCCTGGTCAACCTCAAACACGCGGCCAGAGACAAGGACCTCGAAATCAAGGATATTTCCGAATATCTGGTCGAGGCTTTCTGCGGACAATCGCAGCCGGTGGCCAGCGCCCGGAGATAAAAGACAGGACACTTTTTTAAACGAATAGTTCTTGGTACTGTGAGCAAGTCCCGGACATTTATATAAGGTGAAACTATGAGCGAAGAGAAAAAGGAAAAACTCGTCATCTTTGGAACCCACGGCCCCGAAGACCCGGAACGGGCCTGCCTGCCGTTTGTTATGGGTAATGCCGCTTTGGTCTTGGAAGTAGAAGTGACCATCATGCTTCAGGGAGCCTCCGTTTATATTGCCAAAAAGGGCTGCTTTGAACATGTTTTTGCGGCCGGGCTGCCGCCCCTGAAGGACCTGATACAGTCGTTCATCGAACAGGGCGGAACACTTCTTATCTGCACCCCGTGTATCCAGGAACGGAATATCACACCGGATATGCTGGTCGATATAGCGCAACCGGTCAAGGCCGCCCGAGCCGTCATGGAAATACTGGAAGCGACCAATGTCATGACCTATTGATTGCCGGAGAGATTTTCGACATCTCCGATCTCCGCCGATTCGGCTGTTCCCGCCATGAATTGCTTCCCGAAAAATGGCAGCCGAAATGCGGATTCCGAATTGCCCGGAAGAAAGCGAACGATAGGATATATTAATAGTTTAGCTAAGGGAGATTTAGTATGTCTGTCATAGCCATTTCAAGAGGCTCCCTCCTGGCCACCAAAAAGCTGGTAGAGGGACTCAAGGACCGACTCGGATACAGAGTCCTCAGTCGTGAGGAGGTTATCGACGCCGCCGGGAAGTACGGCATAGAAGAAACCGGTCTGGGCGAAAAGGACATCATGGAAGGTCATCCGCCGGGTTACTGGCACGAACGCGTCGATCAAAGAATGCACTATCTCATCTGTTTCAAGACGGCTTTGCTCGATTTCGCCGTGGAGGGTTCGATTATCTATCACGGTAATCTCGCCCATATCCTCCTCAACGAGGTTCCCTTTGTGCTCAGGGTTCGGGTCAATGCGCCTCTCGGTGATCGCGTCAAAATGCTGGTCGATGAAGAGGGCCTCTCCAGAGAGGACGCTATTGCGAAAATCAAGGATATGGATCAGCGAAGAAGACTGTGGACGCAGTTTCTCTACGATGCCGAGGTCATTGATCCCATCTTCTTCGACCTGGTGCTTAACCTGGAAAGAATAGCTGTCGATGATGCTATCGAAATGGTCGTTACCGAGGTTAAAAAAGGGATGTTTCAACCCTCCGAGGAATCCCTGAAGGTTCTCAAAGACATCCACCTGGCCAGCATGGTCAAAACCTATCTTATGAAAGCGGACAAAACCAAAACGCTGGATCTGGATATAACGGCCGATTCATCGACCGGGCATGTCATCGTCAGCGGCAGCCTGCCTCCAGATGCCCATCAAACCAGAGAGGCCGATATTCAATCGGTGCTTACCCGGATCGAGGCGGTCAAGGAGGCTGAAGTCAGGGTGACTTTCGGCTGAGCCGGTTGTTCGGCGACCCGGGACAAATCAATAATGTATTGCACGCCAAAGGGCCGGCAATTTAGCATAAAAAAGGCCATCCTTTTCGCTTTTTAAGATATTTGGTGGCGAATCATCGTTGGCAATCAAAAGCAATGACGCCAGTGGAAAATACTGATTGATCGGAAACGGCTGACCGGCTATATTCGAAGGCGGAGAGATTCAGCCGACCGTAATTCGGCAATTAATATCCATAGATTAAAATTGTCGATTACGGGAAACAGAGTATTATCATTATGCTAAATGGCCGGCAATGCTGATCCTTATACTCAATCTGGTGTGTACCCTGTTGATGACAGGCGTTATATGGTTTGTCCAGATTGTCCATTACCCGCTTTTCCACATGGTCGGCCATGAGCCATTCGTTCGTTACGAAAAATCCCACCAGAAGCTGACATCGCTGGTGGTGGTGCCTTTGATGCTGGGTGAGATCGTCGGCGCCGTCCTCCTGATATTCGTCGGCCCGGAAACGGTCGCCGGTTACTGGTTATGGCTTAATCTGGCTCTGGTCGTTCTCATCTGGATAATCACTTTTACGGTGCAGGTACCTCTACACCGGAGACTGTCAAAAGGATATCACCGGGAGACGGCCGACCGACTGGTAAAGAGTAATTCGATAAGAACGCTTCTGTGGACATTGAAATCGGGCCTGATAATATATATCTTCATACAGGGTATTCGCTAACCCGTAACCAGAAACGCGGAGAAGGCAATATGCTTGACAAGAACCGGAATTACCTGATTGTCGGCGCCAGTTCGGGTATCGGCCGGGCCATCGCCGAGCAGCTCGGCCAAAACGATGTCAATCTCTGGTGTGCCTCAAGGAGAAAAATCGAGGCCTATGATAAATGGGGCGTCGACTATGTCGAGCTCGATGTAACCTCGGAGTCGGTTTCGGCCCTTGACAGGGCGCTGCCGGAAGTATTGAACGGTTTGATATATTGCCCGGGCAGTATTAATTTAAAACCCTTCCAGTCACTGAAAATCGACGATTACCGGGCCGATTGGGAGTTGAATTTTATGGGGGCCGTCAAAGTTTTGCAGGCCTGTCAGAAAAGACTGCAAAAGGCGAAGGATGCCTCGGTGGTGCTTTTCAGCACCATTGCCACCAAAACCGGCATGAGCTATCACGCCTCGATTGCCGCCGCCAAAGCAGCCGTGGAGGGCCTGGCGATATCACTGGCGGCCGAGTGGGCTCGTCATAATATCCGCGTCAATGTCATCGCTCTCTCATTGACCGACACGCCCCTGGCAGCCAGGCTTCTATCGGATGAAAAAAGACAAAAAGCATCGGCCGAACGCCATCCCCTGAAGCGGATCGGTCATCCCCAGGGCGCCGCCGCGGCCGCCCTGTATCTTCTGGATAATAAGGCCGACTGGGTAACCGGACAAATCATCTGTGTCGATGGGGGTCTTTCGAAATTAAAACCATTATGATAAAAACCATTTGCGATATCGGGCCGCGGGAATAATGTCGCGGGAAAAAATAAAAACACTTCGGCTGATTCTCGGCGACCAACTGAATGCGGCTCATTCATGGTTCAAACGAAAAGACGATTCGGTCACCTACCTGATGATGGAATTATCGCAGGAGACCGATTATGTTATGCATCACGTGCAGAAAATATGCGGATTCTTCCTGGCCATGAGGCAGTTCGCCGCCCGGTTGAGGTCGGCCGGACACGAGGTCATATATCTCAGGCTCGACGACAAAGACAACTATCCCACGCTCGATGAAAACATCGCAAAGATAGTCAAAAATGAAAATTGCGAGCGCTTCGAATATATTCGGCCGGACGAATACCGCCTCGACCGGCAAATCCGACAACTGTCGAAAGCTCTTCCATGCCCGACGGAGGCACGCGACAGCGAGCACTTCCTGACGACCAGAAACGACGTCGGAGAATTTTTTAAAGAACGCCGGGAATATCGAATGGAATACTTTTATCGCCACATGCGAAAGAAGTACAATATCCTCATGGATAAAGATAAACCGGCAGGCGACAGGTGGAATTTCGATGTCGAAAACCGGAGTAAATACACCGGTCAGGTACCGCTTCCGGAACCGCTTCTCTTCAGTAACGATGTTTCCGATATTCATGCCATGCTCGACAGGTGCGGGACCGGAAGATTCGGCCGGATCGAACCGCGGGAATTCATCTGGCCCGTCAACAGACGGCAGGCATTAAGACTGCTAAAATATTTTCTTCAAAATCAACTGGCTTATTTCGGTACTTATCAGGATGCCATGCTGACTGACGCCTGGCTCCTTTTTCATTCCCGACTCTCTTTCGCGCTCAATACGAAGATCCTTCATCCCCGGGAGGTGATCGATCGGGTTATCGACGAGTGGCGGGAAAGATCCGGCGAAATCAGCCTGGCCCAGGTCGAGGGTTTTGCCAGGCAGCTTCTCGGTTGGCGAGAATATATGCGCGGCATGTACTGGATGCTGATGCCCGGACTGGCGAAGATGAATTATTTCGGTCATGTTCGGAAACTGCCCCGCTTCTACTGGACGGGAAAAACGAAAATGAACTGCATGAAACGCACCATCGAGCAATCTTTGCAATACGCCTACGCTCATCACATTCAACGGCTGATGATAACCGGCAACTTCGCCCTGCTGACTGGAATCGATCCCGATCAGGTCGAGGCCTGGTACCTGGGCATCTATATCGACGCCGTGGAATGGGTCGAAAAACCGAATACGAGAGGTATGAGCCAGTTTGCAGACGGAGGCCTGGTCGCCAGTAAACCCTATGTCTCGACAGCCAATTATATCAATTCCATGAGTGACTATTGCCGGTCATGCCACTACTCCTTCAAGAAAAGACACGGCGAAAATGCCTGCCCCTTTAACAGCCTGCATTGGCGCTTTTACGATCGTCATCGACGGAAATTATCAGGCAATCCCCGGGTGGCAACCATGTACCGAACCTGGGACAGAATGGACAAAACGGAAAAAGCGCATATCCTGGAACAGGCCGGCCGATATCTGAATAATATCGAGCGTCTTTGATCGCCGGCGGTGACATTCGGCCGGCGAATTCCCGAAAAACACTCTCAACCGCTCCCACAAAACCATAATGAATTGTTAACAGGACACTTACAGCAATACTCGGACATCCAATAATCGGCCTTAAGTTTTTATTGACTTAGTATTGAGGACACTCTAATTTGGGCATACAGAAGCCGAGGAAGTTCGTAAATTAAGAAACGCGGAATCGGTTGTGACCGACTCGAGCCTGCACCGCATATGTTCATCATGGTCAGAAGCGTCAGTCACAATCAGGGGCATTTCATCCCGGATCAATCAACGCGCGTTTGACTACGCCTCATAACCATGTGCCGTTGAATCGGCGAAGGAGGTTGAGATGAAGACTATCGATGTAATCGTCGCTGTTCTGCTGATCGTTGGGGGGCTTAACTGGGGATTAGTTGGTCTTTTCAGCTTTGACCTGGTGGCTACGATTTTCGGTGACATGAGCGTCATAAGCCGTATCATCTATATCCTGGTGGGTGTCTCGGCCCTGTATCAGGCGATACTCTGGAAAGGCATTCAGAACCGCTGGCAAAGGCAATAGAGACGCCTGACAAACGACAATCAATACTGATTCTCAACCGGCATGCTGGAAATGACGCGTCCGGATTGTCTATTTCTCTATCCTGCTTCTAATGCCCGGCTTTCCGCCGGCAGTTGTCGCCACATGCGCTCCCTGATAATCACGACCAGCGCCAGAACGAGAAAAAGGACCGTGGCCGCATCAGTCCGTGGCAGGGCCTCACCAAAGGCATTCATGGCCGGATGAAATATGACCGGGGTCAGCAGACTGCCCTGCGTGCGGTTGTATAACCAGGCCAGAAAGACAGCCCAGACGAAATTCAGAACAAGGCGATTGAAAAGTATGCTCTCGACCGGCAGGCCGCGGCCGATATCGTACGGTATATGCCACAGGGCCCAGAAAAACCAGACAATAAAAACCGCAACGATAACCGGATACCTGGCCTGTAATCTGGGCAGCACGAACCCCCGCCATCCGGTCTCTTCGTTTATTCCGCCGGCAAACAGGAGACCATAAAAAAAGCTCAGGCCAATCATAACCGCAGCCTGTCCCAACGGCAGATCGCCTGCCACCGATTCGACCCTACCGCCGAAAAAGGCCGTGATACCGGCGCCGGCTATCTGGATGGTCGGCACGATGAAAAAGGCGACCAGATACCACACCAGGCGGCCACGGGGACGCAGAAGCGTCCCGAACAAAGCCCTGACACCGGGAATCGGCGAATAGGCACAGGATATCAGCCACCCCGGGAGAATGGCCACGAAGGCGGTCGGTACAATCGCCGACAGATTCAAAGGAGCCTCGCGAATTTGCCAGGTGTGCAATATCAGGATCGCCCAGGACACAACCCAGCCAATCCCGAAAACCGGCCAGCGATACCGACTCGGATCTCTCCGGGGCCGGGATTTCGCTATTGAAACGACCATAAAGGCGACCAAAACCGGACTGAAAGTCATGGCCAGGCCACAGATCGCCTGAACCGCCATGTTTTCATTCGACACGGAATAAACGGCTATCATGCAGGGCCATGATATACCGAACACCAGAAAATAAAAGGTTGCTACCTGATGCCTGACGACCCAGTCTTTGAAACCGCTTGCCTGGTTTGACCGTGGCTCATTGTCGCCATTTTTATTTGCCGTTTTTGCCATTCTTCTCTTATATGAGCTTTCCGCCGAAGGGGTCGTGGGCGCTACGGCCCGATATCCCTGGCACAACCCAGATGAGCGGCAAACCAGAAATTCTCTTTGAAGTCGACACCGAACCAGACCCACTGTAATTCGAGAGCCTGCGCATAAAATCGCGCGCGCGGCAGGTAGCGCTCGAGATCAGGATAGCTGCTTTTCATCCGGGAGACGAAACTCTCCCCATAGGTGTTAATCAGGGTTCCAAAATCGGAGGCCGGATCACCGAGACCGGCCACCCCGAAATCGAGGACACCCTTGATTTGTCGACCCTCGCTATCGGTTAAAATATGGTACGGTCTCAGGTCACCGTGAATCAGGGTCGGCTCGTATTCGAAATATCGTTCATCGTTCAACATACCGCCAAAGACTCTTTCCGCCCACTGTATCTGGTATTTCCAGAGCAGAGGATAAACCGTTTCTTTTATCCCCTCGTAAATTTTCAGCCATCGTTCACGGGTAACCGGGGCCAGCGTGGGTGGTACCGTCTCCCCTGCCCGGGCAAGGTCGGTTCCATGCAGGTTGAAAAGGAATCGGCCCAGTCCTTCGGCCATACGCGATCGTGTATTCTGATCCCATGATCTTATTTTTTCCAGCATCAGCGGTTCCCCGTCGATAAACCGGTACACCATACAATCTTTATGGCAGTAATCGGGAACGGGAATATTGAAACCGACCGTGGGCTGGATGAGATCAAGAATTCGCTTTTCCCGGTCAAGCGTTTCAACCCCCTCCTCTGAACGGGCAAAGCGAAAGACGTACTCATTATTGACTACGACGACCTCATTGAAAAGCCCCTCGTCTATTAATTCTATCCGCTTAATCTTTAGTTTCGGCATGATTCGCCGAACGCGCCGATGGAGTAATGCCGATTTTTCAGACATGGTATCCCCCGTGATTAAGTTGCGGACTCTCTTTCGGGCCTCGCCGGGCAAAGACGTCTGGTTCGAACCGGTGGCGGACATACCACGGTATTATATTGCCCGTTTCCACCATGTCGGTCTCCGACGCGGTTTTGATTTGGGGCGAAGACATTACGCGGTCAACCGGAGGCAGGGCGGCGATGTTTATTAACAAGCTCCCTCCGGCCGGTAATCCCGCCCGATATTAATTTTCCGGTTCGGTCGCTGTCCCGCTTTCGGGCTGGCTTTCGCTTTCGTGCGCGGCCAGCTCACGTTCCGCGATCATATCTTCCAGGCGTTCTTTTTCAAGGACCAGTTCTTCCAGTGAAAAGGCACTGTAATCCTTTATCGCGGCCGAGGGCAGATTAATGCCCTGCCTGCGAAGCCATTCATCGACTTCCGATTCGTTCTGTTTATACATATAAAAACCGACGGCGGCGACGCCCAGGCCGACAGCGAATCCGGTTATATGCTGTGATGTTAAGGCCATACGGCAACTCCTGTTTATTTAAATTCTGAATTGTTCATTTTATTCGCACCGGGATGCCATGTTTCCAGGATCCCAGACCATCGATAACCTCACCATGCATCAGCGACATCCTCTCGATATCACCCAGCAGCGATTTATGTCCCCCGGTATCGCGACCTCCCATCGAAGCCTGTATCATTTTGGGAAGCATCGTCAGCAGGCGGTGCCACCCGGAGTGAGACTCGATCGGCGAGACGACCATTTCGTATTCCGGGTCATCGGCCGCCAGTGCCTTCAGCCGTTCGGCCTTGATCTCGACACCGGGCTCCGCCATTTTTACGAGGTGCCGGCCGAATGTGGCCAGCCAGGTCACCGCCGCCGCCGGCAGCAGATTGCCCCTGAAGAACGAGGTTATCAGATAAACAATCGATAACACCTCGGGGTCGAACTCTCCCCGGTCCTGAACTTCCTGATAACCATGATCCAGGGTGGCCACGGCGGTAATCAATCCGGTTCCGTACTCAATTGACGGCACTCCCGCCTTGTTCCGAATACGGGATACCATGGAAATCAAAAGGGAGGCTCCGGCCAGAAAGGCCATGGCCGACATCTCCCGGCGTTCATACCTGGAATAGACGCGGATCGGCTGAAGGTCTTTATCCAGCGAATATGCCATCCCCACCCTGACCGCCAATTCCCTGGCGGTAACATGTTCGGGATCAAAAGTCACCAATACCGAACGGGTCAGTTCGGTATAGGCGATTCTCCTGATACCGGCATGTCCCCGGACACGCTCCTTCAGCTTTTCGACACTTCGGAGAGCTTCCGACAGACGAAACCGTATTCGCCCGGGAATTTCATGAATAATCGTGATTTTCGGGACTTTTTCCGTCATGCTTTACCGATCGTTTTCGACATCATAAAAGAGCATCCTGGCCGAGTTCAGGACCACGGCGACCGTGGTTGCGTTGTGGAGCACCGCCGCCCAGACGACCGGCAGAATACCGATCGCGCCCAGCACCAGCCCGGCCGAGTTGACCGCGACCGCAATACCGAAGTTCTGGCGGACGATACCCATCGTCTTTTTCCCAAGATTGATAACGGCCGGGATCATCAAGGGATTATCGCTGGCGATAGTTATATCCGAGGCCTCCATGGCGATATCGGTTCGGGTGGCCCCGATAGCCACTCCGACATCGGCATAAGCCAAAGCCGGAGCGTCGTTTATCCCATCACCGACCATGACCACCCGGGTGCCCCTGGATTGCAGTCTCAGGACCGTCTCCGCTTTATCCTCGGGAAGCTGTTCCGCCCTGAATCCATCCATGGCCATCCGGCTGGCCACGATTTCGGCATTCTGCTCGACATCGCCGGTCAAGAGAATTATATCATCGATTTTGGAAAACCGGAGCCTGTTCAATGCTTTCTTCATGTTCTCGCGAAGAACATCCTGCACCCCCATAATACCGATCAATTGACCATCACAGGCAACGTACAAAATGTTTTCGCCCTGGCGAGCCAGCCGGCCGGCCTGTTCGGTGGCCTTCTCGAGATCGATTTCGTTTTCGCTCATAAAGCGCTTGTTACCGACCAGAATCCGTTTTTTGTCCACGCTCGTTTCCACACCGCGGGCAACATATGCCTGCGATCGGGTATGCTTCGGAATCCGGTATCCACTCCGCCCGATCTTGTCGAGAATCGCCACGGCCATAGGATGGCTGGAGGTTTCCTCGGCGGCCGCGGCCAGCTCGATGACTTTTCGCTCATCATGGCCGTCAAAAGCATTGACGCTGGTAATCTGTACGGTGCCCTCGGTCAGCGTGCCGGTCTTGTCCAGGATCAGGGTATCCGCCTGATCCAGCAACTCGAGATAATTGCCGCCCTTTATGAGAATTCGGTTGCGCGCCGCCGTGCATATCGAGGCGGCGATAGCGGTTGCCGTCGAAAGCCGAACGCCGCATGAATAATCGATAATGAGCATATTCAGGGCGCGGCTGGATTTTCGGGTGCTCAGATACACTATCAAAGACAAGAGAAAATTAACCGGAATAAGAGCGGCTGAAAAGCGATCGGCGAAAGCCTGGATATTGGCCTTGCGATACGAGGCCTCTTCGACCATGTGGACAATTCTTGAAACCGCCGTTTGATCGCCGACTTTTTCCGCCCTGACAATCAGTCTACCGCTCTTGACGACCGTTCCGGCAAAGACCTGGTCGCCGGAACGCTTATGGGCGGGCATATATTCACCGGTTATCGAGGCCTGGTCGACCGAGGCCTCACCGCTTTCAACCAAACCATCGACACTGATTTTCTCCCCGGTGCCGGCCAGAACCCGATCGCCCTGGCATAACTCATCCAGCGACACCTTCTCTTCATTGCCCTGATCATTAATCCGCCAGACTTCCTCTTCGCCCACCGACAGCATTTCCCGAATGGCCCGCCGGGTGCGATCCATGGTATAGGCCGTCAGAAGTTCCGCTATATCGGCCAGCCAGATAATGGTTAGCGCCGAGACATCTTTACCGGCCAAGATACTGGCCACAATAGCCGTCGCGCTCAATGTATCGGCGTTGGGACGCATGCTGGCCGTAATCGACCTGAGGCCGCTTTTTAAGATCGGCATCGCCAGCGAGATACTGGTCAGGGCCGGCATCGTCAGAAAACGCCCGACAAAAGATGCCGCCGGAGTTGTTTGGCGGCGAAACGTAAAAAGAAGCGTTACCGATGTCACCACCACCCGGGTAATCATCTCCCTGAGCGGCTCTTCCTGCAAACGACGCTCCTGGACCGTCTGGCGAGCCAATTCGAGGCGTTCCGCCTTATAGGCAATCAATGAATAATCGCCGATTACCGATTGGACGAAATCGGTGACATTTTTCAGAGTCGCCCTTTCCGGGTTAAATACAATCAGGACATTGGCCGCTATACTTGTCACCCGGGCCGATTCGATGCCCTCGTGATCAACCAGGCGAAATTCAACATCACGCGCCTGTTCACCGAGATAATACAAAGCCCGGCATCTTATCCGGGCGCGGCCCGGCAAATCATGAATAATGTCGCATTGAAGCAACGGTTTCGGTTTACGACCAAACATCTTCAGGAAGCCTTATTCGCTTGTCAAAAGAATGGTTTTCCTTCAGGGCCTTCTCCAGGACAGGAGTTATTCGCGAAACAATCGTATCGAATTGATCCTCCCGGATTTTTTCAAGACGATCGAAATGCTCGCTGAATAACCGCCACAGTGTCCCGATCCACTTCAAAACCGCTTCTTCGGTGATTTCTTCGGAATCATAAGCCACCAGAATACTGCCGGTGATAAATTCCACTTCGACATCTTTGAGACCCCGGGGAAGAAGAAAAAGCGTTACCAGCTTCCGAAACAGCGGCTCATGCTCAGGCGGCATTTTTTTCAGAATGGGGGCGTTCATTCGCAATCGCCCGGGAAGCCGATGCTTTACCCGGGGAGCATATACCCGTGATAAAAGAGCGCTTTTTATACTCATCGCTCGCCCCTGCCGCCACCGAAAAGCGAATTATATCCCCACCACAACAGGGTTACACCGGTAGGAAACATATTGTTCCGGTCGGTGGCAAGTTTTCGGACGCCCAGACCGATAAAAAGCAGAGGTACCAGAGACCAGAAATCAATCAGGCCGCCGGTTTTATCATAGATGGCGCTATTGAGGGCATTCCCGAAACGACGCGTCTCTTTTACGAGTCTGGCCTGAGGATATTGCCGCAGTTGATTCTCCAGTCCCAGGAGACGTATTATGGCCGCCGCCAGCAAATCCGGTTTGAGCTTAGTCTTATTATAATTAATGACGATGCTGCCTGTTCGAGAGTCGGCCATGACGCTGTGAACACCCTCAATCCCTTCCAATTGCTGCACCAATCGCTGGCATCGCAGGGATGCCCCTTTAAGAGTATCGACATGAAACCGAACCCGGCCCTCAAGGCTATGAACCAGCCTTACCGGGCTGCCAAGCCCATATAAGACCGACTGCGGCTTATCCTTTTTCTTCTTGCCCATCAAAGCGGCGATTATCATTCCTGTAATAATGTGCATTTAAAAAACCATCAAAAAGTTAGCGTAGCCTAAATTGATGTTGCGGCCTCCATCCGGCCATATAATTATAAATTAGCGTAAGCTAATATATTACCCGAAATAGTCTCATTTGGCCCCAAAATCACCTGCATGGACTTTTGATTTACCGACAACCACCCTTGAATTTAAATCCGGATTATCGGATGAATCCCTCATTCTTAACCTCAGTCTTTTAATCCAGGCCTCTGATGAAATGGCAAAATCCACCAGGGTTTCCAACCTTTTTAAAACATCATAACTGACAACATGTTCCAGCCGGTGAACCTCGGCTGCGGCTTTTTCGGCAGAAAAACCGAGAACATCGACCAATAGTCTGGTGAGACATTTATGCCTTCTTTCCAGCTCTTCGGCCAGCTTCTTGCCATGAACAGTTAACTTTATACTGCCATAGGACTTATGTTCAACCAGGCCAAGCCTTGCCAGTCCCTTTATAGCTCGACTTACCGATGGCAGACTCACGCCGATTTTCTCGGCGACAGCGCTGTTATGAACCGGGCCATCGCCAGAGAGACGAGATATCCATTCCAGATAGTTTTCCTGGCTGGGCGTCAGCTGAACCTGATTCATGGGCTAAAATTCCTTTTCCTTTAATTAAAGTTAGCATAGAGAAACTTTAATCCTTTGTCAAGCAGAATTAAAATATTAGTCGGGGATGGGCGAAAGTTTTTGTCGATTTGCACGGCAATTGCCGCTAAGACGACCGCTTTGTCCGGCTATCTCTCGGGTGTTTGAATCCCGGTTGAATCGGCTGATACATGATGTTCGTTCAGCGTCGAAGGCAGTTCTCCCGCGAACCTTTCAGTTATATTTTCCAGTGGGTGCAGACCAAAAATCGATGCGATGGCGATTGGGTCGGCCCTGTAGCCGGTATGGCCTTCGTAGAAACCGTAACGCATGATATAAAACGGCACCATTTCGCCGGTATGGATATAGGATAGCCTTTTAAGCATCTGAGAATATTCATCCCCGGTCAGATCGGGATACTGCTCGGACAGGATTTTCTGTTCTTGATCGTCCAGCTCCCGCCACATTTCGATCTGCCAGTATCCCAGAATCTCATCGTTGAAAATCGACTCCTGCCACCCTTTTGCCCCATGGAATTTAAGATTGACGATCCTGTCGTTATACAATATCGCCTGCGCATCGCCCCGCCCGCCATGGCCGGCATGACTCATTACGGACTGAATGACATTGAATACATGAAACAGTGGCCTGGCCAGGTCCGGATGCGTTAAGCCAAGTCGCCTGACGATTCTATTGTCGCCCGACAGTACCGAAATAATATCCTCGTCATGCGCCATGAAACCGGTCCCGGAGAATTGTCCGGGGCGTCCGATACGAGTGATCTCCGCTACCGGTTTGCCCGTGATCCGTTTTGTCTTCGCCAACTCACCATCCGAGTGAAGACCTGCAGTGGCGAGACTCGGAAAATCCGAGGAATCAACTTCGAGCTGCCGCCCCCTGGTGTACCACATATTTTTCCGGTAATTCAATTCCTCTCCATTCTCGACTGTTACCTCGAAAAGGGTATATTCTCCGTTTTCAGTGAGACCGACCACATACTCGCGGCCATCGGCAGCGGCCAACGGTGAGGGAATATCCGGCCGCTCGCTCAGGAGAGATGGATAGAGCGGGTATTTTACACCGTCGTGCGCCAGCTCTTCACCGAATACATCGACCGGTCGAAAAAGCCATATCCAGCAGAGCGTTACGCATAAAAGAATTACTGTTTTTTTCATAAAGACCTCTTGTTAAAGACCAATATACGACTATCCCGGCAAAAAACAAAGTCCGGATTGTATACCTCAGTCAATGGATATTCTTCCCGATTTTTTTAAATTATCGAAATTGATCCATTTCCTGCCGACTGTAATTTAGGTCCATGATATTGTCCGGCCATTGCCTGAAATTAAGCAGCAGAGCGGCCAATCAGGCGGGGCGGAATCCATAATTCCGCAACGGCCACAATGTCTTACACCGCCATCGTGACCCAATTGCAGCCAATTCTCTGTCCGGCCGTTTTTCTCAAAAAAAATCTTGACGTTGTCTAAAACGATACGTATTCTAATTCGATGAAAAAAGCTATCGCCATCCTGCGTCAGTGTGATATTCAACCCACGCCTCAGAGGATTGCCGTCGTTGAATACGTATTGAACAGCAAGAAACACCCGTCGGCCGACGAAGTCTTTATCTACGCCCGAAAGAAGTGCCCGACGGTATCACGCGCCACCGTATACAATACGCTGAACCTGCTCGTGGCCAGAGGGCTTTTGGGAATGCAGACGATCAAGGAAGGTGCCGTCGTATTCGACTCCAATGTCGAAAAACATCACCACTTCATCGATGATGAAACCGGCCATATATATGATATTCCCTGGGATCAGTTGCAGGTTAAAGGAAAGGAAAAGCTCAGGGATTTTGAGATAACGGAATTTCAGGTGATAATGCGAGGCAGAAAGAAAAGGAAATGACTCTTTTTCCGCATAGGATTGATACAATGTCCGGTATTGGCCCCTTTCTGCCGGAATTGACGAAGAAAAGCACGTAACGCTCTATGGAGTAAAAGGTTGATAGAATATAAAAAAGAGATTCATGCACATTTATTAAGATAAAGGAGATATTATGAGTAAGCAAAACACCGACGGCCCGGGAAAGCACCCGGTGCCCGGCATGAGCGGCAGCCCGACTTCAGGTCGCGGTACTTCCAATCGTGACTGGTGGCCCAATCAGCTGAATCTGAAGATTCTGCACCAGCATTCGGCCAAATCCAATCCCATGGGTGAGGATTTCGACTATGCCGAAGAGTTCAAAAAACTCGACTACGAGGCTCTGAAGAAAGATCTTTACGGGCTGATGACCGACTCGCAGGACTGGTGGCCGGCTGATTTTGGTCATTATGGCGGCCTCCTGATTCGGATGGCCTGGCACAGCGCGGGTACCTACCGCATGGGCGATGGCCGCGGCGGCGGGGGAACGGGAAATCAGCGCTTTGCACCCCTTAACAGCTGGCCGGACAACGCCAATCTCGACAAGGCACGGCGGCTTCTCTGGCCAATCAAGCAGAAATACGGTAAAAAAATATCCTGGGCTGATCTCATGATTCTGGCCGGCAACTGCGCCCTGGAGTCAATGGGATTCAAGACTTTCGGCTTCGCCGGCGGGCGCCCGGACATCTGGGAGCCGGAGGAGGACGTATACTGGGGTGCTGAAGAGGAATGGCTGGCGACAAGCGACAAACCCAGGAGCCGTTACAGCGGCGACCGGGATCTGGAAAACCCCCTCGCGGCCGTCCAAATGGGTCTGATCTACGTTAACCCGGAAGGTCCGGACGGCAAGCCGGATCCGGTCGCATCCGGCCATGACGTCCGCGAAACCTTCGCACGAATGGCCATGAACGACGAAGAAACCGTCGCCCTCGTCGCCGGCGGGCATACCTTCGGCAAATGCCATGGAGCAGGCGACGCGGCGCTGGTCGGTCCGGAACCCGAGGCGGCCCCTATCGAGGAGCAGGGTCTGGGCTGGAAAAGCAGTTTCAAAAGCGGCAAAGGCGGTGATACGATCACCAGCGGCATCGAGGGCGCCTGGAAACCGAAACCGACCAAATGGGACATGGGCTACCTGAAGGTGCTGTTCAAATACGAGTATGAGCTGGTTAAAAGCCCGGCCGGCGCCAATCAGTGGCTGGCCAAAAATGTGGATGAAGAGGACATGATCGTCGACGCGCACGATCCCTCGAAAAAACATCCCCCGATGATGACCACGGCGGATCTCTCGCTGAAATTCGATCCCGTCTATGAGCCGATCGCACGGCGCTATCTGGAGGACCCGGATGAATTCGCGGACGCCTTCGCCCGGGCATGGTTCAAGCTGACCCATCGCGACATGGGTCCCCGCTCGCGCTATCTCGGCCCGGAGGTCCCTTCAGAAGAGCTTATCTGGCAGGATCCGATACCGGACGTAGATCATGAGCTGATAGATGAGAAAGACATGGCCAACCTTAAAAGTAAGATTCTCGCCACCAAGCTGTCTATCTCGGAACTGGTATCGACCGCCTGGGCGTCGGCATCCACGTTCCGCGGCTCCGACATGCGGGGCGGCGCTAACGGGGCGCGAATCCGTCTTCTCCCCCAGAAGGACTGGGAGGTCAACCAGCCCGATCAACTGGCGAAAGTACTGAAAGCCCTGGAAGGAGTTCAGGCGGAGTTCAACAAGGCGCAATCCGGCGGCAAGAAGGTCTCCCTGGCCGACCTGATCGTGCTGGGGGGATGCGCCGGGATCGAGCAGGCCGCAAAGAAAGCCGGTTACGATGTGACCGTACCTTTCACGCCGGGCCGGACCGATGCCTCACAAGACCAAACCGATGCGGAAACATTTAACGTCCTGGAACCCATCGCCGACGGATTTCGCAACTACCAGAAAAAGAAGTATGCCATCAAGCCGGAGGAAATCATGCTTGATCGGGCGCAACTGCTGACCCTGACGGCTCCCGAGATGACGGTTCTCGTCGGCGGTCTGCGCGTCCTGAATGCCAACTTCGAGAAGTCCCGGCACGGTGTCTTTACCGAGCGGCCGGAGACGCTCACCAACGACTTTTTCGTGAATTTGCTCGACATGAAGACGGAGTGGAAGGCAACCTCGGAAGAGGAAGACATCTTCGAGGGCCATGATCGCGCCACCGGTGAAACCAGGTGGAGCGGTACCCGGGTCGACCTCGTTTTCGGCTCCAACTCCCAGCTTCGGGCGATTGCGGAGGTTTATGCCAGTGATGACTCGACGGAGAAATTCGTTCATGACTTCGTGGCGGCATGGGACAAAGTGATGAATCTCGATCGCTTCGAACTGAAATAAGCGAAAAGTACAGACTGGTCAAAGGGGAGGTCGACCGGATCGACCTCCCTTCGTTTTTTCACCCGGCAATCATTAAGTGCAACGGAGAAATACCGTTCGTTGCCCAAGCTATTTCATCAGCAGCATTTTCTTCGTTTCGACATAATCGCCGGCCTGGAAGCGGTAGAGATAAATGCCGGTCGCAACCTGTCGGCCATTATTCGACGTTCCGTCCCAGGAAACGGTATACGAACCGGCCGACTTCACTCGGTCGACCAGAGTTTTTACTTTTTGGCCGAGGATATTATAGATTTCAATCCTAATGTGGTTTCTTTCCGGTATACTGTACTCGATAGTCGTGGCCGGATTGAACGGATTGGGATAATTCTGGGAGAGAGTGAATGTATGTGGCAATACCGCTCTATCATCTTCTTCAACGTCAACCACGATATTCCCGATAAGCATAACTGAATCATCCATAAATTTATCCGAATCGCTGTCGATATACAGCCAGCAGGTGTCCGAGAAAAGATTGTCCCAGTCGGGAGTAATGATATGACCCTGTTCGGCATCGATAGAAACATCGGCAGCCGTGAATATCCTCTCGATATTCGAGGTAATTTCCCTGAACCAGAGATCGTACTGGGTTGCCTCGCCATAGTTGAACAGATACCAGCCGCTATCGGCCACCGGTTCGATCATAACCGAATCATCGGTTCCGATTCCATATTCGAAGGCTGTTATCGCCCGCTCCCGGTCGGGAAGAGTATTTATAATCCGCAAATTGACCGATTTGGACAGTGGGTCGGGATTGACAAGAGTCAGATTGTTGGAAACCCGGAAGTGATCGGTTTCGGTCGAGTCGGCGCCTGTTCGCCTGTAGCCGACATATAACGAATCATAATAACAGCTGACCTTGATGATACTGTCGGCTGAATTTTTCAGCTTACCATGATATTCCAGATTGGGCAGTAAAAACCCGATCGGGCGGGCCGAATCAACGTCAAACGGAATAAGCGGTGCCCCCTCGCCAAGCGAATTGAACAGCCCGGAATCGTTGAATCCGATCGAATCTCCGTATATGCTGAATAACTCCAGATCGGCATCCATTGTGTACATCAATTCAATCAACGAATCGTCGTAGGGGCTGATGGTGTTCAATTGACCGGTTTTTGAGGCCCTTTTCATGGTCGGATGGTCAATAACCGTCTTGACCGGATAATAAAGATACAAATTATGAGGCCCGCCCCAATTGGTATAACCGGGAGAGGCATAATCCCATTCGCCGGCAACCGTATCCACCAGAACAAATGAGTTATCGTTACTCGGGTCATTGGGATCGTATACCATCACTCTGATTTTCGACGGATCGGTATCAGAAACAATGGCATAAGGTACCATAGAGTGCGCACCCTGGTTATCCTGTCTGCCAATGATAAGGGTGGCATCGTCACGCTCCGTGTTCAATAGCTGCTGGCGAATATTATTGAGAGTGGTATCAATGGGGATACTGTACCCGTTACTATAATAGTACCATTGTGTCACTCCATAGGCGGCGCTCTGATGAATATTTACAAATTCCCGAATGTCCTCACTGATGGATAATTGATGAATGCTGTCATCCGGCAGATTTAAATAGCTCCAGCGTGGTTGCAGTAGATTCAAATTGCCATACGATAACAGCGAAGATGTACTTAATCCAACACAACTACCATACCATTTGCCTTTCACATCATCCCAACGCTGCATCGCCCGCATAATATACATCAATCCTGAGGGAGTGGAATTATAACACTGATCGACTCCGAACGTTTCCACCCACAAAAGCCAGTTGGGGAAATACTCCTCATCACCGGCACCGATAGGGTACGCCGGGTCATCGAAAGGAAATGGTTGACCGGTGTAGGGATCATTGTCGTTGGCATAATCAATTGCCCCCCAGGTTGACTGGGGCCACATGGTACTAACAATATTTCCAAATGACCAGCCATGTTTCGACGGCTGGTAGAACTCATAAGTGGAGTCTTCAGCAAACCTGGTCAGGCGTAACTGTTTTATATGGAATATACCGCTGTACGCATAGTTTGAGGAATTGGCCGCATCGGAGACACGAACCCGGCATCGCGAGGATTGAATGACCGGGATCTCCCACAGACAGATCGGCAATGTAGTCGGGTACCCCTGCGCAATTTGCAGCCATGTTGATGGATCGCCCCCCAATGGTATATCATAGGCGTAGTCGATATTGACACTATCAACACCGGGAGCAACCCAGGCTATATAGACACTCTCACCCGGCACCAGGGTAGTATTGTTTTTGGGTGACCCCACAAAAAACAACGAAAACGTCGAGTCAGGATTATACTCATCTCCGCCGGCGTCAACCAGCGCCGTACCGTTGGAGTCAGCGTCAATTATCCGCTCATCACCGTCGATATCATGTTCAGTCGATACGTAATCGTTATCACCGAATGCGATCGCGGGCGAGGTGTGATTAAGGTGGAAATCATAGAAAGTCATCGTATCGCCATTGTTAACCTCTGATCTGATATCTCCGGCAATAAATACCGAGTCCTCGGTGTTTCTTACAACATAAGACCAGTAGGTCGTATCTCTATGAGTTGGAAGAACCGCCAGCCCGTTAAGCTGACCGGCCAGAAGAGCGGTCCCGCCGACATAAACTCCGGTTTCGTTAGTTGCTTGATAATAATAATGGGATCGCACCGGCGCCCTTGAAACAGGCATCAGCTCAGGCGAAATCTCTTCGTTGGTTAACCCAACTCCGCCGAGGGCGTGAAGTTCAGCCATAGTGTAAACCTCGAAGTCATCTGAAGTGTAGAGCAAATCATCATCAGCGCCATTGTTAGACCAGATAATATTGTGAGCCAACGTTGGGACAACGCCACCGTATTTGGCATTACAGTAAAGGCCGCGACCATCATTATAAGCCATAATGTTATTGGCAAAATAACCATGATGCCGTGGTTTTTGCGGATATGAGATTCCCGTGCCGCCATTGAATAAGGAACTGTTACCGATTATATCGACAAATCCGGTTTTCGCACCAAGACCTGTACTCCCGTTACCGAGGGCGATATTGTTCTCCATCCGAACTGACATCGAATCGCATCCAGCGTCATTTAAATAGCATCCGACACCGCCGTTACCGATAAAAGTATTATTCATGATGATAATAGAGTCGGCCGGAGGGCCCATTTGTCCCCACAAACCGTTGTCACCATTACCTGATATTACCGAATTCGTTATCCTGACATTATAATCAATATCAAGTGAACGCCCCTCTCCCCCGCCGATATAAATACCTTCGCCACCGCATTTGGTAACTGTCGTACTGTCAATATAGATATACCCGGCGGCTGAATCAGACGGATCAATACTCATTACGAATTCTATACCTTCGCCCGCCCCTCCCAATTCCGGACCAATTGTACTTCCGATAATATTCAGACTACAAGGACTGGTTGGCCGCATATCAATGACACCGCCCCAGTGC
>Ga0272444_10000607_pt1 | contig 37642 bp, 44 predicted proteins | sample SSMForm13_FD_201033 | JGI IMG/M metagenome (GOLD analysis project Ga0272444, IMG submission 201033) | Marine sediment archaeal communities from Little Sippewissett salt marsh, Falmouth, MA, United States - SSM-Form-13 | ecosystem: Environmental > Aquatic > Marine > Wetlands > Sediment ...
TACTAATAGTGGGCGATGAAGATAAACCTTACTTCTTAGTACCTTATGGGTGTGTCTTTTTTGTGGTGTTTAAGGAGCGCAAACCTAGAGCACTACCTTATACGCTGTGTTATAGAAGTCCTGTTCTGAGAGCTTCGCCCTCGTGTTAAGAGAGATTCCGAAACAGGAGTTCTCCCTACCACATGCTCCTTAAACTTCTCCAACTCAGCGTCCAGGAGAGCTGCCTTGTGGTCCTCAATAGAGCGGTCTGTGTCTCTGCTCATCGTGTCAGTCCAGTAGGCGACTGCTCCAGCTAAAGCGTCCAAACGGTCATCGTGTTTCAATGCTCCTCGGTCTTTAGTGATGTGTGTCATCTGGTAGAACAAGGAGTACTTAACACTCTCACCGGCTTCAGACTTATCTCCGACATACTTCATGTCTTCTCTGACAACAGACTCATCGAAGATCAATCTGTGTTGGTTCATCACCGGCTCTAAGGTGTCGATGATCCTCTGCTCCTTCTGGATGTTGTGGCGCACCTCGTCTAGACCACAGGGATGAAACTTGTCTAGCACCGGCTGGAATATCTTGTTGAACATCCCGTCGCCGAAGTTGCTCTCTACCATGATCTCGTGGACCTTCTGGTTCTTGGCGATCATTGCAAGCCGAATCAGAGCGTCGTCCTCGTATCCTCCAGGGACTGATCCCGCAGCGGTGACGAACAGATTCCCGTGGAGCTGCTTGACGACAGCATACGCAGTCTCGTCTTTACCTCGACCCGAGGGGTCAATGAACATGACTGCTCCCTCATACTCTGCCCACTTCTCGTCGGCGAACATCGGGGAGAACCACTTGTCTCCGGTGAGTCCTACATTCGGGATGTCCTTAATCTGGAGGTCGGGCTTGCTGCTCCATACGATATTAATTGGAGCCTTCACTGTGTTGATCCCTGCGATAATCAGGTCGGCAAGCTTCAACGGGTATCTCTCAGCATCGCTGAGGGATGTGTCCAGCATGAACTGCAGGGCAAACCCGGAGCGTCCGTACGATGCCTCACGCTCTTGCAGGTCAATCTCGTGGAACCTATCTTGGTCTGTAGGCTTCCCGACAAGATCAGGATCTACTTTCAGTTTCTCTGAGAGGAACGGAGCCAATGCGCCTGCGTAGACTTCCATGCTTTTCGCATCGGGGAACCTTGCAGGCCAGATGCGTGCCGTGTATCCTTTCTGTCTGAGCTTGTTGTAGATCGACGATTCAGTCTGGGGTGTCCCGAGGTAGGTGATCCTGGGAGAACCTTCAGGCACGAGAATAGCTTCAAACTCTGAGATCGTGTTCAAGAGTTTTTCACGTTTGTCCTCTGTGTCTGAGTTGTTCAGAACCTCAACGTCGTCTGCAATTATGTGTGTCGCCCTGGAGCCTGTGAGCTGCCCAAAGATACCTGTGGATTTGACTGAGGGACTGTGAGCTGCCCTACAGATCGCAACATCGAACGACACCATCGACCACCTCTTCGTCTTCTTGCTGTACAGGTGTGTGAGAGATGGCATCTCTTGAATTAGACGTTGTGTGAATGTGCTGAATGCATCTGCTCTGTCTTTACTCGCAGATACGATCAGGAACTTCCCTTCAGGGTCTCTCAGGAGTGACCAGAGCACATAGGCTGAGGTGATCCATGATTTCCCGCACCCTCGGAATGCCTCTATGATCTGACGCTTCTCTCCGTGCTGTAAGTAGAGAGCGATGTCGTACTGGAGAGGGGTAGGTTCTGGGAGATGCAGATGATGCCATACTGTGAATAGGAAGTTTCTGAAGTCATCTAAGATCGGGTCGTTAAACTTCTGCATTTCTATACGCTACCGTTTCCTTGCCCACTGCGCCCCCACAGGAGTCATTTCTATGGGGGTACAGTGAACGTTCTAGGTTAGAGATGATTCAGGGTATGGGTTTTTTGAGATCGCCTCTTACAGGGCATCTGAGGGGCTGCTTAGACTTTCTTCAGTGCTTCGTTCATTTTCTTGCGTCTCTTTTTCAGCTTATCTCCGAGACTGTTCGAACCGTCAGGCACAAGTTTGTCTGCAGATTCCCGCACCTTGCTCTTGCCCTTAGGTTTGATCTTGTTTTTATCAACGTACTTCTTAATGAAGAACCCTGTGAATTTACCCCATGCACTCATTGGTATCCTCTCCTTCTACAGGGAACGGGAGCTTCAGGAGGTTGTCCCTCAAGGCTCCAGGTTTGTTGATTTCGTCTGGATCACATTCGATGTTGTTGTCCCTTAGCAACTGCACTGCGGTTGAGAAAAACGAGGCAGGGCATTCAGGGTCTTCGAGTCTCTCCATCAACTTAGCTACGGTGACACTCATCAATTCATTCAGGACTGACTCTGTAACTTTCGCCATGAGAGGTTATCCTTTCACCGCAGACTTCACAGCACTAATGAGTCCGGGGAGATAATCTCCGACCTTCTTGACACCGATAACCGAGGCGACTAACCACATGGTAATCTGTAGGAACCACTCGGGGAGCATGTTCCAGTTACGGAAGACCTCAGCACTTCCCTGAGGATCGAAACCGGACCAGACGAACATTCCGATGATTGCGTAGAACAGCACATCGTCTTTGTACCCTGCGTTGTCCAGCTGCTTCATTTCCCACTCGTGGTTATACTCCTGGTCGGACTTAGCGAGGCGCATCTTGTTGTCGATGATGGCCCCTTTGAGTTCAACTTTCTTTGAGATGATTCCGGTAACACCTTTCACGATGTCGCTGAGAATAGGTATGTACATCATTTTCCTCCGTACAAGTTAATGCCCAGGAGAGAGAAACCTCCAAGAACCAGGGCGATTACGACGAAGCGGATAACTGCCCACTTAATCGATTTGATCTGTGTCACCCATTCACCTAAGGCTTGAATGTGGGGAGACATCTCTTTAAGCATTTCGTGATCTGCTCTGTGTTGCTCAGATTCCATCTTGCAGGTATTGCAGTACTCCGCTTGCTGGAGAGCGTTCACGACTTCTCTGGCGATGCTTCTTCTTTCCTCTGATGTGATCATATCGCAGCCCTTTCTACGAAATCTTTGACATCGAAGTCTGGGCATGTCTTGTGGTCGTTGACCTCATAATGTCCTCTGATGTCTTCAGGTTTGAGGTCGTACTGCGCCCGGAGCACCTGGAGCAGTTGGCGAAGGGAAGCTGCCTGGGCCATCGTGTAAAGACCTTCCTTACCTATCAGGCAGATTCCTATGGATGATGTGTTATATCCTCGGGCGTGAATGCCGATCTCTGAGTCCGGAAGACCCTTCTCGACAGTCCCATCCCTCAAGATGATGTAGTGGTAACCGACCTTCGACCATCCGTTTCCTTTAGGTTTCGGGTCGGTGTGCCACGCTGTAATCATCTCAAGGTTTCCGATCATGGATGCGCTGCAGTGAACAAAGATGGTAGTGATTGGTCTCATTCTTTCCATGCCTCCGGAATTTCCATGAATTCTTTGGGAGGTGAAGGTTTCCCTATGGCATCCCTAGTCTTCTTTTTGCGCTGTCTCCGCAGTTCGTCGCCAGTTATCCAAACTTCATTAGCGATCCTCTGCGTGTCCCATACCTTGTTCCTGATGTATTCATTGCTGAAGGTCTCATCTTCAAGGAGCATTCCCTTAGCTATTTTGTAGAATGCGTTGATAACCTTGTCTGCGACCTGACGCTCAAGGTTTGGATACCGCTTCTCTGAGCTTAAGAACTCTTTTGCGAGTTCATTCATGCTTTCCTTCATTTTCAGCTTCTCTCCCAGAATGCGCTTGAACTCATACTTCTGCTCAGGCGTAAGCTCAACACCGAGGACTTCTTTAGGTGTCCGCTTAGTCGGGAGGCCGATGTCGTCAAACCACTGTGTTGAAGGAGATGTATCAGGAGTTACTCTCTTCGCCCCTGTTGCCATACGGTATCCCCAACTGTATTTTTCTACCGGTTCACCCATCCAATCGAGTTTCTGCTCGAGAAGAGTTGATGCGTATGTCTGCTTAATCATGTCAACGAACGTCTGAACCTCTCGTAGGTGCGGATCGATCATGTCGTTAACACTCCCGGCAGCTCCTGAAGCTGGTAGAAATGTTTTCCCGAAACTCTTCGTCCAGTAAGGTAGCCTCGCTCCTTCGTCGGCAACTGCTACAGCGATGTCCTGCACGCCTTTTAGATATGTTTTGGATAGCAGGTTGTTAGAGAAGCTGAGGAGGAAGAACTGCATGATTTCCCAACCCTCATCTGTGTCGAACCTCGATATCATGGTTGCCATATCTGCGGTCAGGCCCAAGAACATTCCGAATGGGTCGTTCCTGTTGTACTGATAATACTCACCGTTGATCTTGATTGAGTACTCAGGTATGCCTGCCTGGATGAGCCTACTTCTCTCAGAAGGATCGTGAGAACCTGTGACATCCATTGAGGCGACCAAAGCGGAGGTTATTGTGTATATGCCGAAGCTGACTGCCAACTGCGCCAACGCTTTGTTCTGTTCAATAGGATTCTGACTGCGCAGGCCATCTCGCAGTTTCTTCGATGCGAAGTTCGCAAGAGGTGTTCTTGAGCCAGCGAACTTTGCGATGTTCAGAGGTGTTCTGAAGAAAGGAATGATGAACTTGGTAGAAGGGAACTGGTTCAGGAGTTTCGTGACCCCTTTACCTCCTTCTCCGAGTTCGGCCTGCCACACGAGTTCTCTGGCTTTCACTCTGGTGCTCTCAGCAAGCTCCTCGATGAACTCTTTCGTGAGAGGATCGAGTGCCTGCTTCTGCCCCCTAAGGTGCTTCAGGAGTATGTCAGAAACCTCATTGGCGTACCTCACTGCCTCTTTCGGTTCTTTCCCCATATCCAGAGCCTTACGCATTGCAAGACCTTTGGCCTCCATCTCCACGATGATTGTCTTCTGCACAGCATCCATCATGTTGAGAGGCGCAAAGGAAACGCTTCTGAGTCCCTTCCCGAGCGCATCGACACCTTTGTACATCGCATTTGCCACTGACGATTCAGGGTGCTGCCCGAGTCGGATGAACGGATCAACCCAGGAGTGCTGAAGGTTCTCCCTGTTAAAAGCTGTCTCTTTGCCGACCTCCTGTGTTCTGATTAGAGGATCGAGGGAGATGTCTTCGGACCACTTCTCGTAGTTGAACTCTTTGAAATTCTTAAACGCTTGTCCTGGGTTCTGCGCTGAGAACTTGATACCACTCACTACTCCTTTGACAGGAACAGAGAGGTAGTACTTCAGCATTCCAGATGCAAATGTGGTCGCTCTAATAGCTAACTCCTGCGACTTCATGCGACCAGGTTGGTTGCGTGCCTTTCCTATTGCCCAGCCTATAGCATCCTCACCGATCTCGTAGGCAGACCTCAGGATGTTCGACTCCATGTTGACCATGAAGGTGTTCTTGCTGGAGAGAAGGTTTGCCGTTCTGTATTCTACGATGGCACGCATGAGATGAGATTTGCTTATTTTCTCAGCTTCTCTCAGCCTCGCCTCTGTTCCCTTCTTCTCTGTGAATTCTTTAGCGACCTGCCTGACCCTTTCTAATCCACCTAAGATGTCTACAGATTCAACTACCTGATGCCGTACCTCTGCAGCGTCCATCATCTCAGGCGTAAGATCGGCGACCTTGAACATCTGCCCGTTGACACGGATGTTTCCTGAAGCTGTCGCCCTGGCAATGTTGGAGGTTGCTCCTTTGACGTATGCGACGACATCGCCCATCAAGCGATACTTGTCGTAGAACTTCAGGAGGTTAACTTCAGTTGGGGCTTCTAGGGCTTTTCCAGCCAGATCGAGAACGTGCGAAGATAGACCTTCCGTATACGCCCTCCACCGCACAAGTTTAGCTGCCAGGTTATCTGTGTTCCGTGCAAAAGTTGCGAGTTCTTCCATCGTCTTGCCTGTGAGAAACTTGGCATCTTCCTGCGCCTTGGCGATTGTCTCTGCGTGTGTTTCAGGTTTAGATCCCAATTCGTAGGCTTTATCCAGGTTATCTTCGAGAGCTTTCTCGATGCCCTTCCCAACTTCAGCAGCTGTGTCGTACCTGTAGATGTTCAGGTGGTCACCATCCGGTGGAATAGCAGGTTCACCGTCGTTAACCCTTGTGAAGAAATCATGCAGACTGTTATCCATGTGTTCCCTATTAACCTGTACCCTTGGAACGAACTGGTCCAGGCCGATAGGTTCTTCAGCAATGATAAGCTGGCCTTTCCTGGTGACCCTATTAAAGTGACGCCCAACTTCAGCAACGTAGTCAGCTGTCTTCCTGTTGTTCTGCCAACCCTTAGAAGTCTCTGCGCCGTAACCGTCACCTTTCCCTTCGTACACTGAGAAGTATGCCTTGCCATCAGCTTTAATTGCGTTCGCTGCCTGCATGATCACACGTTCCCTGATGTCGCCTTCTTTGATAACGTTCAGGGTGTTGTTCGATATAGCGACATCGGCCTGCCCATTTGCGTGTTCATTGGCGACCTTCCTGTTGTGCTTCGCATCTCTATTGAATGGGTCGTAGACCGAGAGTTTGACACCGAGATTACCGAGGTACTCGACCACATTGTCGAATCGCCCTCCTCCGATATCGATAACCTTCTGCCCCTTGACCCATCCTCCGAGTTTCTCAATCGCCTTAATAGAAGCAGGCATCTTGCTCTGGTTGATAGATGTGTCAGCTGAGTCGAACTCCTGAATCTCTCCGACTCTATCGAAATCCCACAGAACAGGATCGAATCTATCGGTGCGCAGAACATCTATGACCCCTTCTTCCTTCCACTTCTTACCTACTTCCTCTTTTGCCTCAGCCTGCGCACGCTCCTCTTTCAGGCGGAAATCCCTGTTAGGGTCTGCTCGTAACTCCTTCAGCCCACTCGTTCCTGCAGGGCCGGTCATGCCGTAGATAAACCCTACACCTACAGATTCCAACGCCTGATTCATGTCTCCGGTGTGGGCGTAAGTCTGAGCACCGAACATGCTCCCCATAACGGAAGTCTTCAGCAGACGGTTGAGGTCTCCTGTGTAATGGAACACCTTACCAACAGCATACCGTTCAGCACCGGCAAGGAGGATATCCTTCATGGCCTGCGCAGGTGTTTCGTGATCTTTTGTGGCTTCGACGAGGGTGGCCCATGGAACTCCCATCATGAATTCGCCGATTCCAGGAATTGCTCCACCGACAGCCCCACCGACAACGTTCTCTACGCCTGTATGGAACTTATTCGGTTGACCGTGTTTGCGAGTATTAGCTTCCAGTTCAGCATCCATTATGGCTGCATTCTTGACGTAGAAAGCGATTCCAGCATCAAGTTCATCACTGACAGCCTGCTTGAGGTTGTCCCACTGTGTTTTTGTCGGTTTGGCTTTGTACAGAGTCTTCTCAATTTCTTTGTCGTACTCCATACCTCCAGCCAGCAGAGGATCGTAACCTGAAGATTCGATGGTGTTGACAATCATTCCTCCAACGTCTTTCAGGTTCTGCCCGAGACTCGCTACTCCGTGGTTAAACGATGAGATCGCCTTCATGCCCCACCGCTTAGTCGTGTTAAGCGACTCTCCTAATGAAGCAGAAACAACTTCATAGTCTGAAGTCGTACGTCCGCCTACGATCTTAGGAGAGGTTCTCCCGGAGTGATCCCCGACGTACTTATCAGGAACAAACTCTTCTTCTTCTTCTTCAGCAGGCACATGCGGATATTCTAGAGCCTGGGTAGGAGCGAACAGGAACTTACTTGCGTACTCCATGTACGATACGTCTCCGGTTGGGTGATCCTTCTTCCATTTAGCCTCAGCTAATTCCTGGTCGCCCATATCGGAGTACTGCGGGTACTTCTCTCTGAACTCAGTAATATTCATTGCCACTCCTCAGAGTTATCTGATTCCTGCAGGATCATCTGTTTCTATGATCACACCACCTTCTGTCGATGCGTTCATCTTATCTCTGATCCTCGTCATTATCGTTTCCAGCCTCTTACCATTACGTCCTCCTCTGGCCTGTTCTCCTAGTGCTCGTACAACGGCAAGGTCGAGAGGTTGGTCCGTGCTGGCAGACGCTTCGATTATTGCGTCCTGGTAATCTTTCATCATGTCCTGGTAGATGTCCGAAAGGTCAGGAGAGAGGATTCCTAAGGCTTTCACAGCTTCGTCCTGGTAGACCTCCTTGTAGATGAAGTCTTCCTCGGTGTTTATGACATGCTGTATCTGTGTCTTGAGTTCGCTCTTCTCTTCCTTCAACTTAGAATCGAGCAGCCCGGTTAGTATCTTCCTGTCACTGTCGCTCAGTCTTCCTGTGTTATTGCTATACTGTTCTTTCCACCGCTGCTCATCTTCCTTGTTCCTTATAAGCAGAGCGTTGTATCTGAGCACTCTGAAGACCTCTGGATCAGTCCGGTCTGCTACGCCTTTGCCCTGGATGTGATCCTGGAAGAGTTTCATGGCGTATGTGTAATCGACACGGGACATCATATCTTTGAAAGGCTTACCGTTGGCATCGACACCAGTTCGAAGCTCCTCAGCTTTCTGTATCGCTAAGTCTCTCGATGTGAGAAACCGTCCGGTGTCCTTATCCTCGTACACGGAAAGAGAGTTCAAGCTTAGAGCTGCATCGGCGAAACTGTTCGTGATGCCCTGCTCATATTCTTTCACTGCCTCTTCCTCAGCAGCTATAGCAGCCTTCTCATTAGCAGCCCCTACAGCAGCAGCTTGGTTCCTGTACTGGATCGCCTTGGCAGCGTGCTTTGTATCGAGCACTCTGGTTCCACTACCATCGGCCTCATCGATGAAATCCATGATGCTATCGTCACCAAGCTTCACTGCCCTCATACCTGCCTGCTTAACGAATAAAGCTGTTATCTCGTCTCTGCTGAACCCAAGCACTGAGGCGAACTCCTGCATCTCAGAGAGTGCTCCACGGAGGCTTTTGCCCTCTTTGAGAGTGTTCCTGATAACGATGTTCGCTCGTGCTTCCTGCTTCACGGTCAACTCTGCGTGTGCCTCTTCCAGCTTCTTCAGCTTGAAGGCTTCCTCTATTGTGGATTTAGCCTTGAGTGCTTCAGGAGCGAATGACTTCAACGCTTCTTTGTGCTGAGGTAGTTCGTCCATGTACCTCTGCTCAATAGCAAGGAGACGGTTACCCATGCCTAAAACAACTTCACCTGTCTCCGGATCAACTAGGGAATTGCCCTCATCGTCTGTTGGGTCTTCCCACGGCAGATGTCCGAATTCTTCTTCGGTGCGCTTGATCTCGGCAATGTAACCGTCCAGGGCCAGCTCACCTTCCACTTTGTTGTACCCATTGATGAACGCTCTGGTGTGCTCATCGAGGTTCACATCTGTTTCCTGGTATCGTGCCAGCATTCCTGCATGGGCATCTTCCTTAGCAACGTGAGCGTCCAGTTTGCCCTTCTCTTCGAGGAACACCATTGCATTGCTAAGAGTCCTTTGCAGAGAACTGCCTTGTGGAACCTGGGCGTATGGATCGGTAGGAGACGCAGCCGGTCTTATGCCAGGAAGTCCTCCTGTTTGACTCAGCTGCGTCCGTGAATTCTTTCGAGTCTCAGTTTGCCTCGGCATCCTTAGATTCCTTCCTTCGCTTTCAGAAATTGTAAGTGAGACCTGTGGCCGGAAACACCCGCAGATGCTATACCTAAGCCCATCTCAAGTAATCCTGGTTTAGAAGCTTTAGCCTGCGCTACCCTGGAATTGCGGGTAACCTCAGCCTTCTGTAATTGCAGTCTGTTCTGCAGTATGCCTGACTCATAGTTGTAATCGATGTTCCCTTTGCTAATACTCTCCTGCGTGATCTCGTTATTGATCACTGCGAGTGGGGAAACTCCTGCCTCTGCTCCTGCTACACTAGCTGTGCTCCGTCTCTTCATTGCAGCCAGGGCATTCGATAGGACATCTGAGCGGTGCTTCACTCCCTGCTCATGCGCATTCTGCTCGAGAGCAGCTTTGTCTGAAGCGTAAGCAGCCTCTGCACTATTCTCCATCGCATTCGCCTGAGAACGTGCTTGCATTGAACCGACGAGTGCAGAACCGATTGCTAATGCGGTATTGAGTTCACACATGCGTTTATTCCTTTCGTGAACATGTAAAACGGTTCGTAAGAATGGAGGTGATGAATTGTGTCTTCATGGATCGTAAATCCCAGCCACTTCAACCAATCCTGTGCCTCTTCGTTTGCAACGTGAACGAAGTTAAACAAGAACGGAGACATTTTCGAAAGCCCATCAATCACCATACGAGATTCTCTGGCAAAGGTTATCCTGTCCCTCTTGTTCTTGAATAGATCGTTTGAGCATAGGAACCAGGGGATGCAGAAGTTCTCCTTACCAACTCCTGCAAACCCCCAGAATCCTACTATCTTTCTGTCCTCGTTCTCGATCACATAGACCATGTTGGAAGACCTTACTGAAAACTCCACCGCTTCACGAACGGGTAGTCCTGTTGCGCTTACCACTTCCACCTGATCAATCTCTCTCAGTTCCATATCTAGAACTCTTTCGATGTCTGTGGTTTCCATGATGCGGTGCGTAATCATATTTTCTCCTATCCCATCATTGATGATCGAGTGAAGTACTTGCCCTCGTAGGTCGCAGCCTGGATAGAGCAGGGCAGGTATGAATTGCTTACGATATCCAGTTGATCTTTCCCGTCACCACGCACGAAGACTCTTTGTTCTTTGGATGTCATGGTGGTCTCGAAGTCGAACTCGTGGGTCTGCATAGTTCTTTCTGCAGGAGTGAACTCGATCTTGAAATAACCTGTGTCCTTAATGTTGAATGTCACAGTTTTGATCTTCAGGTTTCCTACGAGACGATCAACTCCTGATCCGTCAGGGGCTTTCATCCCTAACTCAGAGAAACGGTAACGCATTGTATTGCGTATCCCAATATGACAGGCCACGCCTGTATACACGCCAGTGACGTATACAACAGTGGTTGCTCCTGCGTTGCTCACAGAGGAAATAGGAAGTTCTTCACCAGTTGTTGCGTGGACAACGCACCAATTTGATGATCCATTAACACCTACGTACGACATTGTGAATGGTGTTATTCCAGAACCACCGTACCCACCATTGACTTCCTCTAGGCGATCCAAATGTACCCTGAAATCGAGATCACCAGTGTTTGCCTTCTCAAGGTCGATCTTCTCCATCACGATATCAACCCCGTCGTCTCCGACTACATAGATGAAATTGTCTAAGATGCTGAACCAGAGAACATCATAAGGTAGTTCCCAAGTTCCCCATGCAGACTGAACCTTCTCTGCTCCGTTCCACATCATCTTGTAGACGTAGATGAATTCCGTTCCTGTCTTACCGACCAGAACGATATCGTGTGATGCACTTCCAGCCAGGATGTTCACATCGGCAGGAATGTAGTTAGGAATGTGGGCAGTCACATCAGCAGCGTCGTTGACTATGGAATCAGGCTGCACGAAGTACTCCCTAAGAGCTGCGTTGTTAACCTTAGGCACTGTGAAGTAAACATTAGGCCCGATCCCCACAGGAGCACACACATCTGAAGTTTCGAAACGTGTAGTCTGTGATATCGAAACTGAAGAAGGAGTCAGCAACCCTTCGGAAGAGAGAAGGAACTGCTGCTGATCAGAGAAGATGAGTAAATCCTTCTGGAATGCAATGGAGTACTTAAGGTTAGCAACTTCGTTTGAAGAGACAGCCTGGTCGATTATATCTGTGTCGAGAAGCTCTAACACAGTCCCTCGATAGAAGTTGAAGAAATCGCTTGTACAGGACAAGACGACATTTTCGGATGTCAGCAGGCCGAGTCTATTATTAAAGAAGAAGACACTGTTGATTGGAGCACCAATGAAGGAAGGATCAGGAGAAGAATCCTCATCACCTACACTCCGTTCTTCCCAATAGATCGGACTTACTGTGAACGTGTTCGCTGCGGTCCTGACGATCTTGTGTGGCATAGTGTTTTGGTCAAAACCGTTGTCGATCCCAGGCTTTGCTATCTCGTTCCACACACCAGTTCCATCGTCGTTTGCGCCAGAAGCTGAGTACTGCACATAGTAATTGTCGAATTTATTAGATGCATCTCCAGATACTTCCATAATGAAACCGTCTGTAGCAACAGGAGGTAGATCAGAGAATTTCTGAACAACCTTCTCGTATGCCTTCAGAACTTCACCCTGGTAACCATCAGAAACGGAAAGCTCAAAGGCATCCCCTGTACCTTTTACTATGTGGATCATATCTACCCCAACTTTTGTGAACGTCCAACCAGTAGGATAATCGGTCTCTAACTGACCATGCAAAAAATTACGGAAGGTGAACACGGCATCTCTATTTGTAGCACCATTGTCCATGTGTCCAGAAACGCCACCACCTTCATCCACTAGCGTGCCGTTGATGAAAATGGAACAATGGGTATCATCTACATACTGTTTAACCCAAATGAGGGCTTCCTCCGGCCAGGCCGAAGAGGTGCTCCCACTTTTAGCTGGGTATACTCCCTTGTTCGTCACTATCGTGTAGTCGGCTACAGTGGTCGCCCTGATAGCACTCTTTGGATTGTTGGAAGAGAAATACTCCTTATAGTCCGTGTTTTCGGTGAAATCCCCTTCATACAACTCTACCCAAATAGGCTCCTCGCTCGAAGAGTCGTCGCTCCAATCACCTGATGATCCTGATCCGTTTATAGTGTACGCACGTTCGTAAATTCCTTCAGAATCACCACTCGTGCGGAATGATGCTGCCCAATACTGCGACACAGCGACATCGAATACCAGGGCTATATACGATCCGTTGGTGACAGACACTGAAGAACTGAGAGTTATCTCCTGTACTCCCGTCGTTGTGCTATCTACCGTCATTGATCCGGTTGCTCTATCCGTTCCGTTCGGCACACTCCCTGATAAATTCTGAGCACGAATAGTTAACGTGTTTGTCCCTCCGGAGAACGGCAGCCCAACTATCTTGAACTTAACCCTATCAAACCCCCAAGTTGATCCTGAGGTGTTCTGCAAGATTACGGCTTTATCTCCGTACGACCCTACCGGACTGCCCCCTCCTACGACGATTAGATCACCGTCGCTGTAAGAGGAAGGTTCGTAAAGAAGAACGTCACTACCTATGTCTCCGTACTGGACAGTACACTTCGTCCCATCGACTGTATAAATCTCAATAGGATTGGAAGAATCTCCAGTGAACAATGCGATGTATCTCTCGCCAGTGTCCCTGTTGATCAGGTGTCCATGCACATTGCCATCAGCAGTTGAAGTGACCTGGGTGAGAAACTCAGAGCCAGGTCTTTTCTCTAAACCGTGAACGATGGAAGGAAGAGCATTCTCCATCAATTCACACTGATTCTCTAACCGCAGAACCGCAGGCTGTTGGCTTACGCCTCCAACAAGGGAAGGTATAAGCTTGCTGATCAGTCCCATAATTACCTCCTCTGTCCGAGGCGTATAGGATTAGAGTGCCTGCGGATCGCATTACTTACTGAATAAGACTCGAAGATATTGTGCTCACCGATATCAGATTCATGCTCCATGAGGCGCAACTTGGCTTGACTCTCGTTGAATTCAGTGAACCCTACAAGACTCTCAGCCCCGATTGTCTCTCCCTGGAACACACGAGCAGCACGAATGGCAATGTAATCTCGTGCTACCTGGGGGAGGTCTTCGTAGTCCAGGAACCAGACGATATTGACAGAAATATCCTGAGTGAATTCATAAGTCTGATTCGCTTTGTCGTACAGGAAACCTCCCCTTGTCACGACTTCATCTGTCTTGTAATACCCGTCGATCCTCAAAACGTTTGCTGGGATTGTGATCTTGTTAGTCGCCCCATCCGGAGACAAATCGTAGTCATAATCGGAGTTACAATGGAGACCTGTGCTCTGCACTTCCCTTGAAACACGGTGGAGAATGCTACGAGCAAGGACAGCCTCTACGAGATCACTGTCTACAGCGGTGACCTCAGACTCCCCAATACTGGAGAGCATGAGATTCATCGCTTCGAGTTCTGTCATGGGAACCAAAGAGAGTGAGGTTCCGGTAAGATCGGTAATCTGGATAGTCATGTCCGGTTCCCCTTTCTTAGGTCACGGTTATTTCTTGCGTCGCTGTCTGTTTACCGGCCAGGTAATAGACAAGAGTGTAAGTTGCAGGATCGAGCATCAGAGGATTCGACCAGGAACCATCGGCCTGGGTGGTTGTTTTCCCACGCAGAGTGAATGTTCCAGCATCATATTCGCTCTTAAGGTATGCACTGATCTGCATGTCATCGATGTAGTCGCCGGTTACGGAATCGACAGCTGCGAGTGCGTCTGTTCCTCCGTAGTCCTGGTTGATTACTTCAGAACCAGAACCTCCAGCACCGCTTACCCAAGCTGCGTCACCTCTGTTACGGATCGCCTCAAGAGAATCAGTAGCTGTGTTGAACCCGGTTCCCTTAGCAGCAGCGAGAGAAGAAATGATTGTGTCCTGTTTCGCTTCTGTCGCATCCCCGCCTCCGCCTGCAGCAGCCGTATCCAGGAGATTATCGAGTCTCCCGCCATTGGCCCAATCTCCCTGCAGTTCAGCGGTATCTACAAGGATGGCATCTACAACACCATCAATAACTCCAACTTCAGTATCGATAGTTGTAAGCGATGCAGGTAGGGTGGTTCCTGTGTCTACAAGGACGGCATCTACAACACCGTCAATGGTGTCGATCTTCCCTTCAATTGTTGAGAGAGTCGCAGGTAGCGTGGTTCCGGTGTCTACCAGTATGGCATCAGCAACGCCATCGATGGTGTCAATCTTAGAGTCAATCGCAGCAAGCCCGGAGTCAAGCTCAGCCTTCGTGGGAGGATCGTATACAGCCAGAGCATCTGCGACTTCACTCTGTACTTCGGCATCCCAATCAGAATTCCAGGGAATTTGCTGCAGATTGTCTCCCTGGTTTCCAACAGTCGTCATAAGGTTTGGAACATTAATAGCTGTGTTCCTCACATCAGCACCGAAACTACCAGCACCTGTGTGTCCGGTATAAGGCTCATCCCACACAGCATCCGCCACATCAGCAGCGGATACGTCATTGAGATCGCCGATAGCAGCATCCAGGTTGTTGCCTATGATGTTGCCTGCGGTCCCTGCGCCGTATGCGCCAGGAAGAGCAGTAGCCCAAGGATCGCCACTACCACCGGCAGCAGCAAGAGCAGCTCCTGTCGATCCAGCACCTGAATGGTCTGCAACTAATTCATCCCACACCGCATCGGCTATAGCAGCAGCTGAAGGATCGTTAAGTCCGGTAATCTGAGCAGGAAGCGTGGTCCCAGTATCAACAAGAACAGCGTCTACGTTGGAATCGATGGTGTCGATCTTCCCGTCAACAGCGGAGAGTTCTGCTCCAGTGGCTGCATCATAATCAGAAAGAGCAGTGTCCACTTCAGCATTAACTTCAGCTGCCGTTAGATCATTCAAGGAACCTCCGGAAGCGAATAGTTTGTCGTAAATAGCTTCCTCAACTACCTGGAATTCGTGTCTTACAGGAAGAGCACCACTCGCACTGACGAGTACTACAAGCATGCCTACAGTTGCTGTGTCAGTAGCGTCGAGAGTTGCGTAGTAATACCCGTCTGAAATATGAGTAGCACCTCCGCTGTTCTTACTTGGAAGGGTGGTTCCTCCGTGTTTAAAAAGTTTAATGTCTGTATTTGCGATAGTTAACCCTGTCTCGGCAGTCTTACCGTCAGCATCATCAACGAAAGGTCCGAGTAGAATTTCCTGACTTGCTGTACTTTGTCTTAGCGTTAGCATTTCTTTTCTCCATTAAAAGACATGACGGTTATAGTGGTAAGCAAGTACAGGGATAGTAGGACCACCTCCACCTCCGCCTACATATTCGTCAAACCCAATATCCCAAGAACTTCGAGAATCCCCATCAATATCGTCATCGAATGGAAATACTCCGTCTGCTGACAGATCAGTGCCTGCTCCCATGGTTGTTCTATCTGCTTCTACGATGTGGAAGTCGTCCTGGTTTGAGGACTCATATGTAAGGGAGTATGATCCTCTTCCGTTGTCTCCTGAGTCGTAACAAGTCGTATCATTTGGAGACCCGTAGACATCATCATCGTTTCCATCAGCAAGGCAGTTTTTGCGATACATAGTTGAATTAACATTGAAACCCTGCTCACAGTTCACAGCTGTACAGTTGTAGCAGTAAAGGGTTCCTGAATAGTTCCTGAAACCCATAGAATTACCTGCACCTGTTGACCGTATATCGCTAGCTAAACAGTTGATTGCGTGGATGTAGTTGTTTGCAACGGAGATAAACGCTGAGATCGCTGCAGTTGATCCTGAACTGGTGTTTAAAATATCGTGTGCTATGCATCCTGTGAAATCTGTATAAGAATAATCGCTTCTGAACACATTTCTGTTTGCAGATTGCAATAATGAATAACTGCCGACCTCTATATCCTGCGTAGAAAAGTAAGCTTCGCCGACGGTCCAGAAGGACATATTAGACGAAGTAGTGAATAGCACTCCTTGCCCAGGGATTCCGCCATGGGAGTGTCCTGAAGCTGGGCGCACAATCCTAAAGTAACTAGCGTTTGTCGTTGCTCCTCCGAATGTAACTTCAGCAGTCACAGTGTACGAAGAACTATCCGCATAACACTCAAGTACTTCGCTCTGATTCAGAGAAGATAACGCATTGTCGGTGTCTGATTCCCATGAAGATAAAACAGTATAATCTCTAGTGGCGTTGCCGAATGTACTAATGTTCTCGTTAGTTCCTGTTCGTCTAGATGTAGCCATTATGTCAACCCCACGATTCTGCCAATAGTGTCCGCCGAAATTAGACTGTTGTTGTATTTATCCCAAATTATTCTTCTGACTTTTGATTGGTCGATGACTTTTCCTTCGAGCGGTTGATAGGTATCCTCAGGATTCCGCACACGAGACCAATTAACACTCGCAGTCCATGTCGGAAACTCTGTCATTAAATCTTCAAATCGGATACAGAACCTTCTCTTGGCTGTTGGAATCAGCAATATGTCGTCACGTTCCTCGATTTCATCTGAAGAGAAACTCCTAACCTGGAGAGCACGAGCAGCCTTTTCTACGTTAATATTGTCGCCGACATTCACCTTAACAATCAAAAACTTTTTCCTCTCCTGCACGCCGAACTGGTGTTCTCCATCTACCACAGCGATGATGTCTCCCTCTTTCTTTCTCCCTACTTCTTGTTCATGACGACAAGCAATTAACATAGAAACGATAGGCATTTGTTATCTCCTTTAAATGTGGAAAAAAAGGGGCCACCCAATTCAGGGTGACCCCTTAGGTGTCACTTCAAGGACTATGGATCAACTATCAGTCCAAGGAGAAGCAGCGTTAGCAGCAGCAACTCCAATGCCCAACTCGATGCAAGACTCGGGGCGCAGGTATCCGTGACCAATGGCATACTTGGAGACGAGCAGATGACCCTGCCTCTGAATCTCGTACTCACCTTCCATCGCCAAATCCATCAGCTTGACAGTTCCTACGGCTTCCTTAGCGAAGACGATCCCGCAGGTTCCGTAAGTACCAACACCAGAACAGTCAACACCGTGGTAGGTTGCGCCAGTGAGGTCAGTGAGAGGCATGTTGTTACTCTTAATGATGGTAATGCCTGCGACCCTGAATACGGAGGCATCGGCATACGCACCTGCTCCGCCCCAATCCTTATTAATCAGATCGGTGTTCTGGGCCAGGAGGTAATAGATGCTCGGAGGAACAACCGCATACCTGCCATCCTCAGGGACATCGTTCTCGTCCATAGTCTGAGCAGCAGTGAACAGTGCGGTAGCAAGGGCAGTACCCTTCTCGGCAGTAGTGAGAGCAGCCCACGCACTAGAAGTAGCGGAGACGGCAATCTGAGTACCACCAGAGTTACCAGTGATTACAGTCGCAGCCCTAGCACCGATGACGATCTCCTGCATGACGTTCTTATCGAAAGCCTGCGCAAGAGTACGTCCCATCTCGGTGCTGTAGATCGAGCGCACATCGTAATGGTTCATGGCCTCGTCGATGGAAGCCAGGAAAGCCTGGGCCAGAAGCAGGCCATCAATGGAGATGACACGCTCTGCGTGGTTCACAACGGTTCCGACCAGATACGCTCCAGGCGTATGATACGCAGCAGCAATCTGACCAGTGAAGGGGAACTGAGCACTCTTGCCGTTCTCAATCGTGCGAACGAGGTGCTTGTCGAGCATTACGGTCATCTTCTCAAACGTGGTGAGGACTTCCCCACCGAAGACCTTCAGGAAAAGCTGAAGTACATCAGAACCGGCAGCGTTGGCATCACCGATTCTAGAGGGGGTTGCATTGGGAGCAGCCATGATTTGAACTCCTTTAATAAATAAGAATGGTTTGTTGTACGATGTTGTTTCTTTGTGATTCCCATTCGCCTTCAAAGGTGTCCGTTGACTGACCGCCCCTCAGGGCTTCTATGTCATTGGGCTTTTCTGGTGTCCTGGTACTTTCCTCGCCTAAAGAAATGTGCTTCGATGGACCTTTTCTATAACTGCCTTTCGATATGCAGGGTCTTTAGAGTAGCGAGGATCACCCATTGCAGCAGTCATTTCAGCACTGCTTGCGAATCCGTCTCCTGCTTTAGAAGCGGGAGAGTCACCCTCAACGAGCGAAGGGTGAGTTCCTACAGCTTCGGTGTAACGAGTCTTCAGGGATGTGAGAGCTGTCTTGACTGTGTTGATATCTCTGGAACCGAGAAGCTCATCAATCGCTTCTATTTCTGATTCATTCAGAGCTTCAGCAGCCCATTCGACAACTTTCTCATACTCAGCTTCGCCACCTACGCTTTCAAACGCTTCTTTACGGAAGTTATCCCTGAGGGCTTCCTGACCGGCAATGTAGTTATCTACCGTTTCTTTCGGATATCCAGCCTTTTCCAAACTAGCGTAGTCCTCAGCAGTCAGTTCTCCGTTCTCTAGATACGATTGCTCGAACGCAGAGAGGTCTACAGGTGCATCGGCAGCGTCTGCAGCACCGGCATCAGCATCTGCAGCATCAGCACCGGCATCAGCATCTGAAGCATCTGAAGCATCCGGAACGGTAGGAGAAGGATCGCCTGTTGCGTCCACGCCTTCTACCGTAACTCCAGCTTCAGCCAGCTTCTCTTTCAGCTGCTTGATTTCTAGAGCTTGCGCACCGATCTTTGATTCAGCGTTCTTGTATCCACCAACTAGAGCGTCCTGGTCTTTAAACTTCCCTGCCAGGAGATCGCCGTTAGGATTCGTTCCTTCTTCAAGTTTAGCTGCCATCTTCTCATCATGTCCCTCGGGTGGATTAACACCAGTGTCCGTGGGAGGCATATCGATTCGTGACATGTTTTCTCCTAGTTAATTTAATGTCTTGTGCGGGTGAGTCCGTTAACAGCATCAATCACGGTCACCTCAGCGTCTTTAGGTGAGGCAGTGTCTGCCCTCATTGCCGTAACAGCATCGGCAGGATTACCTCCAGCTGGAGCTTCTGCAATTTGAGGCTCAGTAGGGACCACTTCTTCCTTGGTCTCTTCCAAAGGTGTCTCTTTAACTTTCTTGCTCTTCGCCATTATTCTGATATTCCTTTCGTTAAGTTACCGGCAACCTGAGGAGCAGCCCTGTTAGCTAACTCCATCATCTGTGCCTGCTGTTGTTCCGCAGCGACTTCCTCTTTATCTCGGAGGAGATTCTCGGTATCAACACCTCGACCTCTCGCTGCACGTTCAATGTATGTTCTTATGTCTAGGTGCGGGAGAGCAGCATCTTTGACAAGCTCCAAGTCCATGAGGAACAGTGACATTCTTTCAACATCGTGCGTCCTACCAAGGGCTTCGAGTCCTGTTGTGATTACTATTTGCGTTGCGTTATCAGGCAGTTTCGGAAGCTTCTTCTTCTTCTCCATTTGCTTCTTAATCAGCTTAAGGAGAGGAAGCTGCAGCTCCTGGCTCAGCAGGGAGTAGACACCTCCGAGGGTATCTTCGAGTTCCCTTGCCATGAACCTGATCTCTTCCGCTGTCACACGTTCTCCTTGTCTCTGGATCGCAGAGTTGAGCATGAACACCTGGGACAAACTCTTGCGAAGCTCATCGATTGTTTCTTTCGCAACTCTGAAGTCCATCGCTTTCGCTACCTGCATGACTGTCACATCCTCAGACCGACCAGGCTTTACAGCCCCGTTCTCTGACTGAGCTACTGTACGCTGCGATGTGACACCGTTAGGATTGACAAGGAACAGAACCTTCGACATTATTGCCGATCCTTCAACGACTGACATGGACAACGATTCGAGACTTCTCAAGTCGCCTAAGTGCTCCTCGACAAGACCTCGCCCGTAGTCCTCACCATGAAGACCCATCCACCGAAGCGGAAGCCAGGGGCAGTCATCAAGTCGGTAAGTTCCTGCAGATTCTGGTACGATAACATCATTGACTTCCTGAGAGACCTTCCAGTGCGTCTTCGCTCTGACTACTCTGGTGAACATCTCAACAGGTTCATCAATATTTTTCTGAACGTTCATTACCGCATCTCGAATAGAGTCCGGCAACGCCAAGGGTGATACTTCTTCCCTCACGACTATCTCAAGAACGAGTCCTAATGGATCACGCTTGACAACATACTGGTCCAGCCTGTACACCCTGAGCCTTTCCTTCTGTTCGTTCAGGTAAAGCAGGGCATTCCCGGAAGTGATGAGATAACGTAGAGCCTCGAACACTGGAACACGCAAAGCCTGACTCTCGATCTCGTCCATTATCATTTTCTCTATTTCAACGAGAATCTTCTCAGCCTCTTCCAACGCCTCTTTATCTAGACCGTTTTTCCTAGCTTCTCCCTTGTCTATCTTCTGCCTGAAGAACGGTGAGTTCGGAGGGAGCAGCGCAAGGATAAGTTTGGATGCCAGGTTGTTCACACCTCTCGCTCCCATGCCTTGATAAGGAGTAGGGAGGTCGGAGTTTTCTTTATGGCCTTGGGGAGGAAGCAAACTAGGGATCGTGAGGTCCGCACAGTCCCTTCCACGCTTTAGTACATAGTTCCTCTCAGTATCCAACTTTGTCCATCGGGCTTTATGTGACATCGATAACTCTCCTTACTTCTTCGAGATGCCGAGGCCAGTTCCTGCACCGCCCTGGTTGAGGGACACCTGGAGTCTACGTTTACCTAGTTTCCTTCGTTTGATTTGTCCTTCTTCAGCTTCACCACCAGCGTTAAGTTCAGCCAGTTTAATCGGAGGTGGAGGTGCTATAGGTTTAGGCATTTTTGGATTTGGACACATTGACTTCTCCTTTTTCTCGGTTGTCCTCAGCGATCTGCTGAAGCTGTAGATCAAGAGAAGTCTTGAGCAAAACAACAAGCTCTCTCTTGCCTGCGTATCTGAAGATTTCTCTCTCACTTTCGTCGATGGAGGGACACTTTTCAGGAAACAGCCTATCCAATTCTTCGATAAGCCTTGGTGTATCCATTGGAATTTCCATTATTTCTCCTTACACACAAGGGACTTTTTGAAAGAAAAGAGGCTATACCATTTGGTATAACCTCTTGTTTTCTCTTGTCTGTTAGTGGGCGATGAAGATTATCTAATTAATACGCACTGTTACACCTCACATTTGTCACCTATACAGGCGTATTCCATAGCTCCTGCTGTCCTGTCTTCCCCCTCATAGGTTGACAGATTAGACCAATCGAGAATCGGCATTGCAGCAGACAGTTCCTTGTACTTTTCTTCAGTAATATCTTCGTACGGAGCGAGATGGTAATGGCCACCATCATAAGGAAGGAAGGATAGACCTCCTATATCATCCCAATGCTTGTACACCCAGGCTCCTACCTCTAGCCATTCATGCTCCTTGACGTAGATTGTGACCGATGGATTGTGCTCACAATAATAAGTCTTAAACATATTCCAGTACTCTAGCTGCTCGAGTGCTGAGATATTATCCTTGAATATCCCATCCACGTTTGGAGACTTTACGGGAAATTCGAAGACCAGAGTACTAGCGTCTTCTTCTGTCTGTCCAGTCTCTGGGTGGTAAGGTACTCCATGATTGGCTAGAAATTCAGCAACAGGATCAGTAGCTGAAACCCTAACCCTCCTAATGTAGTATGGAGAGAACCTTGGGTGAATTCCTGAGGAAGTATTAGTTAACTGCGAGACTGTTCCAGATGGTTTCACGCAGGTAACAGCAGCAGGCATGTTGATGCCTAAAGCCTCAGACCACCTCTGCGCTGTCTCCAGGGCGACCTGCCGTAGAACAGCGAGGTTTGACTTCATGGATGTGATATCGTCAGTGCCATTGAGATATTTGTTATCCATCGTTCCTGTGAGAGATACTCCAAGCAACCTTTCATCCTCACAGTTATACTTCCACTCTTCACTGACGAACTTGAAATCAGTGAGTGTGCTTTGAATAACGCCTAGGATTGTCGCATGCTTAACCTTGTCGTGAAGAGATAGAAGAGTGTCTTCATGGCGCACGATAACCTCAGTCAGATTACAGAACTGGCGAGGACGTAGAGCTATCTCACCGCAAGGGTTGACTCCTGCGTCTCCTTCCCACAATCGCCTGGGTGCAGCGGAGCAAGACATCAGAGCCTGACGGTTCACGATCCCTCGCTCCCCTGTTCCGGACCTCATAAGTGAGATCCACTCTTCAAGAAAGATTCCCATGTCTGGTTTCTCTGTGTAGGCCACTGAATTATTTGAGAGCATACGATCAGGGTGTGTGATCCAGAACTGTCCCTGCTTGGCATCTCTCATCCTTGGATCGGATAGGTTGCTGAGGGAGATCGTTGCGGATCGTCTCACGCCTCCGGACACGACACAGTTAGCAATCTTGCACACGATGTCGTAGACCTCTAGCGAATTGAGCTTGCGTCCCTGTGCTGCCTTAAACGTGGCAGTAGTGAACTCAACCAGTTCTTTAAGAGGTTCAGGGCCAGAGGCTCTACCACCGAATGTCTTGAGGACTGCACCCTTCGGCCTGATCTCAGAGTAATCTATAGCAGCAATACCACCGCTGTAATATAGATTAGCGACGTAGTTATTGTATGTCTCCGCCCATCCAATTTTGCTGTCCTCTACAGTAAACTTCAAGTGATCCGACCTATCCCATAGTTCAGGAACATCAGGTAACTGGTTAATGTACTGCCTCTCAACAGAGAACCCTACGCCTGCGCCGTTCATCAGTATGTAGAGTACTTCCGAGAATGATCGAACTCTGTCAATTGGAGTGTATGCGCAGTTGTAGCCAGCTATATTGTCATTATCCAAGGCTGTACCGGCAGACCACAAAGCTCTCATGCTAGGCACAACCTCCTTCTTATGAACTGCGTGGCAAGCTGCGACGTACTCTTCCATCATGCCTTCTGGAACTCTTCTTGACATGTAATCCCCGTACCTTGCTACGCTTTCTTTCCAAGTCTCCCTCTCTCCAGTTTCAGGTATGTACCTTGCGTACGTCCTCTTAAATATAAAATCTTCATACTGTCCCATGCAGATGTTCCTTTCTATGATGAACAGAAAAGGGGCCATCCCGAAGGACAGCCCCCTATGTTTAGGACAACTATTCTGCAACTACTTCTTCATTGAAACATTACAAATAGCTTAACGGAACAATGCACAAGTATCATTAGAGGCCAGAACACGGACAGGCACATCACAACCAAAAGGTTTCCGATAGTGCATTTGCTAATATCAGGTCCGGAAAAGAACCATAGAATTGTGCTTAACCACCCTATTCCGTAGATGGATAAGAAGGTGGAGTCCACAGTTTTACCTCCTTTGTTTCAAAGTTATAGTCTTCAGCTCTGAGTATCCGAGCTACTCGTGCTTGGACGATTGCATCCTCTTCTGTTAAACCCTTCGCTTCGTAAGCCTCTACAATGCGCTCCCACACATAAGGCTTCCACGCTTCAAGGCATCCATCCAGAATCTTCTCAGCCTTCTTAGGGCCGATCCCAGGGCAGCCTTTGAATCCATCTGCGGTGTCACCTGTCAGTATCTGCGTATAGAAGTTGTAATCAGCTTCTTTCTCAGTGACGTACCGCAGCGTGTTATCCTTCCAATCGAACAACCATCCTGGGATCGTCTGCATATCCTTGTCGGCTGAAGCGATGATGTATTTGTCTGGTGTCCTCGTAGAGAGAATGCCCATAACATCATCAGCTTCGAGACCTTCCTTCAAGCGAGTCGAGTAGGCTTCTTGGAGATGATCCCTTATTCCATCTAAGAGTTCTGGCTTCTCCTTGTCTGCCCTGTTCGCCTTGTAAGATGGAAGTACTTCGTATCGAAAGTTAAGAGAACCTGTGAGGCACACGATTACCTTGACAGTGCCTGTCTTTTCGATGAGACCGAGTATGAACTGGTCTGTGTCGAAAATTGCCTTGTCGAGATTGGACGACGTTGTTACACAGTCATCTCCCCAATCGATTTTTGTCGCGTTAGTGAATGCGAAGCGGTACAGGAGGATGTCACCATCTACCAATAGAACGGTAGCGGGACATTTCTTCATTCAATTGCACCTACGAAAACATCGTCAGGAACATTTCTCCTGCCAGAACTATCCCTTGAAACCTGTTTGGCGATGGTGCTGATTCCCATGTAGTCGAGCTGCCCAACAGTATTGGAGCTGGAAACTGCAAGTGTATTGAGTAGAGACTTCAGCCCCTCCATCCCGCCTGTCTCAAAGGCGATCATGAAGTCCAGGTACTGTTTGGCTTTCTTCAAGTCCTCGATGCCGTTCTTCTGCTTATACCTTCGGATGTACTTGCGAATGTTTCCTCTTGAGAAAGCTATTCCATCTCCAGTTCCGAAGATGCACTCGATCTCTTCCAGTTCCCCTCCGTCCTTGTAGCGGGAAGGGGAGTGGATTGTTTCATTTGTATTTGTATTTGTGAAATGTCCGATGTGTGGCATTAGTGCCTCCACGCTGCGATGATCAAGGCGATTACTACGCCTGCGCAGAAGATGCTTGCGACGACAGAACCGAATACAACGAGGTTGGCTAGAACATAAGTATCGATTACTAACTGCATTTATTTCTCCTTTGAAATTAGCTGCTTGCAATTGCGGTGAGGATCGAATGCGTTATTTTCCCACGCCTCGATGTCTTCCCGTATAGCAGTTTCCAGTTCCTCGATTCTCTTCCTTAAGGCATTCGTAAGTGCTCCACTCATAAGTCTCCTTTAATGGGTCTCAGCCCAAGTTCTCCCGATCCCAAACTCACCATCGAGAGGACACTTGAAGTTGAATAGTTTCCCTGCATCTATAATTGCCCGCACACCGAGCTTTCCTACTTCGTTTGCGATGTCAGGGTCTACTTCCATCTGCCATTCATCATGTACGTTGGCGCAGTAAGCCCACCTATATCCGTGCTCTCCGAACTTTGCGCAGCACGAGTCATAGAGCAGGACGTAAGCTTCCTTCATGATGATAGCTCCGGCAGACTGAAGTAGAGTGTTAAGAGCGGAGTGTTGCGATCTGCAAGGGATTGTTCTCCCGTCCAGACCTCTGATCCACCCTTGCACCCTTGCCTTCTGCTGCACTTTACCTATCAGTTTCTTTAAACCTGGAAGAGCAGCAAAGAATGCTTCCTGTATTTCTTTAGCACGCTGCATGGAAACACCGAGAATGCCTGCCAGTGTGCGCACGCCTGCACCATACAAGAAGGCGTAAATAAATCTCTTCGCCTGATCCCTAGTGTCCATTCCACCCATTTCCTGATTGAAGGTGTGGACATCCCCTTCGAGAACAATCTTGATGTACTCACCACCATCGAATGCAGCCATGTACCCTGCGAGTGTTCGTAGTTCGAGGCCCGATGCGTCGATGCCTACGAGCACCTTATTCTTTGGCACTGTGAACAGTTCTCTAAAATCCTTTCCGAAAGGGACGACACCGTTTGCGTTATGGATGGAAGGAACCTGTCCGATGTTCGGGTACATGTGTGTCATTCTGGAAGTCACCGCACCGCAGGTGTTCATGCTGCCGTGTATACGTCCTGTCTCTTCATTGTAGTTCTTCATCAAAGCCTGCTTACCAACCGCAAGCTGCCCGAGTCTCTTCTTGAGCATCTGAGACTCAAGGAGCATAGGGATGATTGGGTACTTCAAGGTCTTAAGGACTTCCTCAGAGACAACAGGCTGTCCCTCTTTTGTGTACTCTTTAGGTTTCCATCCGTACTTCTTCTGAAGCTGATACCCGATGTGGTCATTGCTGTTCGGATTAAATTCGGTGAGCTTGATCTTGCAAATCGGTACACCCTTTGTGTACCCGAGCCTTGCATTGTTCACCTTAGGGACAAATACTTCAGACATTTCGCCCTTACCCCATTTGGCAGGAGCGTACCAAGGTTCGATCATTGCAATCGCCTTAGCGTCTACTTCCTCTTTCCTCTCAGCGAGTGTCCCGTGTAGAGATTGTGCTGCCTTGATATCGAACATGAAACCGTTAGCTTTCTGTTTCAGAAAGATGCTATGAGCACGCAGCTCAGTGTTAAGCACATTCTCAGGAACTGCCTTCTCTATCAGACGATCAATAAGCAGGTCGTTCACAACAACGTCTCTCTCACAGTAGTCCGACATTTCTGGAGACCACTCCTGCCAATCGGTTGTTTCACCGAAGTCGTCCTTGAAGCACCCCATCCTGATTCCGTAGGCTTTGAGACTGTGCGAACCTATCAAACTCCTAGGGAATGTTCCTTTATTGAACCTGCCCCAATCGCTCTTGCTTATATCTGGAGTGGCACATCTCGCCCATGGAAGGGTGTCTACGATTTTCCCTTGAGGTTTCCAATCCGGGTACACTATCTGGATCGCAGGAATATCGAACCCTTCGATGTGGTGGCCTGAAATGGAAGAGGCAGCACCTAATCGTGCCACCCCTTCGTCAATGCTCTTGCTTTGTGAATCGTAGCGATCAATCTCTCCGGTCACTCGATCCTTGATAACGATACAATGAATCTTGTCCATCGTATCGAGTAAACCATTAGTCTCTATGTCGAATACAAGCAACCAGAATCACCTCCTTATTTGCCTCCAGTGAAGCACCATTTCTTCCACGGTGAACGTGCGTAAATTCCTGTTTTAAGGTCTTTATAAACAACTGTGTCTGTCTTAGAATTGTATGCGATAAACACTTTACCTTTCCCTTTAACTTTCATAATTTCTAACCCCTATCTCTTTATTAGAATGGATCATCACTGTCACAGAACATGTCGATATCTGCTCTATCTACCGACAGGAGCCTCCCTGTTTTCTCGTTGAACTGGAGGGTATCTCCTGTTCCTGTAATGCCGGTGAACCTATCCTTCATCACCCGCATCGTTGCGATGTTCTTCTCTTCATCATCCTGAGGATTACGCTGTAGAGCGATAACCCTGTTGGACAACTGGTAGATTGAGCCTGAACCTCGAAGGTCTGAGGGACTGACATCGGCCCCTTCTTCGTGGGCCTTTCCTTGCCCCTTCTTCCTTAGGTGAGAGACGATGAGTATTCCGACCTGGGCTTCCTCAGTAAGGGATGCGAGGGCTGTCATAAGGTTGTCGATGATCCTCCGCTCGTCACCCATTTCCTCTCCCTGGCCTGACACTGTGATAGAGATGTGGTCGAGGACGATGAAGTCAACTTCACACCCAAGTGCGAGATACCTGATTTTCGCCATTAGGTTGTCACTCTCCAAGGAACCGAAGTGGTCATACATAAAGAAGCGTCCGTTGCCTGCGGTAAGGTCGTAAGCTTCCATGTACTGTTCTTTGGTGATCCCTTCTCTATCCAGGTGCAGCCTCTTATTGAGGTGGATGGACATCATTCTCTCAGCAGAGAACTCGTTGTTCTCTTCGAGTGCGACATACCCGACCTTTAAACCTTGGTCGAGCAAGTCCTTGGCGATCTCAGCCACAAGGGTAGACTTTCCAAGGCCGGAGCCTGCGGTAAAAGTCCAAAGCTCTCCCTTCCTGAGACCGTATGTGGTTGCGTTCAGTTTTGGATATGGTGTTTGGTACGCACCTACCCTAGGATCGATATCGAACCTGTTCTCCATTGAACTTCGCAGTTCAGTCCCGTTGATGATCCCGTCAGGTCTCCATATCTGAGCGTCATAAATAGCGGTTGTTATTGCCTTGATTTGCCCGGCTTGAAGGAGGTCGTTAGCATCCTTTATCCCATCGTCCCATGTGACTACCTTCGCCTGTCCAGGTTTGAACAGCATAGCAACTCGCTCAGCTGCTTCTCGTCCCGGCTGATCGTTATCGAAAGCTATGACGACCTCAGGGTAAGACATGCAAAACTCCAGGTTCATTGCGACATATTTGTGCGCATTACCAGCACCGTTGGGAACAGAGACTACCTCCCACTTGTTTTGGAAAGCCTGACTGACACTCATTGCATCGATCTCGCCCTCGGTGATCACGAGGCGTTTGCCTCCCTTGGTCTTGAACCTGTGCTGCCCAAACAGTTCTAGTTTGGATACGTCACCTACCCAACCGAATCGCTTGTCTGGATATCGTAGGTGCTGGGCAACCATGACACCTTCCCAATAGTAGGGAGCGATCTGTACCGTTTCTCCCTTCGCTTTGCCGACTCTATATCCGTAACGAGCGCACGCTGCTTCCGTTATTTTCCTTATAGGGAGAGACCTCACATCCCCATCAATAAAATCCGCAGGTGCTTTATGGTGTTTAGTTGACACAAGCTTTTCTCCCTCCGCTCTGAAGTAGGACCGGCAACTGAAACAGTAGGCAGTCCCATCGTCATAGTTAGCTTTAGCATCTGATGATCCACACTTCTGACATGAAGAATGGAACTGGAACTGCCCACTGTCTCTCTCCATTGTTATCTCCTATTTATTCAGTGCCAAAATCCTCTTCGAACCACACTGGAACATCCTGTTCGAACGCAGGGTTTATTCTGTACTCCATGTATCTCTTGCCTGACCCAGGAGCTGTCTTCATCCTGCTCACGATGGCATCACCCCATCCGGATAATTTCTTGAGATCGTGAATCCTGCTAGGGAGTCTCTCGATGCCGTAGTTCCTTTCAGCAATCAACCCTGTGATCGGATTACCTTCAGACAGGTGCTTTGCGAGTTTCGCTACTTGATTCATTGGTCTTACCTCCAGGTATGTAACAGCCTCGAAGTCAAAGAGACCTCCGAGGCTCATTAATCCATGCTTCAGGGATCAATCCCTTGGCATACTTAAAACCGTTCTTTTCACACCACATTGCGTATGTTGTCTTACTTGTCTTGCTGATAGTGGCGTTAGGGTTAGTGAATACGAAACGAATATCTAATTCAGGGTGCTGTTCCTGAATCATGCAGTGCTTCGCACGATCCTCAGGCATCAGTCTCCCCTTCGATTCGATAATGATTCCGTTCGGGAGTATAAAGTCTGGGGTGTACTTCCTCTTCTTCTCAGGTTGCGTGAATGCAATCTTCATTGTTTCGTATTGAGGATCGATCCCTAGACCCTTGAGTTGATCGGCTATTTTTGACTCAAGCCCAGAGCGGTATCCACGAGCGTACGCAGACTTCCGCTTCTGGTATCCCACTAGAAATCTTCGCTATCCGCTTCACTTGCCTCTTCAGTCTCGTCGGAAGCGTCGTAACCTTCCTCTTCACCGAAACCGTGAGTGGCAGCAGTGGCCCCATTTCCACCAACCAACTCGATGATCTGAACAGCGTTCATGCGAAGAGTCACACCCGCTGCAGCACGAGCAGCCATGAAATAATCCGCCAGGACAAAGGACACCTTAAGGATCGAACCTCCGTAGATGGCAGGAACAGGGGATAACTTATTGCGCTTACTGTCGAAGACATCAGGGGAGATAGTGAACGTATCTCCTGTCTTCCTGCTGGTGATGGTGTGGTTCATCTTGAACTTGAACTCCAAGACACCAGGAACCTCTTCACCATCATCGTCAAGCTGTGGTCCGTAGGGATATTCCTTGACCATCTTCTTTGCTACAGCGGGTTTGGCCTGCTTTTTCGCTGCCTCGAAGGATGCGTCAACAGCAGCATCAATCTTCTCGCAGAGTTCCTTGCACTCATCAGTAGGGATGAGCAGGTTGACCTTAAACACGCCACCTTCGTTGAACTGAGTATCCGGGTTTTTCAGCCATGCATACTTGGCCTCACCCTTCGGGCTTACGAGTCTTTCCTGTTTCTCTTTCGCCATTACAATTCTCCTTTAAATGTAAAGAGGTTCGTCGTCGATATCGTCGATATTAACCTCGCACTGATCATCGAAGCAGTACCCACACACATCGCAGTCCACCGGCAGAATGCCTCTCTCGAACTGCGTGATGAGACACTCAGGCGAAAGGTTTGCGTTGTTGAGTTGGATGTAAATATCGACGGGAAGGATTTCTTCCTTAACCCAGTAGTAGTAAGCGGTGTAGATCAGGTATTTGTCGTTCATACTACTTTCCCTTCCGCATACAGCTTGGCTCTGAACGCAGCCATTGCACGCTTCGCCATCTTTCTAGAATTGCGGTGTACGCACTGACAGCTGGTGAACACACCAAGGCTTTTGTTAAAACCAAGGTGTCCTCTGCCGAAGCACCTGGGGCAAAATGGGAGAGCTTTAGACCTCAGGTAGACCTGCTGATGAGTGAGCATCTTCTGGTGACTTCCGAGAGCTTTCTTGTAGCTTCTCTCGTTCCACCACCTGCGGATTTTAGTGAGCAAGATAACCTCCTATTCAGTAAGGGTTTGCTATTCGGAACCGTATAGTTCATGCGAAAAAATAAGGGGAGTTCTTTACAACAGAAATATCCAGGTCGCCCTGCTGTGGTGTAGGGGGTACTGCATCTTTCAGATTAGCAGGGAGTTGTTCCACTACCTCCTTCCTGAATCGTTCAAGCTGATTCGTTGAGTACATCTGAACAAAGGTTTCTCTTATTGTCTCGTGGAGTTCAGGTATCATGGATGCATGCGCCCCGATACTGTCGTGGATCGTAGTGATCGGACTATCCCAAGCGTTGATAACAGACATAAGATGGGAAGCGTCGTTCGAGTGGATGTAGTTCGGGGAAATACCTTGAACAGCTCTTCTCGAATCGAGGTTATCCCACTTACTTTCCTTCATGCTTACCCTGATCCTGTTCTCACCGAAGTAGGTATTGATTCGCAACGTGTCCTCTTTGGCATACTCCTGGTGAACGAGAAACCCTGAGGGTGTCGTCCACTTAATAGGGATGCCTGCCTGGACCGTCACTTTCGCTACCTCATGGAGCCAATCCATCACCTGTCTAGAGGCTGTCACAACCGTACCTATCGCATCGTGCAGTTTCTCAGCGTAGTACCGAATGGCCTCGAAAGAATCTCCATCTATCTCAAGGTAGTTTTCCTTGATCTTCTCCAGGTCTCCTTTCAGTTGAGTGCGCAACCCATACTTCTTCAAACCGTACGGAGTACACATCACAGCACGCTTTGTGGTCTTCCTTGTTATTTTCCCTTGCCATATAATAGCTTCAGGCACACCTTTATCAGCATCAGCCTGAACCATTTCGATAAGAACATCGGCAACCTCCTGGTAAATGTCTTGCGGTTTGTTTCCTGGGAGAAGGTTCACTGGAGCGGAACCGTCCAACAGCAGAGCACTCAGGTGCTGCAGACCGTTACATGTCCCGTCCATAGCTACAGGCAGGTAGGAGACACAATCTAGCCCGTAGTCCATCCACCGTGACCATTCGATACAGAAGGCGAGAAACTGCCACGGTTCATCGGCTTCAGTCCACCAGAGATTGTTAAGTGCATCAATCCCACACTTGTAGATTTCCTTCTCGTTGTCGGACACCCACTTGTACCGCTCAGGGAAGCTCACCTTGTCTACACCGAAGCAGTTGGCCCCGTGGATCGCAAGCCAGTACGCCCCCTGCTGGTCGAGCTTAACTCCGTCCGCAAAACGCAGAAGAGATCGTCCAGCATCATCGGCCTGGGGATTCACGAACCCCTGCAATGGGTACACCCTGCCTCGGAAATCGGAAGCCCACACAAAGTAGATCGCCTCTTCATCCATGAATTTTTCAGCGAGGCTAATCTTCATGCCTGTGGCAATGCGCTTGCTCCTATTGCGTACTCTCTGGATGTACACATCCGCAGCTTGCTGCTTCCACATCCTTAGAACGTCCTTAGCGGGGGCATTGTCGCTATCATTCCAAGGTTTCTTTGGTAGAGGCTCCAGGTCAGAGCAAGGAAGACCGGCTATATCACCACCGGCTTGCCAGAGTTCCTTCATCACCTTGAGTACTCCACTGTTGATGGCCCATCGTACATCCTGCAGTTTGTTGATAGCTGAGTACACCTCCGGCATGTCCAAGTTTTTGATCGCACTCTTCGCCTTCGGGTTGTCAACCTTGATCATCTTAACCTTGCTCAGTGGAGACATGTACCCACCATCATCGATTGAAGTCCAAGGCTTAGGAGGAATGATCATCGGGTAGAATATGGGCTGAAGAAGTTCACACTTAGAATGTGCGTCCGCCAACCACGCATCTACCTCAGGAGTAGGCTCCAACACAACAGGAGTGTCCTTGCCTCTCTTCATCTTCACCCTACGAGGTGTGACCATGCCAGTGCTCTCGGCGAACATCGTGATGGCACGCATCCCAATCGCTAATCTCTCAGACTTGTCGAACTCAATGAGACCCTTTATTCCGATCCGATTTTGCGAAGCAGTGATCACACGCTTCCTGTGTGGAGAAGTGGAGTACTTCATCTGCTTCTCTAGCACATAGATATACCCAGGATTCTGCTCTTTAAACGTCTTGTACTCGTACTGGTCAATGAGGGACTGACCGAGGCGCAGTGCTATGCCTTGGATGTACTCCCCGTTAACTCGTGACATTGTGAAGCTATTAATGATCACCTTTGCCGTGATAAAGGCGATCTCCTCATTAGGCAGTAAACGAAAAAGCTTTAGGGTGGAGAGGAACCGACCTGACCCACGCCCTGACTTCTCTTTGAAGGCACGGAGAGCATCAATCATGGGTTCCATAGATAATCGCATTAGACGACTCCCAGGAGGGAGTTCGGATAAGGGAGTCGGTTTTTTCTGATCACCGTGAAGCTGCTTCCTGTATCTGAGAATGGAGTACTGCACGGCTTCATCTTCAAGCGCAAGCTGACGCTTTAAATCTCCTATTGATACACCCATAGGCACTACCTCCTGATTTAAGTTTTGAGGTTTGTTGTTTTGTGGGTTTGAAACTAAGAGTTAATCTTTAAGAAGGGAGTAAACATTGCGCACCATGCAAGGCGAGGGAGACTCAGAGGCGACTAGCTGCTTGGTCTCCCCCGCCACAGCACAGGAGGGAGGAGGACGGTATGAAAGTGGGAAATGTTTCGGTTAGTCTTTTAGTGGGCGTTGGATACCCGGCAAAGTCCCGGCAGAAGGCTGTAAACCCGCATAAATAAACGACTCAAAGGATTTTTGAGTCCCCTGCGTCTACCAGTTCCGCCACTCCGGCACGTTTAACTGCTTGAAATCGTTACCCTATTCATCAACGTATTACTATTGAGTACCGTGGCACACCTGTGGATAACCAAGAAAATCCCGGCAAAGTCCCGGCAGTTAATCATGTGAAGGTATACCTCTTTGTTCATCTGTACCTCTACCAATATTTCCGCAATATCCCAAAGAACCACTCGAATACTTCACACGCTTTATGGAATCCAATGGCTAGCAGAATGATGGTCGCAAACGTGCCTGTGATAATAATAGTGGCTCCAAGAGCACCTTCGATGAGTTTAATTATATTCATTTTATCACCATAGCTCCCTGGAGGGCAACGCAGAGCATCACGACGAGCGGTGCTCCCGGCCCTCCCATGTCTTGCGAGATAAGGACACTGAAAGATATCATCACCCACGAACAAACTACCGAGGCCATGACCTTCAAGTGGTTACTGTTCATGCACACCCCTCTTCCTCTGACAGAAGCATCACCTTCAATGCTTCGGCAGCTTCAATGGCATCAGTTACCTGCTCAGGGTCTGCCCTGAGGATAATGGAATCGGAGGTCAGCACTTGGAGGATTTCCTCCATCGCCTCAGACGGACGAATCTGCCTGATAGGTATACCTGAATCCCGAAAGATATCAACAAACATCGTCTTCTTGTCTTTGCACGCACAACTGCAATCCATGATTCAATCCTCCTGTAGGAGTTGCACTGCCTGTTTCAAATTGGAAGGGGCAAGGTGCGCATACCTCTCTGTAACCTTGATGGTCGAATGCCCTAGCAGTTCCTTGACCACATAGAGGTCGGCCCCTCTTTGAACCAGGCGGGATGCGCAGGTGTGCCTCAGGGCGTGCCACACAAACTGCGTGTCACCATCGAGGCCCATCAGGGAGCGCACCTTTTTCCAGTAGTGCTGACACTGATCCGTGGTCATGGGGAAGAAGCGTTCCTCCCCCTCTCTGTTCATGATATTCTTCCGGACATCGAGAATATCTCGGACCAGAGGGATCATCCAAATCGATCTAGGCACATCCGATTTATTCTCCCACACATGAATCAGACCTTCCTTAAAATCCACATCCGAATACTTCAAGGCAAGAGCTTCGCCCAACCGCATCCCTGTGTTCACCAGGACCAACGCCAGGTGTCCAAACTCAGGGACATTCCATTGGTCGAACGCTGTTGTGATGGTTTTCAGTTCGTCCTTGGTGATCACCCTGATTCGGCCCTGTGTTTCCTTTTCCATACGGAAGAATGGAACCTTGTCGATGGCATCCCATTCCCTCGCAGCGGACCTGAGTATAGTCTTGAGGCAGGCGTAGTTTCGGTTGATTGTTGCGGGTCTGTTCCCTCTAGCTTTCAATTCCTTCCCGAGAGAAGCAACCACATCGTTCGTGATATCGGACAGGTACAGGTCACCTATGATCTCCATGATCCTGAATGCGGTGCGATAAGATTTCTCTCCATCCCTGAGGGACATCCACCGCTCTTCATAAATCTTGTCGATTGCATCCGATAGTTTCATAGAGGATGAGGACTCGCATATACCTGTAAGTTCATCCCTGAGCCTCTTCATTTCAGCGTCCTCAGCCCGCTCCGCTTGTCTTCGGCCCTTGTCCCTCCGTGTATCGTTCCGAGGCACGCCAGTGCTCTTACTAACACGGTGGCCTAGAACCTGGAAGTCCATGACCCACTTGTTCCCTCTGAGATAGACCGTCACTCTTCATCACCTCCTGGGCATCCTGTTTTGCATTCTTCTGGGCTTATGTCTTCGCACTCCATGATCTTCTGCAATTCCGAGTACAGCTTGGCCCCCTTAGGAGTCAATCCTGCGCTAAACCTCCGACGCTCGTACATGTCCGGCCTCGTGTACACAAGATTGTATCCCCTGAAGGTTCCCTTCGCACTGTCGGGAAACCTAGACAGCATCCGCATGTTCCTCGATACGGAGCCTTGGGGCATGTTCAGTTTCAGGCCAATTTCGGGCATAGTGATCGGGTTATTGGTAGGACGTTCTCCAACGAGCAAGAAGATGAGCACCTGTTGGACAGGGATATCGACACTGACTGATTCTCTAATATGCTGAAGTGCTTCAAACAGTCGAGCAGTACAGATATCCATTTCCGATCTCCTTCCGCAACCAGTTTTGGACACTTGTGCATGAGGGAAACAAATTCCCCTGAATCAAAGTACTTTTCCTCCCCTGAACTTTTCCTGAGAAATGTGTGTGATCCGATAAAGGACTCTACCATTGTTCCATCAACGAGTTCAATCTTTACTGAAGCAACATTCGAAACTTCTAAATTAGGTTGGCGATGGTCTTTGTCTTCCATGTATTTCTCCTTTATTGGCAACTGAGCGGTGAGTGGTACATTGATTTGGCGTGGTATTCATTAACAGTTTGTATTTCGGTTGTCAAACACTATCAGGAAAAAATATAGGAAAACTAATATGTTGGAAGTTTTTACCCACTTGCACACCTTCATGTGCAGTTGATAATTCTGCGGATCGCAACAGTTGGAACCTCCTTCATCAGGTTCATGGCAAGGATGGGAGCGTGCTCTGGGCAACACTCTACATCATCCTGTCTGGTTAAATTCTCGTAAGCCGATACTATAAATTCGGCAGGCTTCTTCTTGCCCTTTGCACACAATCGGCAACACCTCATATCAGTTACCTCCTTCCTTGTCAGGGCGCATCCTCACGAAAGAAGGGAACCGAAGTGCTCCCACTCTCGTCATTTCCTGAGCCTTGACCTCTACCATCTGCCCTACTAGAGCACCGGAGAGAAACTCCATCCAGTAATTCTCACGCTGTTCATCAGAGAAACCCGTACCGCAGCCAAACACGGCATCCCCGAGTTTAACCATGAACTTACCGAGGCGACCTGCGTGCTTGCCTTTGCCCTCAACAGCATCAACAATCTCGCAGTCGTGCGTTTCAAACTCTTTCATCTTAAGAAGGTGCGGGGATCGCCTGTGGACATACGGAGTGTTCTCCTTCAACATCAACCCTTCGTAACCCTCAGCAATTGCCTTACGCATGAATGCCTCAGCGTTCTCCTGATCTCGACACCACATGCCCTGCACCAATTCGAGTTTCTTGAGGTAAGGGAAGGCGTTCTGACGGTGGAACATCACGATAAGTTCCTGCTTCCTGTCGTACAGAGGCATGGTGTCTTCATCGGAAGTCCACTCTTCGTATCGGATCGCATCGAAGATATAGAACTTCAAGGTGGATTCATCCCTGTTGCTCTTCCTCCGACCTCTCCGCATGGTGTCCTCGAAGGACTCCCCCATAAGCTCTCCGTCAAAGACATAGGGCTTGCCCTCAGCCAGCCGGACCAACTCATGATCGAAGGAATCGAAAGCTAAGACCTTTCCGGTGCGGGAGTAGAAGGTGACCTCCTGCCCGATCACGAAAGCGAGGACACGCATGCCATCGAGTTTTTGTTCACAAACACATGGGAACGGATTGTCAATCCCCGGCCTGAACGGTTTTGCAAGTGTAGGTTCCTTGAACATTATAGTTCCTCCTTCACACTCTCGAAGTTACGGCATTTCTTAGTTTTCCAGGCAGGATCAAACAGAAAAGGATAAAAGAACCAACCTTTTCTAATTCCATGAGAATTCCCTGTCATTTCAGGATCGGGATTAACACACTGAATATGGCAGTTATAGGGAACAGTTCTCATGTGCTTGCACGAATAACATTCCTTTCTCATCAGGCCACCTCCCTTTCCCTCCACGCAGGGTGCGTGTAGATGCTCTTGAATCTCTCCAAACACGAAGGACAAAGAGCAAACCACCAATCGGTTTTGGGGCAACGTTCGACCATCTGCACTTCCTTGACAGCCGTATTCCTGCACTGATATGTGTTGCCTTTCTCATTCACTAACCTCTGGACACACCTCATTTCCAATCCTCCTCTTGATAGAAATCTTTCACATAAGTGTTCCCGCATGCAGGGCAAACGGTTGCGTGGTTAAGTTCAAACGCTTTGAACACTTTCCCACAGCACAAACATTCCAGTTTGATCATCTGAATCACTTCCTTTCTTCTTTGATTTATGGGGGTTTTAAAGCAAAGGATTCGTTCTACTCTTGCCCCTATCGCTAGAGGCAAGGCCAGAAAGAACCTATGAAATGATCCACTTTAAAATCGAAATCTGCCCTTTGATGAAAGAGTGTGTCCTCTGATAATC